>Ga0114925_10001592_pt1 | contig 11285 bp, 10 predicted proteins | sample SumtaG_2_FD_87287 | JGI IMG/M metagenome (GOLD analysis project Ga0114925, IMG submission 87287) | Deep subsurface microbial communities from Indian Ocean to uncover new lineages of life (NeLLi) - Sumatra_00607 metaG | ecosystem: Environmental > Aquatic > Marine > Oceanic > Sediment | place...
CAATAATTCTGCTTTCGGTTGCACTGGCTCTTCTGGGATGGCAATACAACAAGGTTAGCCAGTTAGAGCATGCGCTTGCCTCCCTAACAGAGCAATATGGTCGTCTCCTAGATAACTATAGTGAACTGGAAAGCAGATACGGTAAGGTATGGACTGAGCAGCCCGCTACTTCGGCTGAATCGGAGCAATCCCTGACAGTGCCCTATACTTCTATTTCAGAGGGGAATATAGCATGGGTATGGAAGGATATGGACGGCAATCTGCGCAAGTGGGTGCTGCCCCTGGAGAGCTACCGTAGCTGGAGCAACACGCCCAAGCCCAACAAGACCATCTCACTCCAGTGTAACGACGAGATTTGCGCTGTTTTTGACTACAGGCCCTATGTACACCCTGACGAGTTTACCGAGGTTATTCCCAGCTTTTATCAGCAGGGCAGTGGTGGGCGAGAATTTGTTCAAGAAGCATTCAATATGGTGAGTCAGCTAACAGTATACTCCAAAGATATCGGGGAAGTTCCCCGCTGGCCGATAGAGACACTTACCGAGGGCAGGGGTGATTGCGAAGATTTAACCATACTTTTGGCCAGTCTGCTTAAGGCGACACCATATCCCTACAAGCTCAGCTTCGTTTATATAGATATTGACAACCCTACTGACCCTCAGTACCCCAATCATGTTATAGTTGCGGTTGAGGATGAAGATGAGGAATGGAGGATGTTTATTGACTGTTCCAGCGAGGAGGGATGGAAATTTTATGATGAGATTGAAGGCTGGTTCATTGAATTTTGACACCGGGAGGCATAAAGGATGGGCGAAACACAGAGAGTAGGCGAGGTTATTGAAGCCAGCACCACCGACTTCGTGGCGCAGTGCTATGAGCTTTATCAGTCGCCGCCTTTAGGCAGCCTGGTAAAGACCAAGGACCCGGATGTGGAGTTATATGGCATCGTCTATAATGCCACTACCACCAGCCTTGAGCCCGGTCGGCGCCCCATTGCCAGGGGCAAGGATGAGACCACTGAGGAAGGCATCTATCAGGCAAGCCCACAGCTTTTGAAGCTGCTTAAAAGTGAATTCAGGGCGGTGGTGGTGGGGCACAGGCAGGGTGATACATTGCATCACTACCTGCCACCCAAGCCAGCCCGAATCCACGGCTTTGTTTACCTCTGCTCCCCCCAAGAAGTGAAGGAGTTCAGTCAGTCTTTCAGCTTCCTCAATATATTGATTAACACCCGCCTGCCTGTCTCTCCCGAGGAGCTTATTGCTGCCTCGCTGCGCCAGATGAGCGAGGTATATGAAGACCGCCGCGCTTTTTTAGTGACCGCGGGCAAGGAGTTAGCCATATCGCTTAGTGGCAATTTCAATCAGCTCAAAGCCATTCTGGAAAGGATTAAAGCATGACCGAAGAGACCAAGAGGCTGGGTATTGTTACCTCGGGTTCATTAAACAAAGGGGTGGAGGTGAGGCTGGATAGCTCGGCTTCAGTTGAGGATATGGCGGTGGGACGTTATGTAACTATTGAAGGGGAAAAGCGGCGCTTCTTCGGCATGATAAGCGATGTCAACCTGGGGGTGATAGACCAGAAGCTCACTGTTACTCCGCCTGATGTCTCCGACCCTTTTACCACTGAGGTATTAGCCGGAACCAGTACCTACGGAACACTTCATGTCTCCCCATATCTCACTATCGGCGGTGATGCTACCAGCCTGATTGAGGGACCACAGCCAGTCAAGACAGTGCCTACCCACTTCTCCCCAGTAAATCTGGCCTCAGACCAAGACATAGAGTTGGTCTTTGGCAGCGAAGATGAAAAACGGTTCTATATTGGAACACCGCTAGATATGGAGACCAAGCTTTGCCTTAACTTGCCAGAATTGGTCAAACGGTCAAACGGCATATTTGGCAAGAGTGGCACAGGGAAGACCTTTTTCACCAGGCTGCTGCTTATTGGCATGCTACAGAAGAGTAAAGCAGTAAATCTAATCTTTGATATGCACAGTGAGTATGGCTGGGAAGGTAGGAACGAGGAAGGTCAGAAGGTTAAAGCCCTAAAGCAGCTTTTCTCATCAAAGGTAGCGGTGTTTACCCTTGATGAAGAAAACTCAAGGCGCCGGCGGGTAAGCACCGATTTTGTGGTCAGGATTGGCTATGACGAGATAGAGGCTGAAGATATGGTATTACTTCGCCAGACATTAAACCTTACTGAGCCCGCCGTTGAAGCTGTCTATCAGATGCGCCGCAGGTTTGGCAGAAATTGGTTGCAGGAAGTGTCAGAACTCAAGGATTCGGATGAGACTAGGGAACTATTAAAAGAACTGAATATACATGAAAGCACCTTCCAAAACCTACAACGAGGACTAGCCACTATCAGGCGACTCCCCTTCCTCGAACCCCATGTCCCTGATAATCCGGTAAGGCACATTCTGGAATACCTTGACCAGGGGATAAATGTAGTCCTGGAATTTGGTAGATATACTGATATTACCGCTTATATTCTGGTAGCCAACCTGCTTACCCGGCGTATCCACAACCAATATCGGGAGAGAACGGAGAAAGCGCAGGGGGAGGATACAGCTCCACCACGTCCTCTGGTGATAACTATTGAGGAAGCACATAAATTCCTTAATCCGGAGGTGGCCACCCAGACCATCTTCGGCGTTATTGCTCGTGAGATGCGCAAATATAATGTTACCCTGCTGGTAATTGACCAGAGACCCAGCGGCATTGATGACGAGGTTATGTCCCAAATCGGAACCAAGACAACCTTTTTCTTAGACAACAACCGTGATATTGATAGTGTGCTGGCTGGTATATCGGGTAAGAATGAACTCAAATCTGTGTTAGCCAAGCTGGCATCAAAACAACAGGCACTCATCTTTGGCCACGCTGTGCCCATGCCAGTGGCATTCCAGCCTCGGGAATACGGCTCGGCTGCGTCCTACAAGGACTTTATCCCCAGCGAACAGGCGGAAAAGGATATCGAAGAGCTGTGGGAGTAAGGAGTGCATCCTCAGGGGTCAACGAGTCGCCCGGCGTGCTATTCCTGAAATAAAAAAGCAATTGGAAGTCTCAAACTTCTAGCCCACAGAATACCTCGATTCCCCCTCCAAAAACCCCCACACTAGGCATTGACAGCGAGACATCAAACGTGCTAGAATTTATTGCTACTAATTAGCATTAGCAATAAGGACAGGGCGATGAAAGGACAAACTTTAGACACTAACCACAAAGGGCTAAATTTGGCCGGGGCAAGAATGACCCGCCAGCGGGCTTTAATTCTGGAAATCATTCGCCGGAGACACCTAGATGCCGATGAAATCTATCGCCAAGCCAAGAAGAAGCAAGCTCGCCTTAGCTTATCCACTGTTTATCGAACGCTGCGGAGGCTTAAGGAGCTAGGTCTAATAGAGGAGCTTCACTTTGATGAGACCCACCATCACTATGAGGTGAAAACATCCGCCGAGCATCATCACCTGGTATGCCTGGGGTGCGGTAAAGTTGTCGAGTTTGAGTGTTTGGTGAGTCCGAAGATGAAAGAGAATATCGGCCGCGAGAAGGGCTTTGAAGTCACTGGCGCTGAGGTTCGGATGACCGGCTATTGCTCCGAGTGCCGCCAAAAGAAGAAGTGATTTTTCAGCTCTTCATTACAAATGACAAGCATTTGTACTTATATGGAGTGCTCTTATTGAAAGGACTAAAAGGGGTGATTTATGCCTAAGCGAAAGCAAATAACTCTGCGCCAAATGCAGCCTGGACAGAGCGGCATAGTGTTTCAAATTCAAGGGGGGCATGGCCTGATTAATCGCCTTAATGCTTTAGGAATCAGACCTGGGCAGAAGATAATTAAGACCGGCTCTACACTTATGCGAGGACCGGTCACCATCAAAGTAGGTAATGCTCAGGTAGCCATCGGCTTTGGCATGGCTAACAAGATAATAGTTGAGCTGGTTTAGGTAGCAGATGAAGATACTGTTGATGGGCAACCCCAATGTGGGGAAGAGCGTCGTTTTCTCCCGTCTCACCGAGGTCCATGTGATTGTCTCCAACTATCCAGGGACCACAGTGGGCTACACTCAGGGTTCTATGAAACTGGGAGATAAGAGGGTTGAGGTTATCGATGTCCCCGGCACCTATACCCTGGAACCAACCACTGAAGCTGAGGAAGTAGCTCTACGGATGCTCGACAGCGGAGATATAGTCATAAATGTGGTGAATGCCACCAACCTGGAGAGAAACCTTTATTTAACCCTGCAGCTATTGGAAAGAAAAATCCCGGTAGTAGTCGCCCTAAATATGTGGGATGATACCAAACATCGCGGAATACATATTGATGTGGACAAACTAAGGCAACTCCTGGGAGTGCCGATCATTCCTACTGTAGCTACAACCGGCCAGGGGATAAAAGAGCTGGTAGAAAGTATCTCCCAGGCAACCTCGCCTGATATTCCTCCCCATAGTCGTGAGGAGCGCTGGGCCGCTATTGGCAATATCACAGACCAGGTTCAGCATATTACCCACCGCCATCATACCCGGCTGGAACGTATAGCGGATGCCAGCGCCAAGCCGCTGGGCGGCACAGCTCTGGCTATAGGGGTTCTGGCTGGCTCCTTTCTGGCAGTTCGTGCCATCGGTGAAGGCTTGATTAACTACGTGCTCGACCCCCTGTTTAACAGACTGTGGGCACCGATCATACTGAGACTAAGCGGTTCTCTGGGAGAGGGCAGCCTTCCCCACCACATCCTGATAGGCAAGGTAACCAGCGGGGAGGTAAATTTTATTGAATCATTTGGGCTACTGACCACCGGACTCTATATCCCTTTCGCCGTAGTCCTACCTTACATCATCCCCTTCTACCTAGTACTGGGGCTGTTGGAGGACACAGGCTACCTGCCACGGCTGGCAGTCCTGATGGACACCATTATGCACCGCCTGGGCTTGCACGGCTATGCCATCATCCCTACCATGCTGGGGCTTGGCTGCAATGTGCCCGCTATTCTAGCTACCCGCATTCTGGAAAGCAAAAGGGAGCGGTTTATCGCAGCGACACTGATATCCATTGCCATACCCTGCGCCGCCTCGCAGGCGATGATTTTCGGATTAGTCGGGGCACGCGGGGGGCAGTATGTGGCTATTGTCTACGGAACACTATTCGCCGTCTGGCTCACCCTAGGCGTTATACTTAATCGCGTTGTCAAGGGATTCAGTCCAGAGCTGCTCATAGAAATACCGCCATACCGCCTGCCATCACGGCGAGCAGTCTTAAGAAAACTGTGGATGAGAATCCGTGGCTTCTTAAGGGAGGCTATTCCTATAATTCTGGGCGCTGTGGCGGTAATAAATATCCTTTACGCCTTTGGTATATTCAATGCTGTTGTCAATTTTGCCGCGCCAGTAGTGACCAGCATTCTGGGACTACCCAAGGAAGCAGTAACGGCTATAGCTATTGGTTTCCTGCGTAAGGATGTAGCCCTGGGTATGCTGGCCCCGCTAGCACTAACCACCAAGCAACTAATCATTGGCAGCGTGGTTTTATCTACGTTTTTCCCCTGTATTGCTACTTTTGTTGTTCTGCTCAGGGAGCTTAAGGTTACAAATATGCTCAAGTCGGTAGGAATAATGATTACAGCTGCTTTGATAGTAGGCGGGATATTGAACCTGGTCTTATAACACTCTTCCAGCGCTGCTTATATTGCCCAGCTCAGCTAATCAAAGACACCGAGCATCCTGAGCCCTATATAGAACATTACCCCAATAAATACATACCTTAGCTGTTTGGCTGGAAGCCGATGGGCAGCTACCGCCCCCACCTGTGCCATACCAACACTGGTAGCTGCTAACAGAGACCCTGAGAGGAGATTAACATAGCCTATAGAATAAGGGGGCAGATGAGAAACATCGAGGCCATTCACGATATAGCCGATAACGCCACCGATGCTGGTAAATATTATCACAGCCAACGATGTCGCCACGGCACGATGCATGTTGAAGTTGAGCGCCAGCACCATTATTGGAACCATCAAGACACCGCCACCAATGCCGAGGATGCCGGTAGCCATGCCTATCGGAATCGCCCAGGCTGCCCACAGCCAAGGGTTATCCTTAGGCTCCCCCTCAACTTTTAATGGTGTGCTGATTAGCATTCTGATAGCAGCAGCTAAGACTACGGCGCCAAAAGCTATCTTTAGCCCTGCCCCAGGCAGGCGAGCAGCCAAGGTAGCCCCACCAAAACTGACACCCAGACCACAGCCGCCCATGATAAAAGCTGCCTTCCACCACACCACCCCCTCCTTGTGATGTCTCCAGGCACCGCTGGCAGCTGTGGGTAACACCACCAGCAAACTGGTGCCGAAAGCCAGCTTTACCGCCATATCTGTGGGGATACCCATAGCGGTAAATACCTCATACTGAACCGGTGTCGTGATGAAGGCACCACCCACACCGAGAAAACCGCTGGCGAAGCCAGCACCTATACCGGTAGCCAACAAAGTGGCAATGTGAGTTATTGTCATAGCGCAAATTGCCAATAAGACCCTTTATTGCTATAATACTTTGAGTAAACGGGGCTGTAGCTCAGCTGGGAGAGCGCCTCCTTTGCACGGAGGAGGTCAGGGGTTCGAGTCCCCTCAGCTCCACCAAGTGTACCCCCTTCAGTGGTCAACCGCAAGCCCAGCCTCTGGGCAACATGACAAAAGTCGCTACGATCTCCTAACAAAAATTAAGTATTGACAGAGGCATATTCTGTGATTATACTGAATTTGGAGGAGTTTGACATATATGCACACTGTCTGATATGCTCTTACACCCACTGTATCTACCATTTGGGAGATTCATGATACCTATGTGGAACTTGGATAAGACGTAAACCTAAACCACCTATAGTAAATTCTTTATAGGTGGTTTAATATATTATAACCCTGTATAAGGAGGTGAGAAATGTAATGATGTATTCTAACCTCAGATGGACCGGAACCTATTTAGGAAGGAGGAGTTAAAATGAGTAAAGGATTGCTAAAAATAGTTGTCCCTATCGCGCTGATAGTAGTGCTGGCAATAGGTTTGCCCCTGATAAGTGGATGCATAGGCAAACCAGCAGCAGAGGCAGAAGTGTGGAAATGCGGATATATCGGAGCCCTTGCTACCGATGTTGGTCGGAGTGCCGAGAGGGGAACCGAAATCGCTGTTGACGAAATAAACGCAGCAGGCGGGCTCTTAGGACGCCAGATAGTGCTGGTAAAGGCTGATGCCACAGAAGATCCTACAGAGGGGGTAAAAGCATACGAATACCTTGCGGAGTCACAAAAAGTCGACTTCATGGTCTCCGGGTGTATAGATGATGTCAGCCTGGGCTGGATGCCCCGCTTACTAGAATTCAAGATCCCCATGCTGGATACCTGGACCTCGGCAATCAGGTGTATCGAGATCGCTCATGATGACTATGAAGCCGGCGGCAAAGCCTACTTCATGCCCCACATGAACGACTACGACCAGGGTGCCGAGTATGTCGCCTTTGCCAACGACATCCTCGCCGCCGAGATGGGCTGGGAGACCTGCGTCCTCTACTTTGAGGATACCGCCTATGGTGGTGGGGTGGCTGAATACGTCAGAGATGAGATAGCCCCCGGCGCTGGCATAGAGGTGATCGGAGAGGTTGTATACGATATAGGTACCTTTGACTTTGCTCCGGTGTATGCCAAGATAATAGAGTATGACCCTGATTTCATCTTCCACATCAGCTCGGTTAACTGCATTCCTCCCAGCGCTGCCTATATAGAGCTGCAGGTACCGATACCTATCCTGGGAGTAAACGTAGCAGCTTGCAGTGCCGAGTTCTGGGATGACATGGGAGGTTTGGCAGGGGGTTTCTGTGCCACCATGCCACCACCAACCATAGGTATGGACTGGGATCCGGTCAGCCAGGGCTTCATCGACAAGTATAGGGCAAGGTACACCCAGCGCCCGATCTTCTCCCACTTTAACGGGTTCAACGCCTACCATGGCGTGTACATGATGGTGGAGGCGGCCGAGCGCGCCGGTGGATTTAAGGGCGAGTACCTTGATAGATGGGTCGAAGAGATGGAGAAGACAGACCTCATCCTTTGGCGATACGGTGGATATGAAAGGGATGATGCAGCGGCGCAAGCTGCCGGAGAGGATGCGGATATAAAGTGGCAGTACTACAAGTTCTACGGACCGGAGCATCCCTACACCCACTCCTCCGTGTTAGACCAGACCGGTGAGAATGGACGCCCCGGCGGTTGTGTCATGCAGTGGAAGCTGGAGAAGCAGGATCCGATAGAGGCGACGGTCGGCATCATCCATCCACCGAGATGGCGCAACACGGACTATATCTTCGTGCCCTGGATCCCAGAGGAGAAGAGGGGCCGCTAAGTAACGCCCTGATTCTCAGCAGTCGGCAAAAGCTTGAGACAACCTCTCCCTTAGAGGGGAGGTTTTAAAGGGGGGTGGAAGTTTCCACCCCCCTTTAAGAGAGAGAATTTTTGTAAGTAAGGACGAATTAGCAGCATGGAGCAAATACTCATTCAAGGCGCTCTCCTCAGTGGACTATATGCCCTAATAGCACTGGGCTTCACCATGATATTCGGTGTGGGGAGAGTGCTTAACCTGGCTCATGCCGGATATGTTATGGTTGCCGGTTATATGTACTTCTGGGCATCGTACATGGTGGGACTACCGATGGGTGTAAGTTTCGCAATCGCCATCGCCACCGGCGCTGGACTCGCCGTCGGCACCTATATGGCTTGGGTGAGACGGTTCCTGTACGATCCCACTATCGTTTTTGTCTCCACCATCATCTTAGCTTTAACATTGGAGCATATCATGACCCTTGCCTTCTTCAGGGAAAACATAAACGTCCCGCCCATCGTGGTAGGAACTACCGAGGTTCTTGGTTATACTGTTTCCAACAATCTTTTTGCCGCCCTGATTGCAAGCTGGACATGCATAGGAGCTGTGTTACTCTTTATGAGAACGACTCACATAGGGAGGGCTATGCGTGCTCTGGCTATGGACAGGAAGGGGGCTATAATCTCGGGGATAAACCCTGATAGGGTGAATCTAATCACCTGGGCTATATCAGGGGCACTAGCTGGAGTTGCCGGCATATTCTATAGTAGCTATACTTTTCTAACACCCACTGCGTGGGTGTTTCCACTGATAATGTCCTTTGCCATAGTGGTAATAGGAGGGCTGGGCAGTATTGAGGGCACTATCATCGGAGCTCACATAGTCGGCTTTATGGAGACTGCCACTGTCCTGGCGATTCACGAGAAGTTAAGGAGTGTGCCCGGTTTGGTGATTATGATTATTGTGCTAATCGTCCGGCCAAAGGGTTTGTTTGGCAGGTAAATAATGATAGAAAAATACTCTAAAGTGGGTATAACTTCGATTAAATCGTTACGCTGGTGGCTAATTGCTATAGCGGTGATGTGTGTCCTACCGCTCTTCGTCCCCCTTAGCGTTACTAGGCTTCTTGTCATGGCTAGCTACCTGGCGATTTTTGCCATGAGCTGGGATATGATGTCAGGGCATACCGGCTACATCAGCTTCGGGCATCCCGCCTTAATTGGCTTAGCCGGCTATGTTACCGCGTTTTTATCTCACCAGGAAGGCTTCCAGCCGCCACATATCATACTGCCACTTTATGTAACTTTACCTCTAGGTGTAGCAGCGGCAGTGGGAGGGGGAATGCTCTTCTTCCTCCCCAGCATGAGGGTAAGAGGCCCTTACTTTGCCCTGGTCAGCCTCGCCTTCATGGAGATATTGCATCGCTTGGTAATAGCCATACGCCCGGAGTTCACCGGTGGGGATAGAGGGCTGCCTAACCAACCAGCGGTGGTTATAGGAGCAATTCCCAACTATTATCTTGCCCTTGGCCTCATGTTTGCCACCGCCATCGGCTTGTGGTATGTGTCAAGGTCTAATGTGGGAAATGTTCTAAAGGCGATACGCATGGATGAGGATGTAGTAGAAGCCAGTGGCATCAGCACCTACAGGTTTAAGAGGTTCGCCTTCCTTCTGAGCGCACTGACGGCAGGACTCGGAGGAGTTTTCTACACCCACTATTTGCAATCTATATCGCCGCGACGGGCTTTCAGTACTATCTTCCTCCTTGATATAATAATCTCAGCAGTGATTGGCGGCATGGGCACCATTGTCGGGCCGATGTTTGGCGGCTACTTCCTGACCTTTATCCTGGAGTACCTGCGCCCCTATCTCTTCGGGCAGTGGAGGCTGCTTGCTTATGCCCTGGTGGCAATATTTATGGTTATTTATAGACCAAGGGGGTTTTACGGTATAGCCCAGGATGTAAGAAATTGGTTCCGGGCAAGAACGAGGGAGGGTGCGTAATATGGCTAAGTTACTTGAGGTACAGGGGATTACCAAGAGGTTCGGTGGGCTTGTTGCCATTAACGACCTGAGTTTTCATATAGATGAGGGAGAGGTTCTTGGTCTTATGGGACCGAACGGCTCGGGCAAGACCACAATTTTTAACATAATTATGGGAGACTTCCCCCCTGATTCAGGGAAAGTCCTCCTTAAGGGGGAAGACATTACCCATTACCCCACCTTTGAAAGGGTAAAGATGGGTATTGCCCGCACATATCAGGTACCAAGACCGTTCAGGGAACTACCAATCATTGAAGACATTCGGGTAAGTACCATACCTGATTCTATAATGGGGAGTTTCAGGGGAGGAACACACCTTGAAGAAGTAGAGAGAATCGCAGAGGATGTCGGGCTTAAGGGACGCTTCTCAATGTATCCTCACGAATTAACTATGGGAGACCTTCGCCGGGTGGAGCTAGCCAAGGCACTAGCTACTAAACCCAAAATCGTTTTGCTCGATGAGATATTCGCTGGGTTGACGGTGGCAGAAATTGAGGAAATAGATAAACTACTTAGAAGGAAAATGGAGGAAGGCTTAGACTTCATAGTCGTTAGCCATGATTTAAAGGCTTTAGCTCCTTTAGTGGATAGAGTGGTGGTTATTCATTTTGGTCAGTTTATTGCTGAGGGACCTTTTGACAAAATCGTTGACAACGAAAAGGTTAAAGCGGCATATTTCGGATAATAGGATAATAGGAGGGGAGGTGTAGCCATGGCTTTTCTGGAAGTTGAAAATCTTGAAGTTTTTTATGGAAAGGCTCAGGCCTTAAAGGGTGTCTCATTTAATGTGGAAAAGGGAGAATGTATAGGCGTAATTGGCCCCAATGGCGCGGGGAAGTCATCACTGCTAGATTCCATCATCGGGCTGACGGATTGGCG
>Ga0114925_10001594_pt1 | contig 11278 bp, 14 predicted proteins | sample SumtaG_2_FD_87287 | JGI IMG/M metagenome (GOLD analysis project Ga0114925, IMG submission 87287) | Deep subsurface microbial communities from Indian Ocean to uncover new lineages of life (NeLLi) - Sumatra_00607 metaG | ecosystem: Environmental > Aquatic > Marine > Oceanic > Sediment | place...
AAGGGTGCCGCAACAGTGCAGCATCCACTCATCGCTGAAGCGACGACGCAGTTCCAGGCGCGAGCGATCGAGGAATTTTTCCCGCCCCAGGGTCCGGTGAAACCGTACATCATGGGTGAGGCGACCGACGAAAAAGTGGAACAGGGAGAACGACTCGCTGACTACATGAACTATCAGCTCACTGAAGCCGACGAGGAATACTACTGGTCCACGGATCAGATGCTGTTTTATCTCCCCCTTTCAGGATCTGCATTCAAGAAGGTCTACATCGATCCCATCACCGGCATGACGACCTCTCGCTTCGTGACTGCTGAGGATTTTATCGTCCCGTATCATGCGCGAACCCTGGCGAATGCTCCTCGGTACTGTCACAAGTACGAGATGCCGGAGAACGATGTTTATCGGGCCCAGGAGGCGGGATCCTTCATTGAAGATGCCAGGTTGCTGCCGACACCGCAGATCCTGGTAGACAAGAACACCAGTTTCTCCAGGTACGACATGGAGGACGTGGCTGATGATCGCAGTCCTCAGCAGCACTACGACGACACGATCTACACGATGTTGGAGTACCACATCGATTACCACATGCCGTGGGATGAAGACTCCGACATCGCACCTCCATACGTGATCACGGTCGAGGCAGAGTCTCGTGAGGTGATGTCAGTCAGGCGGAACTGGAAGCATGACGATGAGCTTATGAAGAAGCGCATCTGGTTCACACATTACAAGTATCTCCCCGGTCTTGGCTTCTACGGCTTTGGACTTCTTCATATCATTGGCTCACTGGCCAAGGCAGTCAGCGGCGGCATCCGTGCCCTGCTCGACAGTGCCGCAGTGGCAAACCTACAAGGTGGCTTCAAGTCCAAGGAAGCAAAGATCGCCGGGGAGATACGTTTCACACCTGGCGAGTGGATCGATGTCGATATGTCTTCCGACGAGTTGCAGAAGTCATTCTTCAACCTGCCGGTCAAGGAGCCATCGACTGCACTTGCCAACCTGGTACAGACACTCGTAGAGGAGGGCAGGCGATTCGCCACCACCACTGAGAACATGGTTGGCGATGCCTCAAACACTGGACCAGTGGGCACGACCCTGGCGCTGATCGAGCAAGGCTCGAAGGTGTTCAGCGGCATCCACAAGCGCATGCACATCTCAGCGAGGCAAGAATTCAAGATGATGGCCGCGCTGAACCACGAGTTCATGGACGTGGAGGAATATCCTTACGAAGTCCAGGGTGAGGAACGCACGATCCTGAAGTCGGACTTCGATGGTCGTGTAGACATCATCCCGGTCTCGGATCCAAACATCTGGTCAGCGACTCAGCGCATTGCACAGAGTCAGGCAGTGCTGGAACTGGTCACGATGGATCCGGAGCTGTATCCAAAGAAGCAGCGTAAGGTTGCACATCGACGGATGCTGGAGGCGATGCGGATTCCGGACATCGATCTGATCTTGCCGGAGGATAGCGAGGCTGCCCTGGATCCGGTGAGCGAGAACATGGGCTTCATGACAGGAGCTGCGGCTACCGTGTACCCGCTCCAGGATCACGAGGCGCATATCGCAGTCCACATGAATTTTGCTCAACAGCAGGCAGCAGAGAATCCTGACCTGGTAGCCAACCTGGAGCCAGTGATCCAGGCGCATGTGATGGAACACAAAGCCTACATCTATCGGGCCCAGGTCGAGGCTGAGCTGGGTACGCAGCTTCCGTACATCAACCTGGATGATCCGAGTGACAATGAAGATCTGCCACCAGAGCTGGAGAAACTGATCAGCCAGGCTGTTGCTAAGAAGCTCAAGCCACCACCTCCGCCTGCACCATCACCTGAAGAACAGGCTGAGCAGGATGAGCGTCAGCGCCAGGAGGACGAGGCCGATATGGAAGTCATCGGCAAGATTGAGCGAGGCCGGGCAGAGACCGCAGCCGCAATCGATCGCAAGGATGAGGAGTCCGATGCAGAGCAGGAGCGCAAGGACAAAGAGTCAACTGCTGAGCAGAAACGCAAAGACAAAGAATCGAGAGCCGAAGTTCGCCGCCTGGACAGGAAAGCTCGCGCCCAGGCCACATTTGGAAAGGGGCCTGTGAGCGTACCGAAGGGAAAGACCAGCAAGAAACGGAAGAAGAAACGTGGCAGTAGCAAGTCCTAAAGAGGTCCGTGCCGCTCGCGCATTCTTGCGGAACCGAGGTGCGATGTCGTCAGACATTCCACCACGCAAGTTCGCGAATGCAGCGAAGGAACTGAACATGGGCTTTCGAGATTTGCTACGACTAATTGCCAGGCTATACTCCGGTGGTCAAAATCAGCAGCAGTTCCGCATGAGCGCGATAGCGGCTGCGGCTGAATCAGAAAGAGGTTAAGCGTCGAGACCATAAGATCGATGCAGGTTGAGGAGATCTGTCATGACAGATTATGAGAAGTATCCAAAGCCAAGCGCCGACAAAACGCTGGGTGAGAGTGCGAAAGATGTAAGCACTGTCAAAGGCGGAGGTCAGCACAGCGTTTCCGGAACGATGGGTAAACACCAGAAGACCGGAACTGGCGCTGATGGTGTCGGTGGCAAAGGCAAAGGCAGCTACTGATGAAGGGCACAGGATGTAAGCCGCCTAACCAGGGGCATACCAGTGCCACGAAACCGAAGGCCAGGAAGTCTACGGCTAAAAGCACGATGGGCACTGGCCAGGTGAAACCTAAAGCTCGTGGAGCGATGGACAAGAACCAGGAAACTGGAACAGGCGGAGCGTAACCAACCAGGAGGATGATATGTCTGCACTTCGGATGGCAGAACTCATCCTCGTTCGGACCAGGGAGCGCACGGAAGAAAATCGCGTCACGATGGAGAAAGGCGTAGGTCACGATCAGTATCTGAAGCTCGTCGGCAAGAATAGCGAGCTGAAGTGGATCCAGGGCCTGGTTCGTGAGTTCCTTGAGAAAGTCGAGGGAGAGGAAGAATTGGATGAACTCTGAAGCGGAAGTACCAGAGCAGCAAGAAGCGACATTATTGGACACGTTTGAACCGAAGGAATATCCAGGCCAGATAGATCTGTGGCGCATAGCGGTGCAGATTGCAGAGCCACCTGACTTGAGTGCAGGCGGAATCGTGATTCCGGATGAGTACAAGGATGACCAGGAGTTCGCGAGCTATGTGGGCCAGGTTCGATCGATGGGACCGCTGTGCTACACGGCTGTCACCAGGTCGCAGATGGATCTCAAGAACGCGCACGGATGCCAGGTTGGAGACTGGGTGCAGTTTGGAGCGCATGATGGCGAGCGATTACGGACGCAGGATGGCACCCTCTGGGTGATCCTTTCTGACACGCAGATCATGTGCGTGACGAAGACTCCTGAGTTGTTCGATTGCATGTCCCTTTGACAGGAGAATTGCACGGAGTATTATCAGCGACACTGAGTCGTTGCGGACGAGGAGAGCGAGGATGGCTAACGCGCAACGGGAGAAGATCGAGTACGATTTCGAGGATCTGCGAAGGAACACAGATCCGATACCAGAAAATGTACTTGGTGGGCTTGGACTCGAAGAACAGGATTTGACTGAGGACGAGCGTCATGAAGACACAAAAGCCAAGGATGACAATGAGGAGTTGGAGAGCAGGGAAGACCAGGACGACGATGAGCTGGATGAAGATGGAGATTACAGTCCAGCGAAGATGACAAAGGCGATGCAGAAACGCATTGTCGGTGTTCAACGGAAAGCGAATCGTGCGATAGCGGAAGCCAAGCAAGAAGCTGGCGAGACAATATCGAAGCTGGAAAAGCGAATCGATGAGCTGGAGAAGTCAGGGAAGGCAGATGAACTCGATAACGAGTTCAGCGGTAAAGTCGAAGACCTGGAATCGCAGATTGAAACTGCGATGGAAAAAGGCGACAGCAAATTAGTCGCTTCACTCACTCGACAGATGGGTGAGTTGACTGCGGATGTACGTGATCGGAAACGGGAGTTGGAAGCCCAACACGATGAACCTGATGACCTGGACGAGGATAAAACGCCCAAGGTCATTCCAAGAGCCATGGAATGGATCGAGGAACAGGAGTGGTGGGATGACGATGACCTCGGACACGTTCGAGCATTCGTTCGTAAGGCGGACCTCGCCTTGCAGAAGAAAGGTTACAAACCCACCGAGGATGACTTCTATGAACAGCTTGAAGGGCTGGTCGAGAAGAAGTATCCAGGCATCGTTGTGCATACAGCAGACATGGACGAGGAGGAAGAAGACGAAGATCTCGATCTTGACCTCGATGAGGAAGAAGACGACGACTTTGACTCGATCCCCTCGAAGCGCCGAAGGGCGAAGAAGAAACGAGCCAGGCGAAGGAGCCCGGTTTCTGAAGGCGATCGTGGTGGCGTTGCCAAAACGAAAAAGCGTCGTCAGAAGAAAAAGGGTAAGACATTGAGCCGTGCCAGGGTTGCGAACATGAGAGCGTTCGGCCTGGATCCGGAAGATCCGGCAGCGGTTGAAAACTACCTGGAGGGTTGTGACTAATGGCTAATGCAAAAGCAGAAGCGCGAAAGCAAACGGAGAAGCGGCGATCTCAATCAAGTCAGGGAAAGAAAGCATCCGGCAAGCAGAAGAATGCACCGGAGCAACTGACGCACGGAGATGAGAAGGTCCATGAAGCGGAGAACATGGATCGAGAAATGGACGAGCTTTACGACACGGAGTCGGACAATGAAGTCACGGAATGGCGCAGACACTCAGACTTAGATGCGCCACCAGCAAGGAAAGGCTATGTGAATCGTTTCATTCGGATACGTCTTGGAACAGTTCGCGATACCGCCCGACTGAGAAACGCAGTACGAGAAGGATGGAGACCTGTCAAAGCATCAAGTTTGTCAGATCGTTCACTGCCGACCATCAATCTCGACCAGTACGGGGAAATCATCGGCGTAGAGGATTTAATCCTATGCGAGATGCCTGCAAAAGTTCACGCTCAACGGAAGAAGTTTTTCCGTGACAAGCAGCGGAGACAGAACCAGGCAATCGAGCGCCAACTAAAGGGTGTGTCCAGGGAAGATCATTCGGGTTTCGGCCCGATCGAAGCGACCAGGCATACCAGGGTTTCGGCAGCACCACCACGACAAGTGGAGGTTGCCGATGATGATTAACCGGAGGTATCCGAATGACCAACGTGGATCGACCGGCAGGTTTACTGCCGAATCGGCATGTAGCAGGTGGAACCCCCCAACGTAGCGGCGGCTATACGATTGCTGATGGATTGGCCCAGGATTTGTATTCTGGTGATCCAGTTGTCTTAACCGGAAACGGTCGAGACATCACAATCGCATCGGCTGGCGACGATAACCCGATCCTGGGTGTCTTCGCTGGTTGTGCTTACGTCGATGCGAACGGGGAACAACAGTTCCGTCCTCGCTGGCCGAGTGGCACATCAGCCACGGAAATTGAAGCCTACGTTTACGATGACCCCAATCAGGAATTCGTCGCGCAAGTCGATGACACCCTGGGGCTCGAAGAAGGCGAAGTGGGATTTAACGCTAATCTCGTCGCTGGCGCAGGCAATGACTTTACTGGCCGCTCAGGATGGCAGATTGACAAAACTGGTATGGCAGCGACAGCTACCTTCCAGGTCAAGATCCTGGGACTTGCACGGCAGCCCGAGAATGATTACGGACAATATGCGAAGGCACGATGTCGCATTAACCGTCATCTCTTGGCCAATGCAGTCGCGGGAGTCTAATCATGGCTATGAATCGAGCGGACTTTCGCAAACAGTTGCAGGAAGGCTTAAACGCAGTCTTCGGCATGGAGTACAAGCGGTATCCGGAGGAGTGGCGCGACATCTTCGACATCGAGCGATCGATGAAAGCATTCGAGGAAGATGTGTTGCTCGCAGGATTCGCTGGTGCGCCAGTGAAGCCAGAAGGCGAAGGCGTAGCATACGACCAGGGCGCGGAAAGTTACGTTGCTCGGTACACTCACGAGACGATTGCTCTGGCATTCGCCATCACTGAGGAAGCCGAGGAAGACGGACTGTACGGCAGCCTGGGCAACAAGTACGCAAGAGCCCTTGCACGTTCTCTCCAGCACACCAAGGAAGTCAAAGGTGCTGACATTATCAATAACGGTTTCGACGCTGGTTTCCTTGGTGGCGACGGTGTTCCGTTATTCTCAGCAGCCCATCCGCAATTCGGTGGTGGAGTCCAGAGCAACACCCTGGCGACACCTGCTGATCTCGCGGAAGCGTCCCTTGAACAAGCGGCGATCGACATCTCCGAGTTCGACGACGATCGTGGCATCCCGATTGCAGCGCAGATCACAAAGCTGATCGTTCCTACGGAACTTCAGTTTGTGGCTACACGCATTCTGATGTCACCGTATCGCACGAACACTGGCGATAACGACATCTCCGCTGTCTACACTCTGGGCACGGTCGGTGATGGTTTCTGTGTAAACCACCGCTTGACTGATCCAGATCAGTGGACACTTAAAACGGACTGCCCTGATGGCCTGAAACACATGCTGCGTAAGAAGGTTTCTCGTGGAATCGAAGGCGACTTCGAGACCGGCAACCTTCGATACAAAGCTCGCGAGCGGTACAGCTTCGGCTGGTCCGACTGGCGAGGTGCTTACGGCTCTCCAGGCGGAGCGTAGTAGGGCCCAAGGTCAAGGTTTTCTCCAAGTCCCTTGACCTGAACACATGGGAAAGCCCGGCTGCCCCAACCAGCCGGGCGATCCTTTTTACTATTTGACGCGGCTGAAATACGCCGCTGCTATACGGAGCTGTCATGAGTAAACATACAATTTCACATGCAGATAAAATCCTTGCTGGTGAGGGTGTCGCAGTAAATATGTCTGATGGACATCACGGCATGGGCGAATCACTTGAAAGCGTTCAGCGAGGAATACGGCTGGGTATGCTGGTTGCCGAATCCCTCCAGGGAGGCAATACCGATACTCAAGCGTTTTGCTTGAACCAGGCACCATCCGCTGGTGGTCAACAGGATCTGTTGATTAACGGCAACGAAGCAGTTGATGGTGTTGGTAACTTCACTCGTTGTAGCCTTGTAACGATTACTTCTTCTGGTGCCGATGCTGGCAGAACATTCACGGTTCTCGGTCGTGATGCCAACGGCAGACCGCAGGCGGAAGAAATTACTGGCCCGGCTACAACTACAGTCAATGGTGTTAAACATTTCACCAAGATCGATCGAATTTTCGTCGATGACGATGTAGCCGGTACGATTTCTGTCGGTGAATCAGAAGCCAATTCCGCTGGGTTGAGAAGGATGACGATCGATGTAGAGCAGGACTTCAAAACTCGCTCCAATATGCACATTCCTTTCGATTCTGGTGGAGGCATCGAGACTGCTGGTAGTTTCGGTTCAGGTGGTATCACGACGCAAACCGCAACCAACACTGATCAACGAGCGCGATATACGCCTGTCGATCAAACCGGCGATCTTGAAATACTGTATCTCGCGGATCTCACCAAAGCTGGCATCGGAGAAAACTACCTGGATTCAAGTCAGAAAGATTTCTCCGTCTAACGCATAGGAGTCTAGCGTCATGAGACAAAATGTCTTACAAATTGACCCCTATGCAGCCGCCGATGCGGATCTGATAGCAGTATCACAAACACCGGCAGCGGGAGGGGAACAAGCTCTCACGCTTACGAGTTCTCCAGTCACATTGGATACACCGAGGCAGGTGGTCTTCACGTTTGCAGCGTCAGAAGTTGGCAGATCATTCCTGGTCACTGGTACGAAACGTGATGGCAAGCAGATTGTGGAAGCGGTCGCTGGTACAGCGGCAACAGCATCCACGGTGCAAGCCTTTGCGACGGTTACCGAAGTCTTGATCGATGATGATTCGGCTGGTGCCATTGAAGTTGGCACGGCTTTGATCGTCTCGACTTCCTGGCTGCCACTCGATTACGTTGTCCCTGAGTTCAAGGTTGGCTTGGTGATCACGATCGGTGGTGCAACAGATGTCACTGTCGAGCTTACTCTGTCGAATCTCTTGTCCAGACGTGGCAACGATCCGCTTCCAACGGTCGGTCATCATGTGGGCTCGAAGTTCAAGCTGATCTATCCGACTGTGAATGCGATCGATCACGATACATTGGTGAACGTCGCGGCTGATGCGTCAGGCAATATCGCTTTCCCGGTGACCGCTGTGCGGCTCACCTCGAATGCGGTAGTGGTGACTAATCCGGTCTTGATGGAGGTCTTGCAGAGCGGTCATACCGGAGGTTAATCATGGCAGTTACGGGCACGTATATTACTGACCCGGTTCTGGCTGATTACACCGACGAAGCAGTTGAGAGAGCTGGTCTCGATCTCCAGGAGATCGGGGCTCAGCATCTCATCTCGATCCGTCGATCGGTTGGATTCGTGTTGTCACGATGGTCGAACAAAGGTGGTCGCCAGTGGACATTCGAGCAGGTGACCCATCCGACAGTTACTGATGAAGTCGTTTTCGATCTGCCGGTAGGGACCATCCAGGTTCAGACTGCTGTGCTGCGTCGTAATGGTGTGGATACGGAGATGTATCCAATCGCCAGGTCAGATTATCTGATCATCCATGACAAGGCTCTCAGGGGCAGACCTGATCGATACTTCATCGATCGTCGTCGAGATACGCCCAGCGGTTTGAATCCACCACAGATGTTCTACTGGCTGGCTGCTGAGAATGACACCGATGAGATCATCATCAATGTCTGGAAGCAACTCCAGGATCCAGGCAATGCACAGAACACCATCGACATCCCGTTCCGTTTCCAGGAAGCGTTCGTTGCAGCTCTGGCTGCGAAGATTGCTCAGAAGTACAAGCCTGAGCGATTCCCTGACCTGGTAACTGAATCTGAAATTCTATTCCAGGAAGCCGACGACGAAGATGCAGACACGGCACCGATGGTGCTGTCCGTGAACTATGACAGGTTCTACGGGAGGCGCTGATGAGTTTCTGGGATGACATTGGAGACGCACTAGACTTCGAGAAATTCCAACTTGGAGAATGGTGGGACATGATCAAGGAAGATCCGGAGCGGCTGCTGTTTCCTTCAGCGGATCCTCTGAGTGCTGACATTTCAGGAAGCATCATGGGCAAGGACTATGAGCCGATGGTCAACACCTGGGGAGGCCCGACTGGAGCAACCTTCGAGGCTGCTGAAGCTGAAGGAATCGATACGGGAATGGCTCAGGACATCCATGAAGTGGCAGAAGGAATTGCTAAGGCATACACGCTGAACTGGGGCATGGATAAGTTGGGCGCACAGTTTGAAACTGGTGAAGGTGAAAGCAAATTTGATGCAGATACGATCCAAAAGGGATTTCAGTCGTTCGCCAATTCAATGGCTCAACAACAGGCTGAGCAGGACAAGCCGATGGAGGTTCCTCCACCAATGGAGCAAGGCCAGCCGGTGCCAAGTCTTCCTCAAGAAGCACCAGGAATGGCTGTCGCTGCACCTGGTACAGCACTCATTCCAGAACCAAGTCTTCCTCCAGAACGTGTTAAAGAAGAAACTTTTCCAAGGAGAGCATGATGGTTAGTAGATCAAATTTATCGGGCAGGCCACCTGCAAGCGGTGTGCTGGATCGAGTTCAGAATCCGCAGCCAGCGAAACCGAGACAGCCTACCTTCAGAGAACGAGTGACGAAAGGTGGAGGTGGGATGAGTGGCTTGGTTGGACGAGCCTTCCAGGAAGCAAGAAAGATACAGGCAGAGCAGGCGCAGCAACCAGCTCCACCTGAGCCAGGAAGAAGACCAGTCAAGAAACGACCACCAATGCAACGTCCAGTGCCTGGACAGAGACGAGGACCACGACGACAGCCGACAGTAGCGGAACTGTCTCCCCAGGAACAGTTAGAAACACGCATGCGAAATCAACGTGAGCAAAATCGAACTGGCCTGGATCAGATGGGTGCTACCCAGCGAGAAGCTGCGGCAGCAATAGTGCCTGGTGGTCAAGAGGTTTCTCGTTTCGGTCAGGTTGCTCGTAGTGGAGCGGGGGTTACTCAAGGTGGACCGATTGCGGCTGCACGAGAGGCTTCTGAACGACTAGAAGCTGCGGAGGCGACCGGCGAGACTGGTGGCACCAGGTCAGAAGTCAATGTCACTGAGCCAACTCTGAATCAAGCCAGGCAGAGGAGATCTCGTTCTGGCCGCATTTTTCGGAGGTAATCATGGCGATCGGAACTGCATATGCGAAAGGCAAATGGGCGCTAGGAGAATGCGCCCGTTCTGGTCGCAAGATGTTGCTCCGAAATATGGTGGCCGATGGGTACTATCCGAACTTGATTGTCGATCCTGAATGGTACGAGCCCAAGCATCCACAGGAATCTCTGCCCAAGGTTAGAGATCCAGTCGCGTTATTTCGACCAGCTCCTGAACGTGATCAGTCAGGAGCAGTGATTCGATTCAGGGGCAGGACAGTATCCAGCGGTTATTCGCTTGGCGACGTGACTGTCGATGCGCCAGCAGTTCCTACAGTGATCTTGCCTGCTGCTGAACATCAGTGGGATATGGATAGCCTGGTTACTCCAGAACCAGACACCGGGACTGGATGATGCCGTTATTCAATTTAGCCTATCAGACGTTTGGAGGCCCGGCTGGGACACCAGGTCAGCCATCGTTACGAACCGACATGACTGGCACTTCGATTCTCTTTCAAAATGCTGCAAGGGTAGTCAATTCCAGTGCGCCCATAATCTATGGTAATGGCTTCACGCTTGAGTATGCGATCAAGCCAACTGCCATCGGGCAGAGAAGTGTAGGTGGTGGCATCTCAAGAATTGTGTCAAGTGTGCATAACCATTCCAACGACGCAGCAGCAGTTTTTGAATTAGGTTTTGACAACTGGAATGCGCCAGGTGCAGGAACCGATCTGACTCCTTCGTTCGCGCTTCTTGAGGGAGGGAATTATGCACAGATAAGTGATCGAGCAGGGACACTGGTTGGTGAAGCTCGTGGCAGCAAGGTGCTGGTTGTGAATAATACCTACCATCTGCTTGGAACACTGAAGTCTGATGGAACAGGCGAGATATACGTCAATGGTGCTTTTGAAGCGTCGATTGCTCCTGTGATCAACATGGTTCGGTGGCTGGGAATCCCATCTACGAATTTTGATTTGCTCGATGGAACGAGAGTGTTACGTGATTACTTTGAAGTCGGCACGAGATTTCATGACGGTGCCTGGCGCACGACACCAAGCAGCGGAGCAGGTTTTATTGACGAGGTTCGATTTTATCCGCAACATTTCACAGCAGCAGAAGCAGCCGAGGCCGCATCTAAAATTGCATTTAC
>Ga0114925_10001595_pt1 | contig 11278 bp, 11 predicted proteins | sample SumtaG_2_FD_87287 | JGI IMG/M metagenome (GOLD analysis project Ga0114925, IMG submission 87287) | Deep subsurface microbial communities from Indian Ocean to uncover new lineages of life (NeLLi) - Sumatra_00607 metaG | ecosystem: Environmental > Aquatic > Marine > Oceanic > Sediment | place...
GCATGGGGGTGGTCGCCAATTATGACAACTGACTAAACCACCGATAGGGCAGGCCTTTCTTTGCCAAGCCGGGGCCTTCGCTTCGCCCGCGTGGCAAAACGCACCGCTTCCTCGGCTGCGCGGGGATGACGCGAGTGGGGCGAAACTTTGGTCCCTTACTTCGCCCGCGCGGCGAAGCGTACTGCTTCCTCAGCTGCGCGGAAGAGGGCGGTGGCTTTGTTGATGCACTCCTGCTGCTCCTTTTCAGGAACCGAATCGTGCACCAGCCCGCCGCCCGCCTGCACATGCATCACACCGTCTTTCACCAGAGCGGTCCTCAACACGATGCAGCTGTCCATCTGACCAGACGCAGAGAAGTAGCCAACGCATCCCGCGTAGGGCCCACGCTTTGATTTCTCCAATTCGTCGATGATCTCCATGGCGCGCACCTTCGGCGCACCGGAGACGGTGCCAGCGGGAAAGCCTGCCATCAGCGCATCGACCGCATCGTGCTTCTTACCAATGCGGCCAATCACGTTGGAAACGATGTGCATGACGTGGCTGTAGCGCTCGATGAAGAACTGGGCGGTGACCTTAACTGTGCCGATATCGGCAACACGGCCGACGTCGTTGCGGCCTAAGTCCAGCAGCATTAGGTGCTCGGCCCTTTCCTTGGGGTCTTTCAGCAAAGCTTCGGCGAGCGCTTGGTCTTCTGCCTCAGTCGCCCCGCGCGGTGCTGTTCCAGCGATGGGCCGTATGGTCACCTCATCATCGCGTACCCGCACCAGGATTTCGGGGCTGGAGCCCACAAGCGCAAAGTCGCCGAAGTCGAGGTGGAAGAGGAATGGCGAGGGGTTGGTGCGCCGCAGGGCGCGATAAAGCGCAAAGGAGGGGAGCTTGAAGGGTGCGGAGAAGCGTTGGGAGAGGACGACTTGGAAAATGTCGCCGGCGACGATGTATTCCTTCGCGCGCCGCACCATGGCCTTGTACTCGGCGGGCGTGGTGTTGGACGTACGCTCGGGCGCCGCAAGCTTGCGGGCCGAGACCGAGGGTATGTGTGGCAGTGGCTCATCGAGCGCGGTGATAACGGTCTTGAGGCGCTTGCAGGCCTTCTTGTAGGCCTTTTCCGCGCTGTTTTGCGCATCGGGCCGAACCGGCGTCACGATGGCGATCTCGTCCTTGACCACGTCGAAGATGACCATGGTGGTCGGTCGCATGAGCACGCTGTCAGGGATATGGAGCGCGTCCGGCGGTGGATTAGACAGCCTTTCAATGAGCCGCACCGTGTCGTAGCCCATGTAGCCGAAAATGCCCGCCGACATCGGCGGCAATTCGGGCGGCAGCGTCAGCTCCGACTCTGCCAGCAGTGCACGCAAGGACGTCAGCGCCGGTTCTGGCTCGGGCCGGAAGGCATCGGGTCTTTTGATAGGGTTTCGATTGACCGCGGCCTCGTTGCCGTTTGCCCGCCACACAAGATCGGGCTCCAGGCCAATGACCGAGTAGCGTCCGCGCGTTGCGCCGCCTTCCACCGATTCTAGGAGGAAGCTCATGGGTTGGCTTGCGGCGAGCTTCAAGTAAGCGGAGACGGGCGTTTCCAGATCGGCGACGAGACGCGTCCACACGACCTGAGGGTGGCCGGCGGCGTAGCGTTTGGCGAAGGCGGCGAGCGGGGGTTGCGCCTGAAGCTGGCCGGGTCTGGGCCCTTTTTTATGCTCAAGCGTGCTCAAGGCATCCCCCGGCCTGGATGTCGGCGTACCTGGTTATTGGTCGGCGTCGGCGCCAGTTGCGCGCCTATACTCTTGCTGATTGATGGTGGCACCAAGACGTGTCTGTAGCGCGGCAACATATTCTCCCAGCACGTCGTTAGTGATCTCATTCTTGATTTCTTGGCTGATTTGCTCGCTCTGCTTCTCTGTTAGGGGCTCTGCTGGGCTGATCTTCGTTAGCTTGAAGATGGTGCGCGAGTTGTTGTGCACGCTCGTGGTTGAGCCGGTTTTGCCAAGGGCAAGCGCGAAAGCCTGCTTGACCGCGGCTTTGGTGAACCCTTGTGGTTCGGTTTTCCGGGTGAAGGGCTTAGAGGTCTCGACTTTGGGGTCGCCCGCTTCGCTGGCGAGCGCGGTGAGCGTCTCGCCACTGTTCGCCTTATCGACGAGCTTAGCGGCAAGATCATTGAGCTGGCGCGCGCGCTCATTGTCGATAGTGAGTTTCTTCGCCTCCTCCTTCACCTCGTCAAAGGGCTTCAGCTTCTTTGCGGTAATGTCGACGACGTCCACCCAGGCGTAGCTGCCGTCGGCAAGCTCGACCGACTCGTTTTCGAGTCCGACCTGGCTTTCGAAGGCGGTCTTCATGATGCCACGTACGTCTTGCAGCGGGATCGCCTGCTTGTCTTCCTTGTCCTTGTTCAAAGAGTCGGTTGCAGGAACGTCGTAGTATTTCAGCTTGAGAATTTCGGCGATTTCGTTGAGCGTCTTGCCGGCTCCTCGATTATCCTCGATCTCATCATGGAGATCTTGCATTCTCGCTTCTGCCTTCTCCCTGGCGAGCTGGTTGCGCACCTCGTCCTTGACCTCATCAAACGTGCGCACGACGCCAGGCTGGATGTCTGTGACGCGCAAAATCACGGTTGCAAACCGGCCCTCAACCACGTCGGAGATTGAATCCCTTTCAAGCGCGAAAGCCGCGTCTGCAATGTTGGGATCAATCAGATCTTCTTTCTTTACAAGGCCGAGATCGATGTCGGTCGTCTTGGCACCGCTCTCCTTGGCAATCGCGCCAAACGACTTGCCTTCCGCCATTGCCTTCTTGGCCGCCTCCGCCGCAGCTTTGTCCTTGAAGGGGATCTGCTGCACGCGCCGCCTTTCGGGCGTGTTGTAACGATCCTTGGTTTCTTCGTAGCTGGCGGTGATTTCCTCTTCGGAGACGTCCATCTGCTTCTGGAGCTCATCGGGAGAAAGCACGAGAAGGGCGAGCTTGCGATACTCAGGCGCCATGAACTTGCTCTTGTTCTTCTCATAGGTCTCTTTGATCTGCGCCTCGTCTGGCTCGGGAACTTTGATCACCTTGTCCGCGTCGATCGTGAAGTACTCCACTTCGCGCCTTTCCCCCTGCCAGGCGTTCGTGACGTCGATCATGTATTTTGGGATGACGACGGACTTGGTCAGCGCTTCGGTCACCTGCTGGCGCAACTCATCGTCGCGGCGTAGGGCGAGGTAGCTTTTCTCTGTGAAGCCAGATCGATAAAGCACGCTCTCAAAGCCGATGCGTGAAAAGCTGCCATCGGGGCCGGCAAAGGTGGGATCGCGTTTCAAGACTTCGCGCAGCACATCATCTGAGAGCGCCAGGTTAAGCTCGCCGGCGTGCTCGCCGACCGCGGCCCATGCCATCAGCCGTGACAGAATCTGGTTGTGGAGTCCGGCCGCCCGCGCGTCCTCGGCCGAAATGCGCCGCTCGGAGCGGCTTGAGATGGTTCTCAGCTCGTTCTCAAAGGCCCGCTGAAAATCCTCCGCCCGGATTTCACGCTCGCCGACCTTGGCAATTGAGCCCCGGCCCCAGCCGGTGAACACGTCTGCAACGCCCCAAATGGCGAAACTGAATACTAGAACGGCGAGAAAAATCTTGGCCACCCAGCCGGTGGAGCCGCGTCGTATGGCGTCAAGCATAAAGGGTTCGTTCCGTTGGTTAGGCGGCGCTCGCTCGGCCCGGCGCTAAGCCGGCCGCTTGTGCGCGCCGCACAAAAAGAGACGAAATTCCTGCACGTGACGCAGGGTGTCATCATGATATGAAGCGCAGCCCGACCTTTATTGCAAGGGTGGCCATGTCCAGGCGGATCGACCGCGCCCACAGGGCCTAACCATTAACATTGCTGGTAGCATCCATGACCGAGGCTGTCCGCGCCGTTCGACCGCTGGTTGCAGGAAACTGGAAGATGAACGGGCTAAAGGCCGACTTGGCCGAAGCCCTTCGGGTGCGCGATGCCATCTCGGCGCCCGGCATCAGCCTTGGGGCGGATGTCTTGATCTGTCCGCCCGCCACACTCCTGTCGGCTCTGGCCGAAGCCGCATCGGGCTCAAACCTTCTGGTGGGGGCTCAAAACTGTGCCATTGCTGCGTCGGGGCCTCATACGGGGGACCTTTCTGCCGAGATGCTGCGTGACGCGGGTGCGGTCGCGACGATCGTGGGGCACTCGGAGCGGCGTGTGGCCCATGGTGAGCTCGATCACATCGTGCGGTCCAAGGCTGAGGCTGCACACCGGGCTGGCCTTTCCGCCATCGTGTGCGTCGGCGAAACGGCCGGCGAGCGCCGTGCCGGGTTGACACTTGAAGTTGTAAGCCGCCAGCTTTCAGGCTCCATTCCAAATGCGGCGGCTGCGGCCAATACGGTAGTCGCATACGAGCCCATCTGGGCAATTGGGACGGGCCTGACCGCGACGCCGGCTGATGTCGCCGAGGTGCACGCAGGCATTCGTAAGGTGCTAAACGCGCGCTTTGGCGAGGAGGGAGCCCGGATGCGCTTGCTTTATGGGGGGTCGGTGAAGCCGGACAATGCCGGTGAGCTTCGTGCCTTGGACAATGTCGATGGCGCGCTGGTTGGGGGGGCGAGTCTCAAAAGCAACGATTTCCTGGCAATAATTGCAGCGTATGCGAATTGATGCGTTCGTGCGGTACCACTAGGGCGTGAAATGATGTTAGCGTCCTTTTTCGGTGCTTCGGGGATGCAAACCAAGAGTGTGGAGCAAGGCTGGGAATGCGCGGGGGTCCAAAGGTATTGTTGGCTATCCTGTTCGCGGGCTTAAGCGTGGCGGATGCAACGTCCGTGCATGCGGCCGGGCTCAGTAAGGACGCTTGCTACGAACTGAGGGTGGAGCTGGGTGTCCTGCGCGCGGCCGGCGCGGAGGAAGACATGAAACGCGGCCCCGAGTGGGCGAAGGTTAACCTCACCCGCGAGGAATTGAAGAATGTTCAGCGCCTCGTTGAGGTGGAGGAGCAGTTGCGCTTCAGGTGTGGGAGTCTGCGCGGCAGGCTCGTAGCCAAAAAGCCGAGGGTCAAACCCGTTCCGGACACGCCCATGAGAAAGCCGGCGCTGGCCAAGGCAAAGGTGCAAAAGGCGCCGCCTGCTATCAGAAAGGCCGCTGCTTCGCCGCCCGCAAGAAAAACGGTGACATCGACGCCCCGGAAAAAGACGAGCTTGCGCCGGCGAAAGAAGCGCTCTAGGGCGAGGATCAAAGACGCTTATGCCTCACCCAACGAGGCTGTCAATCGTGCTTTGACGCCCTATAGCGGCTTCCGCTGAGGCCTTATCGGCGGCACACAAGGGCCACTAGCGGGGCCGGGCCATCTGGTATAGAACCCCTTTGCAAATCTACCGCATCGGAGCCGTCTGGAGCCCCCATGGCCACCACACTTCTTGTTCTTCATCTCATGATCGCAGCCGCGCTTGTGGCCGTTGTCCTGTTGCAGCGCTCAGAGGGCGGCGCATTGGGTATCGGCGGCGGTGGTGGTGGTGGTGCCGGCGGCCTTTTGACCGGCCGTGGCACGGCTAATCTATTGACGAGGACAACGGCACTTCTTGCCGTGGCCTTTTTCACGACCAGCATTCTTCTCACCCTGGTGGCTCAGCAGAACGCCCCAACCCGCTCAATCCTTGATGCCGGGGGTGGGCCGTCGGCAAGCACGCCCGCCACGAGCGACGGCAAGCCTGCGCAAGCGCCCACCGAGAATGGCCGTGGGGGCATCCTCGACAAGCTACAGCAGGGCCAAGGCGGCGCGCCGGTCGTCCCCCGCTCGCGCTAAGCTTAAGCGTTCAAGCCCACGCACCAATCCAGCGCCATGCCGGAGCGGCCCACGCAGGCACGCTAGTCACGGTTCGGTCAGCAACTTAGCGTCATTCACCAAGCATCGGGGATGAGACGATAAAGACGCTTCGAATCGCGCCTTGGTTCGTGTAAGCGTCAAAGCCCATGCAACGGTACATCTTCATTACCGGCGGCGTGGTGTCCTCCCTTGGCAAAGGCCTTGCCTCAGCCGCCCTCGGCGCGCTCCTCCAAGCGCGCGGGTACTCGGTGAGGCTTCGCAAGCTCGATCCCTACCTCAACGTCGATCCGGGAACGATGAGCCCCTACCAGCACGGTGAGGTGTTCGTCACGGACGATGGGGCGGAAACGGATTTGGATCTGGGGCATTACGAGCGCTTTACTGGCGTGCCCGCGCGCAAGTCGGACAACGTAACGACGGGGCGCATCTACCAAGACATCCTCGCCAAGGAGCGGCGCGGCGCGTTCCTCGGCGGCACTGTGCAGGTGATCCCCCACGTTACCGACGCCATCAAGGAGTTCGTCACAAGCGGCAACGAAGGCATCGACTTCGTGCTGGTCGAAATCGGCGGCACTGTGGGTGATATTGAAGGCTTGCCGTTCTTCGAAGCAATCCGCCAGCTCGGCAACGATCTGCCCGCCGGCAGCTCCATCTTCATCCACTTGACGCTGGTGCCCTACATTCCCTCAGCGGGAGAGATCAAAACCAAGCCGACACAGCACTCAGTTAAAGAGCTGCGCTCGATCGGCATCCAGCCCAACATTCTTTTGTGCCGGTCGGACCGCGAAATCCCCCCGGGTGAACGCCGGAAAATTGCGCTTTTCTGCAATGTGCGCGAGGACGCGGTGATCCAGGCTCGTGACGTCGCCTCCATCTATGAGGTGCCGCTCTCCTACCACCGTGAGGGGCTTGATAAGCAGGTCCTGCAGGCGTTTGGCATCGCCGATGCGCCCAAGCCGGACCTATCGCGCTGGGAGGCCATCGCGCGCGGTATTGCCACGCCTGAAGGCGAGGTGACGATCGCTATTGTCGGCAAGTACACAGGCCTCAAAGATGCCTACAAGTCGTTAATGGAGGCGTTGGTCCACGGCGGCATCGCCAACCGCGTCAAGGTCAAGCTTGAGTGGATCGAGAGTGAGATCTTTGAGCGCGAGGATCCTGCGCCCTATCTGGAAGACGTTAACGGCATCCTGGTTCCCGGCGGTTTTGGTGAGCGCGGCTCTGAAGGCAAAATCCTCGCCGCCAAATTCGCGCGTGAGCGCCTAGTGCCCTACTTCGGCATCTGCTTTGGCATGCAGATGGCCTGCATCGAGGCCGCGCGCGATCTTGCCGGCATCGCGGAGGCGAACTCTACTGAGTTCGGGCCGGCTTCAGAACCGGTTATCGGCCTGATGACGGAGTGGATGCGCGGAAACGAGCTGGAGCAACGTCGCCAAGGAGGCGATCTGGGTGGCACCATGCGGCTCGGGGCCTATCCCGCGGAGCTTGTACCCGGGAGCAGGATCGCAGGGGTCTACGGAGCGACGAAGGTTTGCGAGCGCCACCGCCACCGCTATGAGGTGAACACTAGGTTCCGCGCGCGATTAGAAGCAGCGGGCCTGAAGTTCTCAGGCCTTTCACCCGACGGGCTGTTGCCGGAGACAGTCGAATACCCTGATCATCCATGGTTCATCGGTGTTCAGTATCACCCCGAGCTCAAGAGCCGGCCCTTCGATCCCCATCCGCTATTTCGATCCTTTATCGCCGCGGCGGTGGAGCAGAGCCGGCTCGTTTAGCTTGTGCAGCGCTCGCGCATGCAGTTGCACTGCACGCGCCAATTCATTTCTTCGGCTCTGCCTGCTCGAAATATGTGCAAAATCCACTGTTCGCCCCAAGCGATGATGATGCGGCCAATCCTCTGAAGTTACGACTTCTGCTCGGGTTCTCATGCGCTTGTGCGCACGCTGCCGATCCTGGCACGGCTCTTGATTGCCACTTCGGCGGTAACCATGCGCTGGCCGGATTAGGAGACCGGCGGTGGTGCCCTCAACGGGCAAGGGAAACCTCGAGGAGACGCTCCCCATGAAACTCATCTCAGCCATCATCAAACCTTTCAAACTCGACGAGGTGCGCACCGCTCTGACTGGGCTTGGTATCGACGGCATGACGGTAACCGACGTCAAGGGCTTCGGCCGCCAGAAGGGGCACACGGAAGTCTATCGCGGCGCCGAGTACGCCGTGAGCTTCCTCGCCAAGGTGAAGCTCGAGATTGCCGTATCGGATGCGCAGGCAGACGCGGTGGTCGCCGCCCTGGAGGCGACGGCCAAGACCGGTTCGATTGGCGACGGCAAAATCTTCGTGTCGCCGATTGATCAGTTGACGCGCATCCGCACAGGCGAAACCGGCGAAGCGGCTCTCTAGTTTGGTGTTGTCGGTGGGCCGACGATGCCGACCGATCGCGACTGCGTTGGCTACTCTGGGTTCCGGCCGTTTGCCTTTTAACACTGCAAGTTGAGCGGCGAGGCGTCCGACTGTGGCAGCCTGGCCACAAGGCTCGCCGCTATTTAGCGAGCGCTACCGGGGACTAAGAATTGAACGGCTTTCAAAGGGTCCGTCGTCATCGAATCGCGCGATAAGAAAAGACGGAGGACATTGCCAATCATGGCTGTCACAGTCGTGTCCTCCTGAACGAGGCTGCGGGCCCGCTTTCGCAGGCCCGGAAAATCAATCGCGCTCAGGGGAGTCACAAACATGCCTATGGATCTTCAATCAATCATCATTCTGCTGATCGTTGGTGCGATCGCCGGCTGGGCCGCCGGTCAGATCGTCAAAGGGTACGGGTTCGGCTTGGTCGGCAATATCGTCGTTGGCATTGTTGGTGCCTGGATCGGCGGTTGGCTCTTTCCCCAATTGGGTCTGTGGGGCGCCGATCTGATCGGCATGATCATTTCAGCCGTGCTCGGCGCCGTCATATTGCTTGTCGTCATTGGCCTTATAAGACGCGTGGCTTAGCGCCCAGGTAGACCTGAGATCACAAATGACCGCGCCCGTAAAGGCGCGGTCATTTGCGTTGTGTGGACGCATCTTCGCCATGCGTGATCTTCGCCCCATGCTATAAGGATGCCATGACGAAACATGAGTCCTTGAAGCCTGATGCGCGTGTTGTGATCGGCGACATTACGGTTGCGAACGATGCGCCGATCACTGTGTTCGCGGGGCCATGCCAGATGGAGAGCCGAGCCCACGCGCTGGAGATGGCATCTGCACTGAAGGAGATCGCGGCGAAGCTCGAATTCGGGATTGTGTTCAAGGCCTCCTTTGATAAGGCCAACCGCACGTCGCTGTCGGGCAAACGTGGCATGGGGCTTGAGGGCGCGCTGCCTGTGTTCGCCGAAATCCGCGAGACGCTGGGCCTGCCCGTCGTCACCGATGTGCACGAGAGCGCCCAGTGCGCGTTACTGGCTCCTGTCATCGACGTTTTGCAGATTCCGGCCTTTCTCTGCCGCCAGACGGACCTCTTAGTTGCGGCTGCCAAGACGGGCCGCGTCGTCAAGGTCAAAAAGGGGCAATTCCTCGCGCCTTGGGACATGAAGAATGTCGTGGGCAAGATCGTCACCTCGGGAAATCCTAACGTGCTTCTCACGGAGCGTGGCGCGTCCTTCGGCTACAATACGCTCGTCACCGACATGCGCGCGCTGCCCATCATGGCCGAGATTGGCTGCCCGGTGATCTTCGATGCCACGCATTCCGTGCAGCAGCCAGGCGGACAGGGGACGAGTTCCGGCGGCGACCGGCGGTTCGTGCCGGTTCTGGCACGCGCAGCCGTCGCTGTCGGCGTGGCGGGGCTGTTCATTGAAACTCACGAGGATCCTGATCATGCGCCTTCGGACGGCCCCAACATGGTGCCGTTGAAAGACTTCGAGCCGATGCTGAAAGAGCTGATGGCGATCGATGCGCTGGTGAAGGCGCAAAGAAATGCGCACTAGGGCACGCGCTCCGTTTCTCAGGCTCTTAAGGAATGGATCGGAGCGCTAATCTCAGTCGAATGGCAGGTAAGCTGCCGCCATCCATGCAGGCTCATAAGCAAGCTCTGAAGCCGATTGAGCGTCGTTGGCCAGCGTCACACACCCTGTCTCCCCGCACGCAGGCCCGGTATTGTAGCTGACGGCATTAAGAGCGGCGACGCTCATGGAGGTCACGAAGTACGCGATTGCGTAAAGGCAGACCATGACCCCGAGCGTCCGCAGGACGATATCCAAAGACATTTTGCGACCCCCTTAGTGTTCGTATCGCTGCGTTGCGGCGTTGGCCCGAAGCGTCCCCGTACCGTGCACAAGACAAAGAAGAACCAGCGCGCGTTCCTCATACGGAGAGCGACCTTGACGCGTCGTGGTGGTTAGGCATGCGCAAACGCTATTGCGTCGTACGCGCTACGCATCTGCGTGCGTTGAAATACAACGCACACTGACACTATCGCTGATTCGTAGGCGCTCGACGAGGTTGGCAAGTGTACGTAAGAGGCTGTGGCGCCGTTTAATGAGACGCCGCACCTCGCCAGCACACGGCGCGGGCACATCATAGGGTGCCGGGCAGCGACTTCGGACGAGGTCTCCAGCAGGGCTTTGGCCGCGAAGCGCACGTAGCGCGGGTTTTTCGTTGGCCCTTAGCATGGCGAACCCGTCAGCGATTTGTCAGTACTGGGTAGATTTGGCACAGGTCTGGTTTCCTGGTTGCGTGCCAGTGTGGCGCTTGCAGCTCTGAGGCCAAGAAACGGGGAGAAGAATCGGATGGCCGGCGTGTCGCTGGAGGAACTGGCGGTCCTGCTGGCCGCCCTCGCGATTGCGGGCCCGCTGTCACGCTGGCTCGGCATTGGGACGGTGCTCGGTTATCTCGTTGCCGGCATCTTGCTCGGTCCCTCCACGATCGGGTGGATCTTCTCTGACTATGAGGCCAAGGAGATCCTCGAATTTGCCGAGTTCGGCATCGTGCTTTTGCTCTTCGTCATTGGGCTGGAGCTGCGCCCAAAGCGTCTCTGGGCGATGCGCAACGCCGTCTTTGGGCTCTGCAGCGCGCAGGTGGGCGTAACGGGATTCATTCTTGCTCTCATCGCCTTACGTCTTGGTCTGCAGTGGCAAACGGCCATCTTTGTCGGGTTGGCGCTGGCGCTGTCGTCGACAGCGTTCGCGCTGCAAGTCATGGAGGAGACCGGCGATCTCACCGCGCGGCACGGACGCTTGGGATTTGCAGTGCTGTTGTTCCAGGACCTGTGTGCCATTCCGCTGATCGCGCTTGTGCCCTTGTTCGCCGTAATGGGCACCGACACCGGACCAACGATGGATCTTGTAGCCGCGGTGAAGGGTCTTTTGATCATCGCAGCGGTGATCGTTGTGGGGCACTTTCTTCTCGATCATTTCGTGCGGCTAGTGGCACTAGCGCGTGTCAAAGAGGCGATGACGGCCACGGCGCTGCTGACGGTCGTTGGCGTCGCCATCCTTATGCAGCAGGCAGGA
>Ga0114925_10001596_pt1 | contig 11276 bp, 17 predicted proteins | sample SumtaG_2_FD_87287 | JGI IMG/M metagenome (GOLD analysis project Ga0114925, IMG submission 87287) | Deep subsurface microbial communities from Indian Ocean to uncover new lineages of life (NeLLi) - Sumatra_00607 metaG | ecosystem: Environmental > Aquatic > Marine > Oceanic > Sediment | place...
CAATATAATGAACCCACCATTATTCTGATTGTATATATCTCTAATTCTGGGGCTAATTCTGGGAGTAGATACGTGTTAAACATGAATATTATCATCTTTTTGAATATGATTTCTATCTCAAGGAAGGACCTAACCAACAGCGATAGCCAGGACATAGTGTTGATAGTCAAGAGAAACATCCGACACTTGAAACTCAGCCAGGGCTTAAAGAGGATTATAAGACCTATGGATGCTGTCATAGAGCCCATGGGAATTAGGCAGGCTCCTAAAGTCCTCCAGGCAATCCATACCCCTAGAGCTGTGGCAAGCATTGTTATCTCCCGTGTTTTCATCATGGTCCCACGATTAGGAAGAGGCATTTTCTATCTCCTTCAGGGTGAATATCACACACGCCTCAAAACATTCAAGGTCACTACAGAGAGGCGTGGGGCCCACAGGCTTTGTTCTTCTTATGTAACATGTTTTAGGATTAGGCATTATGTTGACCTCTCAGCCTCCCTTTGAAAGACTCGACGCCAAGCCTCTTTGGCCTTCAGGGAAAAATCGAAAACTATGGAGTGCCCCTTAACTTTGTAGAACCCCGGCTCATCTGGGACGGGCTCAATCTCCCACTCAGACAGCATTGATTCTATGTATCGTTTATCTGGACCGTCTTGTTCCTCGTCGTACCAGCTCATTCAGCTTCAACCTCCCTCATGTTGATTAACGGAGAAGAATAATACATGTTAATCCACTTGTTGCTAGATATCATGATGGGCTGGATTTTGATGTGTCTGCCTCGCCATCTGATCAGGTTGACGATTTTCTGTGTGGATACCTCTATTCCCTCGTCAAATAACATCATCTGTATCTCCGCGACGAAAAGTCCTCCACAGGGGTTATCAATGGCCTTGACGAGGAGAAGCCGAATTTTCTCGGCGAGTTCTCCGTTATTTGGGGCGTTCATGTTTCCACTGCTCCTTGAGCCACTTCATGTCCCTGACGTAGTTGGTGCAGTTTCCCCTGTCGTTGAGTTTAAGGTCGTCTGGGTTTACCTGGCAAAGGCTCCTCTCTCTGTCATTTTTTTGACAGTCAAGGACTAGGCATTCAACCATTCAGTACAGCATCTCCTTCATCTCCTTCACCACTTCAGGCTCCGGCTCATCCATGAGAGGTTCCTGAGGCATCTCCAGCTTACGCTGATGCTTCGCCAAGAGACATATTTTCCTAAAGTAGGGATCCGCCGGGCAGTATGCGTGCCCCTCAGGGTCAACCCCGCATTCCCACTTCTCCTCCGCGGGGAGGAGGCCAACCGGGCTGCCGGCGCTGAGCGCCGCATCCAGAACAAAAGCCCTGGGCCAGAGGTACGCATCAAGCATATCCGTCCACTCCGGGACGTCCTCGACGATAACATCAGCACCCACCATTAGCACGCGCGCGCGATGAACATCCAGCAGCTCACCATTGTGATGTGCTAGCGCAAGATACGCCTGCACCTGCCGTTTGTAGGCCTCACCGACGCCAAAAGCCTTCTTGAGACCGGTGTTGACAGGCATCTTGAGATCGTATAGGACAGGTCCGTCACCATCATCATACACGAAGTCGAGGGTGCCCGTGATTACCACGCCGTGACGTTTCGCTTTGTAGTTCTTCTGGTGTGTCTCGAAGAGGGAAGTCCACTTGCTATCAAAGGTAGACCCCCGATAGACATTCCAGAGTGACCTCGTGGTCCACGGGGCCCGATCAGGGTGAGACCTCTTGTACCAGGCCTTCCTCAGACAGTAAATCAACGATGTAACGTGATATACATGAGGCCGAATGGTCCACGATTTTATGCTGTCCTGGAGGAGCGCCACGATAGGCGCAGGCAGATGCTCGAAGCCGGCTTTCACCGTCATCACGGCTCCTCCTCAAAGTAGCTGCTATAGTCCTCATAGTCCTCACGAGTCTGCCTCTCAACCGTCTCCCGGTAGTCATCATACGCCGCCTGGTCTTCCCTGGCCTCTTTTCCCTTGGGAGTGGCATCCTTGTACTCCCAGTATATATCCCAGAAAATCTGTCGAGTCGCATAGTCATAATGGTCCTTGAGACGCTTCTTAAAGATGGGAAACGCTACCTTATCGCCGAATCCCCAGCCCTCAAACATCTGCCCCCAGAACCAATCCGCAAACTCCTCCATCGGCATCACAGCGATCTTCAAGAGAGTCTTCTTCGTGAAACCCTGAAAGCAGTATGGACACTTGCACCTCGACATCGAGATAAAGTGTTTACCACGCTTGTTTTTCAGCCTGGTATGAAAATCCCAGAGCGTCCCGTACTGGAGACAGTAGGGGCATAAAACTTTCTGTGCCTTCATCTCCCTCTTGAGGATCAGGTCTTCCCGGGTCAGCCCTGTTTCAAGTTCGCCTAGGCCTTTCTTGGTGAAGGCTGTTTGGCCGGAAGTCATAACGTTGCCTCCCCTTGAAAAACACACCAAACACAGAAAACACACCCTTCAATCCCTGCTTCTGGTAGAATTACTTTTCCTACGTATGCACGTACATGTACGGACATACGTAGAATATTAGTTTCCCAGAGATCAGGGGGTAAGTAGTGTGTTTTCTGTGTTTGCTGTGGTGAATTATTTCTGAAGGTCATTTTATCTGCTCCTCCTCGATTTTGCCCAGTTCTGAAAACGTTTTCTTCTTGATTGTGCTAATTCCCAGCCAAGATCTTTTGCTTCTTCCCGCGACAACTCTCCACCCTTGTTTAATGCTGGGTAGTTTCTTCATTCGCCCGGTGAATACTCCGTTTGATTCGATGGTGACGCCTATGTTTTCAGCGTAGTTTTTGTAGGCATCATATAGGTCGCTGCGGGTTGCCCATAGTATTGACCCGTAGATGCATTCCTCGGGGTCGGTGAGGAAGGCGCCGATGGGGTCGCTTAGCTGCTTGAATTTCAGGATCATCTGGTCTCGGGACTTTGTCTGTGTGAATGTGCCGTTTTTCTTGAGCCTCGTGAGGCCTTCGATCATCCAGTTTAGGACGCCGCTTCTCTCGTTCTCGTCGTTGAGCCAGGCATTTTCGATGTCGATGGTCTTGTTTTTCTTCTCGTCTGTGAAGGTTTCCGTGAACCCAATCATGTTTAGTCTGTCCCAAAACGACAAGGTTGTGTCATTAACGAGTGGAAGTTCATTTGCTTGGACGAAGAATTTTGCGAAGGACATGAATTTCAGGAGTTCCTGCCTATTCTTGATCTCCCCGTCGACGGTGTCCTGTCCGGTGATCTGTTTCAGCAGTTCTGTTTTGAAGGGTCTCCTGGTGGCGGGCTCCGAGCAGACATTCATCAGTTTTCCGAACAAGTTGGCGACCATAAACCGGTGGCCACCACTGAGATGTTCTAAGCGAATGTTGGAGACGTTTTCTTTTCCTATTATTCCTTCTAGGGTTCTAATTATGACTCCTTTTCCGTTTCTGCCTGTTCCGACGAAGATCATGATTTTATGATGGGGAAATTCAGGCCATAATATGTAGCCAGCATTTTCCTGAAGAAGGATTCGGTCTTCAGCTTCTGGGAGAATTTGTTTGAGGACCGCTTTGAATTTTGGTGCGTCCGCGTCCGGGTTGAATTTTGTGTTTATTTTGAAGGTGAATATCTTTGTCGGGTCAAAGTCTCTTAGTTGCATAGTTTCTAGGTTCAAGAGGCCGTTTAGAACTGGGACTTCTCCCTCGAATTTGTTGAAGGTGTCTCTCTTGACGTAGGATCTGCGTTTGAAATGGTTTATGACTTCATTACAGATTCCAGTACTCGCCTCGTCACCTAGAAGCATCTCTACTCCTTCTTTTATTATGGTTTCTCCTCGTATGAAAACGCCGTCCTCATAGAGATACAGCCGCTCAACATCATCTGGAGTTGCAAAGACATGTTTGTCCCCCAGAATGCCCAGCACGAGTGACATGAGTTCTTCTTCTGACTCTTTTTCCTTCTTCTCGATTTGTCTCTCGTAGCGCTTGCACGTCTCTCCAAGACAGCCATTGCGCTTGTGGATTGCGCGACAGCCCCACGGTTTCAGGCCTTTGATGGCTATACTGCCCAACTGACGATCCACATTGTACGTAGTTACCTTGCCGTCGCCAAAGTCGTCGCTTTTACGGAAGAGTTCTATGATCTCATTTCTGCTGTAACCCTTGTAATGTGCTTCCGTGACGAGTGCCAGGCGCAATTCATTGTCATCTTTTCCGTTGGCGCTGAGTTTTCCACCTTCTTCCGCGAAGCGTTTGAAGCAGGGCCGGAGGCTGCCGGTTCTTTGTTTCTTATCTTTTTTAGCAGGGGGGACGTAGATTTCAGGGATAGGAACGTGGGGAGCCAGCTCGCCGATGTGGAGGCCTAGGGCCTCATCTATGTTTGAATCTCCTTCGTTTACGATGTAGCTGAGTCGATGAGGGCGGGCCTCGGTGTGGACGCCTTTGACTGATAGCGTCCCGGGAACTTTGATTATCCTGGATAAATTGAAGATTGAGTCCAGCCCCTCCGTGGGGGCCTCGTGGAAGTATGCCTCCAGCTTGCTTGGAAGATCATCATCCACGAGAATGTCTGTCTTCTGGATTACATGGTATCCGTTGCCGGACATGGCCACAAGGGGCAGGTTGTAGCCCTGGATTCGCATCCAGGACACGAGCTCCACCATGCGCTTTTCAGCCTGAGCTAACTCCTCATCGTTAGATGCTTCCTTTGTTGGATGAAGACTATCAACATCAAACGGGATCCCCGTGACACGCCGTACATCTTCGTCTTTACCCTCCTCCTGAAATCGTGGATTGATGCCCGCGTAGACCTGCCGTTTCCCACTCCACTTCCGGCACAGTTTGACAAAGTCCTTTTCATTTTGTACCCATCGTTGGATGACCTTTCCTGGGGGCGGCCACTCAATTATTCGGATCTCAGTGTACTCGTCTGGGTGATGATCGAGCCAGTGATAGAACTGGCGGACGTCCACCTCGTTGAAGCTCACGATATGAACACCTCATCAGTGAGGCTGAAGGTTAAAAATGCTGAACGGCCACGGGTGAAATACTCATGATGGTTTGCGCAGAGTGTTATCGTAAAGTTGGGGTCGTTTTCTTTCCAGGGATGATGGTTCTGTTGTACAAAGGGATTAATATCATGGCAGCCAGGCCACATGCAGCAGCCGTTGCCTTTTAAATATCCATGTGGGGGTTTGTAAAGAAAATCATACTCTTTTTTTTCTGCTTTGTGTGCTTGGTTGTATTTTTTTCTCTTTTTAGTCAGCTCTTCTTTATGTTCTTGATGATATTTTAGACTGTATTTTCTTGCTTTTTCTTTGTTTTCATGATAGTATTTTAGGCTGCGCTTTCTTCCCCGTTCTTTGTGTTTCTGATACCACGTTCGAGCATTTTTCCTCGTGCAGTTTTTGCAGCGGCGCATTCGGCCATGTAGACTTGTCTCATTTTTTGTAAATAAATTCAAGTCTGTTTTGGTGTATGCCTTTAACCCACAAATTCTGCAGACTCTCAGGGGTTCAGTTTTCCATGGTGTAAGTGTCGGGATATCATTGATGTTCTCAGTCATTTCAGAGAGTTCGTATTCAGACAATGGTGGGTTATTCCTCCGTTGTTGGCTCGAAATTGAGGTGTAATCCCTCGAAGCTGTTGTATCTCCAAACAGCTCTTAGCTTTTTGATGCCTTCTTTGACGGTCATCCCTTTTTTCCGGGCTTCTCGTTGAAAGACTTCTCGGGGTATTGTGGTTTCGATGCTGGCGCCATCGGCGCCGGTTATTCGTACCTTGTAGCTTCGTTTTATGAGGTTAGGGTCATCAAGTTCAAATTCCATTGCTTTTGCCATAAAGTTCATTTTACCATTTACGTGGGAAAACCTTATATAATTTGTGGTCTCCCTCACGTATGTACATGTACGAATGCACTAACGTACATGTACGGAGACAAACCGAAAATGGGTATGATAAGGAAATATATCGAGGAAGGCGGCGGGAACTTTTTGAAGGCCAACAACACCGACGTTGACGCTACTGTGACGATTGGGACCGTCCGTAGGGACGATGACACATTCGACAAGGCATACGTCGTGATCAATGGCATCTACGACCCCACCGGCGAGGAATGCAACGTGAGACTGGGCGTTCAGAACGTAGAGCGGGTCGCCGAGGATCTCAGCGATGATGAGACCAAATGGCCAGGACAGAAGCTCTTATGCATCGGAACAGCGACATATCCGGGACTGGGCACCAAGGGGCTACTCTGGCGGGGACTTCGATCCGGAGCAGCGCCGGCATCTGCCAGTGCTGTCACGGCTGATGATGTCATCAACAAGATTTTAGCTGCCAAGCCTGACATGACTAGAAACGCCGTTCTGACGCTGGTGGAGGAAGAGAAAGCCAAAGCCGGTGGAATACTGACGGAAGAGGCTGCTGCCTACCTCGTTGCATCGAACCTAGGCGTCGAGTGAAGACGCCGTCCCTTTTTTTAGTATTTTCGTAATAATTTTGGGGTATTGATAATATTTTTCAGGATCGTATGGTATGCACCGTTCTTCTAAGTTGTAGCTTCGTTTTATCCGACAGTTGAATAGAAAGGGGTGCGGGAGCCCTATCCTCCAGGCGTCTATTTCTTGATGGTCTCTATTCGGGGATGTGTTTTGTCGAATGGTTCCATTATTATGATACAATAGGGTATGCGGGGGCATGACGGTGCATTTACGCATTGTATGCCTCAGAGAGCCGTATAGTAGGAGCTTGGGTGCGCATATCACGATGTTTGGTCTGGTCATATACTCCCTGAGTGTGTGGATACTCTGTGGGCCCTCGGTGTAGAATATCTCGTCTCCATCCTGGGTGAGTATCCAGGGGTTCTTCGCTTTTCTGAATCCATAGTCTCTGGCCTGCCTCACATTCAAATTGGGTTTGGTGTAAATGTCCAGATCCAGCTCAAGGGAGTCCCTTGCTTCCTTGATAGCTTCAACCGTTGACCCATCCTTATCGACAATAATGTACTTGGACACGAACCTACTTGAGGACTCTAACGCATATTTGATTGTCAGTCCTTCATCCCAGGTAGCGATTACACAGGTAACATCCGCCCTTGAGAGGGCTTCATTTTTAGGTCCATAGGCGTGTTTCAGGTTGTGCAGATTATCCCAGAAGAAGGGGTGTGTTCTAAAGACCCTTCTAAACCCCACTCTCTTTTCCTCTCAATTTATTCAGTATAGACAGGATCTGACGCCTAGCCTTTTGGTATTGCATATCTCCAACATAATCGAAAATGTCTTCATGTCTTTCGACGTCGCCCCTTGAGCAATACCCCTTCAGGAAACTTAGACCATTGCCTTTCATGGACCAGGCTTTGAGGAGCGCGAAGGGCAGGACCCCGCCTTGCGCATAGCTGCATTTACCCCAGTAGTAGGCCTTCTTCTTTGACATCCCGATGGGTCTACAGTCAGTTACCAGGTCATCATGCCTGGCTATCTCGTAGCCCTCTTTTCTGAATCTGTAGTCTATCCAGCTCTCGTAGCCATATTTCTCGGGGTATATCATGCCATTGAATTTATCCCATAGCTTAGCATCGATTAGTTTACCACTACCAAGAGGCGTGTTGATGTTTAGTTTGGCTCCTTCATAGGTTCCCGAGCTTATCCGTATTTTATCGGTCATCCTGTCCATGAGCTCGGAGACATAATTGTTAGGTATAACATGGTCCCCTCCCATCTGTAATATGAAGTCGGGAACTCCCGACTCCCTTATTTTCCTAAGTCCGTGGTTGATGCTTCTGCCCAGCTCCCATCGGCCTACATAGCTGTCAGTGTGTTCAGGTAGATTAACGATTTTCAGAATGTAGGTGGCTCCCTGATAGGCTTCACAGATGATTCTAGTTCTATCTGTGGACCCATCATTAATGACCACTATTTCCCTCAGAGGGTATTTCTGGATCATCAACGCGGTCAGGGTTTTATCTATACTGGCCTCCTCATTTCTAACAGTTATGAATGCACTAACATCATACATGTTTCTTCACTCCATTTAATAATGATAATAAGAAAAGGCTGGCTGGGATTCTATAGAACCATTTTACGGTGTTTGCATGTGCAAAGCTCCAGCTTATGTTAAAAAATTCTAGGAAGTTCTTGTATAAATGATAGATAGAAGTTTTATCAAAGAATAGGGGTATTGAAAAAATAAGGAATAAAAATAGTGTTGTATAGACCATTCTATTGGGCTTAAAGCCATGCATCATGATTTCAAGTGCTAAAAATATGAGACACATAATTTGAGCATTAACATAAAATATTGAATAATTGGTAAAGAAAATTGATTGCACATATTCCATGTTGAAAATAGGTATTTCATATAGCCACCCACCTCCTACAGTAGCCATTGTTGCCAGGGTGAATGACTTTAATTTATTCATGTTTTTCCGGATAGATATCTGAAAGAAGAAGAAGAAGAATATGCCCCAATGTATTAGGCCCTGATAGGTCCAGTTGAAAGGAATTAGGTTTGAAAAAGGTATTTTGAGCATGAACCCAAAAAATGCATAGGCTGATATCATGGCTATAAACGCTAGAAGAGTGTTTATTATTTGGTCAATAATCTTGTTTTCGGTATTTCTAAAGCGGATGAAAAATATATAGATGATGACTGGTATTTGCTGCCTCAGGATAAAATAATCCTCAAAAATTGACGCTAATATATTCATTGATATTGCCTCAATAGCTGCTCCAAGTTTTTACTTAGTATGTACTTCTTAGCATCATCTGATATGTCCGCATCAATGATTGTATAGGCGTTTGAGTAAGGAGAACTCCAGGGATAATCACTGCCAAAAAGGATTCTCTTGTGACCCAATTTAGATACGGCCTCCTCGATGATGTGAGGCGTTCTACAGTTTGATGTATCCAGATAGATGTGTTCATGTTCCTGGATATTCTTGATTGTTTTAAGGCTGATAGCTAAGTCGTTGCCCCCCATGTGAGCTAGAACATATGTCACTTCTGAATATTCGGTTTCTATTGCCCTATTAATGGCTGATTCAGATTTTGATGAGGGATGAGATCTGCCACAATGTATCAGGGCTATGAGTTTACGTTTGTTTAACATTTTGAAGGTAGTGTCATATTTTGGGTTGTCAACAGCTATATTGTCGAATGTGGGATGAAACTTGATTCCTATTGCATTTCTATGTTTATCCAGTATTTTCTTGGCTGATGAGAATGACTTAGGTTGACTGAATGAAACCCTTGGAAGCGCGAAAACGTTATTTTGCTTTCCAAGAACCTGATCTAATGCTAGATTGCATGATTTGATAGCCAAGTCTAGTGACGTTATTACAATATTTCTGTATTTTAGGCGATTCATTAAACGATAGATATCTGGGATTATGATTGTTTTTCCTAGAAGCGAGCACCCACCATAATGACAGTGAATGTCCGAGAGTTCAAAAGTTAAGTCGTTCATTTTCCGGGATCTCCCTGATTGGTTTAGCTGGAACACCTCTCACATGTGTGTAGTCCGGGACATCTCTTGTCACAAGTGAGCCCATATCAACTAAAGCCTCCCGGCCAATCCTTATTCCTGGGGCTACAAGCACGCCTATGCCAATACGTGCTCCAAACCCAATTTTGTAGCCTATTTTTTCAAGTTTAAAATCACGGCCATGAACTATATTTCGTGTATTTGCCCCACAGAAGAATGGTGCAATAAAAACCCAGTCTTCAATCTTTGCGCCTTCTGTAATATGGCATTGAGCATGAATGACAGTGTTACTACCTATGATGTTGTTGCCTTCTGAAACGCTATGGTGACTGAAAACCGATTTGTCGCCAATTATGGTTCCTCTTCTCAGGACAGCATGATACCCGATTCTACATCTCTCTCCGACAATACATCCTTCCTCGATAACTGCTCCCACATGAATGATAGTGCCTTTACCTATCTTAGCCTCTTCTGATACATATCTCATGTCAGAAATGAACGTGGTCATATTATTTCACCATTTTCCAGCTATCCACGCCACCTAGAGGGCTGTGACATCCATCCAAACCCATCATCATTTCGCTCATAATCGTAAACGCCAAAATGGTCTAGGATTATCTCTTTAAAGTCCTGACTTCTCCAAGTGAGGTTTAAGGCTGTATCATTAGCCTCATTTATCCAGTTTTCATATGGAGCCCTATAAAGTTTCTTTAATGAGTTTAAGGCAGTGTTAGCTGAGAATCCATAAACCTCAATGTTTCTTTTCCAATAGAAATCCCTGTCTTGTATATTGGGGGTCAATCCTATTGATGTTGATTCGATACCATATGCTGACATCCAGAGATGTTGTCGGTAGCACTTTGCACATTTACTACACCAGGGAGAGCCATAGCCACAAGTTCTCTGATGTTTGAGGGTGTCACGATATCGGTCTAATAGTAGTTTTTGAACTCCATAAAGAGAAAGTGATCGAACTGGGGAAGAGGTTGGAATCCCTGAGCCCTTGGTGACATGATTGAACCCGAACATAGATTCCCCTGGAGAATATATGTTGGTGCTACCTATCTGAGTTTTATTTTGATGTACTGAACTTCCTGCTAATATAGCCTCTGAGCCGTAATGATGGGCAAGAGGTATACCAAAATAATAGGCGTTAAAACCTGTTCTTTTTCCTTTAATTTTAAAGTAATTTGTTTTGATTATGTTAGATTCTATGTCCCGCATCTTGTAATATTTATTCATGGTATCGAACCTATCCACCATGACTTTTCTAGTAAACTGCCCATCCACGAAAAAGCATCGCATATCAAAGCCTAGTTCTTTTGTCATACTTGAGATGGTGAGCCCATCTTTACCAAGGCCATTGGCACACAGAATTGGGCCATCATTCTCCCGTTCATGAACGTCAACAATTAGATTAGTTCCGAAACTAGCACCAAAGAACTTTGGGAAAGACTTGCCCCATTCATGCGTAAGTCCGCCACCTCCCTTGCTATTATGAAACATTTTAAGCATACTTGTTAGGCAGCTAAGTCCCTCTAGTGTCAGTTCATCAAACAACATAGTTTCGTTCTCCCAGGATAATGGATCACAGGCTATTAACCCAAACATCAAGTTAGCCAGATGTTGGGGAATATCTGATATTTCTACATCGTATTCAATCCAGAGGGTTTTTCCTTTGAATCCCTTTAGTCGTTTATTCCATGTGAAGCTGATCCTGTTTCCCGTGATCTCTGTTTTAATGGTTATCATGTAATTTCTTCACCATTTAGAAATTTGTTTACTAATCCATAAAAATCTGTTATGTGAGTAGG
>Ga0114925_10001602_pt1 | contig 11263 bp, 6 predicted proteins | sample SumtaG_2_FD_87287 | JGI IMG/M metagenome (GOLD analysis project Ga0114925, IMG submission 87287) | Deep subsurface microbial communities from Indian Ocean to uncover new lineages of life (NeLLi) - Sumatra_00607 metaG | ecosystem: Environmental > Aquatic > Marine > Oceanic > Sediment | place...
AAGACGCCTAAGGAGGATAGACACCAATGTCGAAGTACATAGCAACCGCCGCCATTCGTGGCGCTAACAACATCGTTGAGGAAGCTGACCAATTGCTTCAGAAAGCTTTGGCGGAGAAGGGACCCGACACTCCGGTTCAATTCCCCAATACCGCCTACTATCTACCAGTCGTCTACGGCTTCACGGGGATGGAGGTCTCCAAGCTTGGGGATCTGCCGGCAGTGCTTGAGCACGCCAAGAAGCTTCTTCACCCGGTGCCCAGAGGCAGCTTGTGGACCCCGTACCTCGGCGAGGCCCTGGACTGTGGGGTGGCTACCCTTTTCGCCGAGGAAGCTATCATGGGGATGAAGTACGCCCTGGGGGAACAGCCCGAGAAGCTGGATGGGCATTCAGAACTGGTGACTGCTGGCGGGGAGGGATACTGCAACGGCCCCATCGATGACGTTCAGTTGCGTGCCTGGGGCATCCAGTTGGTGGATGGGCGTATGCCAGGCTTCTGTGCTCTAATCGGCTGCGCGAAGTCCAATGAAGTCGCGGTGCAACTCGTGCGCGAGCTGCAGCGCCGCAACATCCTGGTGTTCCTCAGTGGCAACGTGAACGGCCGGAGCATCATCCATCAGTTGCTGGAGGAGGGTGTGGAGCTGGGCTATGACACCTTCATCATCCCCTTCGGCACTGACACCATCAGTACCATATACCCTCTAGGCTTCGCCACTCGCTCAGGCCTCACCTTCGGTGGCCTGAAGCCCGGCCAGGCCAGGGAGAATCTTATCTACAACAAGTTCCGCGTTTTCGCCTCTGCGTTGGCCCTAGGAGAGATTGATGACCTGAAATACGCCACTGCCGCTGGGGCCATCAGCTACGGTTTTCCTGCTATAGCGGATACCGTCATCCCCGAAATACTGCCCACCGGCGTGACCGAATTCGAGCACGTCATCTCCATGCCCTTCGACGACATAGAGGGTAAGGACGACCTGGAGCGGGCAGAGAAACTGATCCAGAAGGTTATCGAAGTACGGGGAGTCAAGGTCCAGATCGCCGAGATCCCGATTCCCGTCCCCTATGGCTCAGCCTTTGAGGGAGAGCGGGTGCGCAAGGACGACATGCGTGTCGAGTTTGGCGGCAAGAAATCGCGGGCCTTTGAGTATCTGCGGATGGTGGATCCCGATGACATCGAGGATGGAAAGATCGAGTTGGTGGGTCCTGATTTTGATGAGTTTGACGAAGGCGCGTCGATGGACTTGGGCATTGTCATCGAAGTAGCCGGCCGCAAGATGCAGAAGGACTTTGAGTCGGTCTTGGAGCGTCAGATACACTACTTCCTCAACGCGGCATCAGGTGTGCAGCACATTGGACAGCGCGACATCGCCTGGATACGCATCAACAAGATGGCCGCGGATAAGGGGTTCAGATTGGAACACTTCGGCGAGATCCTTTACGCCCGCTTCAAGGGCGACCCCTGGAACAGCATCGTGGACAAGGCGCAGGTGACGCTGATCACCGACCCTGAGGAGATGAAGAAGTGGCTCGAATTGGCTCGTGGGGTCTACAGCGAGCGAAACGTCCGGGTGGCAGGCCTGACTGATGAAACGGTAGAGGACTTCTACTCTTGCACCCTTTGCCAGTCCTTCGCTCCCACGCACGTGTGCGTCATCTCACCGCAGCGCCTGGGACTTTGCGGGGCCTATAACTGGCTGGACTGCAAGGCTGCCCACCAGATCAATCCCACGGGCCCCAACCAACCGATTCCCAAGGGCGAGACCCTGGATCCCCAGCTGGGACGTTGGAGTGGGCCTGAGGAGTTCGTGCATCAGCATTCCAACCAGGCCGTGGAGCACGTTACCATGTACTCGATCATGACCGACCCCATGACTGCTTGCGGTTGTTTCGAGTGTATGGTGCTCGTCATCCCAGAGGCCAATGGCGTTATGATAGTCTCACGAGAGGATCCGAGCATGACGCCTGCTGGCATGACCTTCTCCACTATGGCCGGTATGTTCGGCGGTGGCCTCCAGACTCCTGGCGCCATGGGGGTGGGCAAGTACTACCTTACCAGTCCCAAGTTCATCTCCGCGGACGGTGGGTTCAACCGTGTCGTGTGGATGTCCTCATTCCTCAAGGAAAGCATGCCTGAGGAGTTCAAGGCGGTCGCCGAGAGGGAAGGCACACCTGACCTCATTGATCGCATCGCCGACGAGCGCGAAGTGATGACGGTCGAGGAGCTGCTTCCTTGGCTCGAAGAGCATAATCACCCCGCACTGACGATGGACCCGATAATGTAGTAGCGTGGTCGCGAGGGGTGGTCCGCGGCATTTGGCCGACCACCCCTCAGAGCATCGTCTTTGCCTCTCGCTGGGGGGCACAAAGGAACTCATAGCATGAACCTGGAAGGAGCAGCAATAATGGCTGTTGCGGTGGAGATCCCGAAGAAGAAATGGACGGGTCAGGTAAGGGAAGTTGTCCTGGGCGCTACCGAGGCCGAGGGCGGTACCCGCAGCAAGACCGTGACCGTGGGCGGTGAGAGTACACTGCCCTTTCTTGATTTTGAGGCCCCGATGCCCAACCCTCCGCGCATCGCGGTTGAGATTCAGGATCGTGGGCCCAGCGATTGGTCGCCTATCCTGATGGATGTTTGGGGAGAAGCCATGAACGACCCTGCAGCCTGGGCCAAGGCGGTGCAGGACCTGGACGTGGACCTTCTACTGTTGAAGATCAGCCCTACCGACTCCGAAGGCAACGAGACTACGGCAGAACAGGCGAGAGCCGCAGTGAGGACAGTCCTCGACGCGGTGGGACTGCCCCTAATCGTATTCGGACCCGCGCAGACAGAGCTGGATATCGAGCTTCTGGTGGCGGTCGCCGAGGAAGGGGCCGGAGAGCGCATCGTCCTCGGAGTCTGCGACGACAAGAACTACAAGACGATAGTAGCTGCGGCCCTAGCTCACGGCCACCTCGTGAATGGCCGTACCGCGATGGATGTCAACCTGGCCAAGCAGCTGAACATCCTCATCAGTGACGTGGGCCTGCCCCTGGATCGTGTCATCATGGACCCCACCACCGCGGCGCTTGGCTATGGTGTGGAGTATGGATATTCAGCCATGGAGCGGCTCAGATTGGCTGCCCTCCAAGGCGATGGGATGACACAGCAGCCCATGTTAGTCACGCCAGGTGAAGAAGCTTGGCGCATGAAAGAGGCTAAGGTTGGCGAGGATGTGCCGGAGGCCTGGGGAAACTGGGAAGAGCGGGCCATAACTTGGGAGACTTTGACGGCCACGGCCCTCATTCACTCGGGAGCGGACATCGTAGCCCTCCGTCACCCAGAGTCGGTGCGCCGCGTCAAAGATCTCATCAACCAACTATGGAAGAAAGGGGAGTAAGGTGTGGCCCTGACCGGCTTGGAGATCTATAAACTACTACCCAAGACAAACTGCAAGGACTGCGGATTCCCTACTTGCCTCGCCTTTGCCATGAAACTGGCGGCCAAGCAGGCCGAACTAGCCGCCTGTCCCCACGTCAGTGAGGAGGCAAAGGCCGCGCTGGAGTCCGCCGCGGCCCCACCCATTCGTCTGATCACTATCGGTGGTGACGAGTACAAGATCGAAGTCGGCAACGAGACCGAGCTGTACCGACATGACAAGGCTTTCTTCCACATGCCAGGTCTGCTGGTGCGCGTGCGTGATGACCAACCTCTGGCTGAGGTCGAGGAGTTGGTTGGCAGGGTTGACGGTTATTCTGTGGACTACGTAGGCATGGTATTGAACCTCGATGGCATCGCTGTGGAGAGTGCATCGGGAGACTCCACAACGTTCGCCCAGTATGTCAAGGCGGTACGGTCCAACACTCAGCGTCCTCTGATCTTGCTGGCTACTGACCCCGGGGTGATGAAGGCGGGCTTGGCTGAAGTGGATGGGACCACTCCACTGATCTATGCGGCCAATGCAGACAACTGGGAGGCCATGGCGGACTTGGCAAGAGAGCATGACGCGCCTTTAGCTGTCTGCGCCGAGGGATTGGAGCTCCTGGTCGAACTGGTGAAGGAGGTCAAAGGAGCTGGGGTAGAAGACATCGTTCTTGACCCAGGAACTCGAGAGTTTCACGGTTCTTTGAACGTCCTAACCGAAATACGTCGCCTCGCTCTTGAAGCGAAACCAGATCGGTTGCTCGGCTATCCGGTAATCGCCTTTCCAGGTGAGTCCACGGAATCCCTGGCTGAAGAGTCTATGTTTGCCAGTCAGTACATAGCAAAGTATGCTGGGTTTGTGGTCATGGATCGCTTCGACCCAGCGGTGGCCTATCCCTTGTTGGCCCTACGACAAAACATCTACACCGATCCGCGGCAACCCGTGCAGGTTACGCCAGGGATCTACGAGATCAACGAGCCCGGATCTGACGACCAGTTGATGATCACGACTAATTTCTCCATCACCTATTTCTCGGTGGCAAACGAAGTTGAGGGAACCGGCATGCCAGCCTGGCTGCTGATCGCCGACTCTGAGGGATTGTCGGTCCTCACTGGTTGGGCGGCAGGAAAGTTCGATGCCGACAAGATTGCCACGACGGTGAAGACCTCTGGCGTGGCTGACAAGATAAGCCACAGGAAGCTGACTATCCCTGGGGCGGTGTCTGTTCTCTCAGGAGAACTGGAGGATGAACTAGGTGATTGGGAGATTCTGGTGGGGCCGCGCGAGGCCGTCGACATACCAGCGTTCATGAAGCTGTGGAAGGAATAGCGTGGCGCCAGGTGGAGCAAGGCCCCATCCCGGGTCACTAGCCCAGGCTGCGTTTAAGGCGTGATTGCAAGCCTGCTCAAATCGCTCTTGTCCGTGCTCCAGCCTACGCAAGAAGTTGCATCGCGGCTGGGACTTGCTATTGAGTCTCGGAAACCATCCTGTCGAAGCTGCTGTACAGTCACGCTGCATCTTCCCGTTTCTTCGTAGGCTCGCTCTATCCACAGTCGTAAGGAGGAGTGTCATGTACAGAATCGGTGAGGAGATCCAAGTCATCTCCACCAAGGTAAGAAAAGCCATAGAAGAAAGAAGCAAGGAACCCATTCAGCAGTTGGCAGTTGACCAGGTGGAGGCTGGGGCCGACGCGTTGGAGGTCAACATTGGACCTCAGAAGAAGAAGGGGCCGGAAGTCATGGAGTGGATGGTGGATACGATTCAGGAGGTAGTCGACGTTCCTCTTTGTCTCGACACCACAAACCTGGCGGCGATGGAAGCGGGCTTGAAGAGAGCCAAACAGCAGGCCATCGTCAATTCCACTTCCGCCGATCCCGATCGTCTGCGAGACGTGCCTCCGCTGGCAGCTAAGTACAACGCTAAACTCATCGCGCTAACCATGGGCAAGAACATACCTGTGGAAGCGGACAAACGCGTCGCCATCGCCATGGAGCAGTTGATGCCGCGCCTGATGGAGGTGGGCATTCCCATGGACCAGGTACTCATGGATCCCTTGATCCTCACCGTTAGCGGGATGCAGGAGTACTGTCCCGAAGCCGTAGAGACCATCCGTTTCCTGAAACAGATATCGGATCCGCCTCCACTCACTCTGGTAGGTATGTCCAACGTATCCAACGGTGTGCCGAAGGAAAACAAAAGCCTCGTCAACGCGACGTACGCAGTGATGCTCCTGGCTGCTGGCCTGGACGCGGCGATCGTTGATGCTCGCGACGAGACACTGAAGGAATGGGCCCGCATCGTCGAGGAGCGGGATGACAGCACCTCAGTGGGGAAGCTACTCCTGACTCTCTACGACACGACAGCAGCGATGGAGGAACTCGATCCTGAGGTCGTGGACATGGATGACCCCGAGCAGGCGGCGATCTACAAGACTGTTCAGGTACTGCAAAACAAGGTTATCTATGCGGATGGGTACCTACAGATCTAGGTCCATCGTCTCGCCATAGGTGTGACCTCCACTGGAAGAGCAGGGTTGCTGGCATGCCGGAAAAGAAGTCGAACATAGAGCCTATTGGAGCCGTATTGGTCGTCGGTGGCGGCATCGGAGGCATGCAAGCTGCCCTTGATCTGGCCGAAGCAGGTATCAAGGTCTACCTGGTGGAGAGCAACAGTGCTATCGGGGGCCATATGGCGCAGTTGGACAAAACCTTCCCCACCAATGACTGCGCCATGTGTATCATGTCTCCCAAGATGGTGGACGTCGGGCGCCACATCAACATTGAGATCCTGACCAACGCTGAAGTCATCGGCATCGAGGGCGACGCCGGTAACTTCACAGCCAAACTACGGGTGAAGCCCCGCTACATCGATCTGGAGAAGTGCACCGGCTGCGGTGACTGTGCCAGCGTCTGTCCCATTCTGCTACCGAGTGAGTACGAGGAAGGACTCACTACTCGGCACGCTGCGCACCGGCTCTATCCGCAGGCAATCCCTCATGCCTTCGCCATCGAGAAGACTGGGCTTGCGCCTTGTCGGGAAGCATGTCCGACCGGACAACGAGCGCAGGGTTACATTGCGCTGATCAGGGAAGGGCGATACGAGGAGGCTTTGAGGGTCATCAAGGAAGACAACCCTTTCCCGGCCATCTGTGGCCGCATCTGCAATCACCGCTGCGAGGACGCGTGCAACCGTGGCTTGATAGATGAATCCATCGCCATCGCGTCGCTCAAACGATTCGTCACCGATCAGGTCTACTCCAAGCCACGGCAACCGGTGGACCCCATGCCACGGACACGCCAGGAGCGAATCGCCATCGTGGGCGCTGGACCTGCTGGATTGACGGGGGCTCAAGACCTGGTCAAGCTAGGCTATGGTGTTACTGTCTTTGAGGCCTTGCCCGTGGCGGGAGGAATGCTTCGCGTCGGCGTACCGGAGTACCGCCTGCCAGCGGAGTTGATCCAGCGCGAAGTCGATGACATCCTGGATCTAGGCGTAGAATTGAAACTGAACACTCGAATAGACAACCTCCAGGAATTGATAGACGAGGGCTACGGCGCCATCTTCCTGGCTGTGGGTGCGCACGAGGGCAAGAAGATGAGCATCCCCGGCGCAGACCTGGAGGGCACGATGATCAGTATCGTGTTTCTCCGGGACGTGAGGTTGGGTCAAGAGGTTGAGCTAGGTAGGAAAGTGAGCGTGGTGGGCGGCGGCGACGTCGCCGTGGATGCTGCCCGCACCGCGCTGCGAGTGGGAGCGGAGGAGGTCACCATCGTTTACCGGCGTTCCGAGGCGGAGATGCCATGCCGTCGTGAGGAACTGGAGGGCGCTAAGGACGAGGGCATCCGCTTCGAACTGCTGACGAACCCGGTACGCATCCTCGGCGAGGAAGCGGGGCGAGTGACCGGCATAGAATGTGTCAAGATGGAATTGGGTGAACCCGACGAAAGCGGACGCCGCAGACCCGTTCCTATCCCTGGCACTGAACACGTGATCCCCACCGACAATGTTGTCTTCTCCATCGGACAAGCAGCGGGTCTCTCGTTCATTCCCGAAGACAGCCAGGTGGCGAGTTCTTCCTGGGGAACCATCGTTGCTGACTCAGAGACGTTGGCCTGCGGTCGTCGCGGCGTCTTCGCTGGCGGGGACGCCGTTGCTGGGACCGCTTTCGTGATCGAAGCTGTGGCCGATGGTCACCGGGCGGCGGCCTCCATCCATCGCTACCTGAGCGGCGAGGAGTTGCCACCTCTCAAGCCTGAGCTGCCCGTGGTCGAGATGGCTTCCGAAGAAGCCGAAGCAAGGATGCAGGAGCTGAAGTTCTCTCGCCAGGGCCGTCTGGGGATGCCGGCGTTGCCCGCCGCTGAGCGCAGGTTGAACTTCGCAGAGGTGGAACTGGGCTACACGGAAGAGATGGCCCAGGCAGAGGCAGCGCGTTGCTTGCAGTGTGGGATTTGCTCAGAATGCCTGGCTTGCGTGTACACCTGCCAGGCCGGAGCCATCAACCATGAAGACACAGAGCGGACGAGAGAGATTGGCGTAGGCGCCGCAATCCTCGCTCCCGGCTTCGAGGCCTACCACGCTGAGCTGTCAGAGGAGTTCGGTCTTGGAAGGTACCCCAACGTGGTGACCAGCATCCAGTTCGAACGTCTTCTCTCCGCCTCCGGCCCAACCGAAGGTCATGTGAAGCGTCCATCCGATGGCGAGCGCCCGCGTAAGATAGCTTTCCTGCAATGCATTGGCTCACGGGATCAAGCCCACGACTATTGCTCCTCAGTCTGCTGCATGTATGCCACCAAAGAGGCCATCATGGCCTGCGAACACGAGCCGGATACCCAGATCCACGTCTTCATGATGGACATGAGAGCCTTCGGCAAAGGCTATCTGGAGTACTACCGCCAAGCCCAGGAGAACTATGGGATCAAGTACACCTATTCCCGCATCTCCACCCTGAAAGAGGACCCTGAGACCAGAGATCTCATCGCCAGGTACTACACAGATGACGGTAAGCTGCAGGAGGAGAGCTTCGATCTCGTCGTCCTCTCCGTAGGCATGGAAATGTCACCCCAGGTCAGGGAACTGGGACAGGCATTGCACATCGAGCTGGACGAGTACGGTTTCTGTCACACTCTGCAATTCCAGCCCTTGGAGACCAGCCGGCCAGGGATCTTTGCCTGCGGCCCGTTCGTCGAACCCAAGGACATCCCGGAGACGGTGGTGGAGGCCAGTGCGGCAGCGAGCAAGGCTGAAAGCCTTCTGGCCAAGGTCAGGGGAACCTTGACCCAAGGAAAGGACTATCCGCCGGACCGAGACGTTTCGCAGGAGGAGCCGCGTGTCGGCGTTTTCGTTTGCCACTGCGGCTCCAATATAGGGGGCTTCCTCGATGTACCCAGTGTGGCGGAATATGCCAAGACACTGCCTTTCGTCGTGCACTCCGAGGACAATCTCTACACCTGCTCTCAGGATTCCGTGGAATTGATCAAGCAGAGGATTCACGAGCATGACCTGAATCGAGTAGTCGTAGCTTCCTGCACTCCCCACACTCACGAACCCATGTTCCAGGATACCATCCGTCAGGCGGGCCTGAACGAACACCTCTTCGAGATGGCTAACATCCGCAATCAATGCTCCTGGGTTCACTCTCACGACTGGGACAGGGCAACGGAGAAAGCCAAGGAATTGGTGCGTATGTCGGTGGCCAGGGCCGCCCTCTTGGAGGCTCTACATAAGGTGGACCTGCCCCTGCATCATTCAGCGCTGGTCATCGGTGGAGGCGTAGCTGGTATGAACGCAGCCCTGTCGCTGGCCGATCAGGGGTTTCCTGTACATCTGATCGAGCGCACGGCGAAGCTCGGGGGAAACCTGCGTCACGTCCGGTACACCTTTGATGACGCCGATCCACAAGCCCACCTGCGAGATCTCATCCACCAGGTGGAGAGTCATGATCTGATCACCGTATACAAGGAAACTGAGCTGAAGGAGACCTCAGGCTTCGTGGGCAATTTCTCGTCGCGCCTCAGGGTCAACGGTGACGAGAGGACCGTGGACCACGGCGTGGTCATAGTGTCCACCGGCGGGCAAGAGTATCGAGGAGATGAGTACCTCTACGGACAGGACGACAATATCCTAACGCAGCAAGAGTTTGAAATCAAAGTAGCCGAGGCTCCTGACGAGATAGCCAGAGTACACGACGTAGTAATGATCCTGTGTGTGGGGCCAGGCACTGAATACTGCAGCCGCATCTGCTGTGCAGGAGCCATGAAGAACGCGCTGAAGATCAAGGAGCTCAATCCGCAAGCCAACATAAACATTCTGTTTAGGGATATCCGAACCTATGGCTTCCAGGAGAGGTACTATCGTCAAGCCCTCGAAAAAGGCGTGATCTTCGTGCGCTACGACGACAGCAGGCTGCCGCAGGTGAGTGCCGACGGTCAGCTGAAGGTGCGATTCTGGGAGCCAGCCTTGGCGGAAGAGATACTGGTTCAGCCAGATCTCTTGATCCTCAACACGGGCATCGTGGCGGCCGAAGGAGCCCAGGAATTGGCATCCTCACTCAAGGTCCCATGCGGACTGGACAACTTCTTCCTCGAAGCACACATCAAGTTGCGTCCCGTGGACTTCGTCACCGAAGGCATCTTCATGGCCGGGTCCGCTCACTATCCCAAGTTCTTGGAGGAATCCATTGTCCAAGCTCAAGCGGCGGCGGCACGAGCGGCGACAATCCTGAGCCAAGAAACCTTGAGCGGTGGTGGCGTGGTGGCAATGGTGGATAGTGAGAAATGCACGGGTTGCATCACCTGCGTACGGGTCTGCCCTTATCACGTGCCCGTGATTAACTCCTCTCTCAGAGGGGCCGGAGGCATTCTGGGAGCAGCTCAGATCGAAATGGCCCCCTGTCAGGGCTGCGGCATCTGCGCTGCGGAGTGTCCAGCCAAGGCAATCCAATTGATGCACTACACGGACGCCCAGGTGATGGCCGAGGAGAAGGCCCTGTTTGAGAAGGTTCCAGCGACCTGATCGGGGGTAGCAGCGATGAACGAGTTCGAACCGCAAATCGTAGCTTTCTGTTGTCACTTTTGTGCCTATGCTGCTGCTGACTTGGCCGGTTCCTTGCGCCTACAATATCCCACCAACCTCAAGGTCATACGGCTGCCCTGTACTGGCAAGCTGGATACCCTGCACGTTCTCAAGGCTTTCGAAGAGGGAGCCGACGGAGTCATGGTAGCCGGTTGACTGATGGGAGACTGCCATTACCTGGAAGGTAATGTAAGGGCGGAACGCAGGGTAGAGTACGCCAAAGGGCTGTTAGATCAGATAGGCCTGGGAGCCGACCGTCTGGAGATGCATCTTATCTCCTCGGCGATGGGCCGAGAGTTCGCGGAGACAACGGCGGAAATGACCGCGCGAATGAAGCAACTGGGCCCAAGCCCGCTACGAAGAAGAGGAAACGAGAAATGATCGTAGGCGAACAGAAACCGCTGGAGGAGATCAAGGAGCTAGTTGCCGACTACGAGAGGATTCTCGTTCTCGGGTGCGGCACGTGCGTGACGGTATGCTTCACCGGCGGCGAGAAGGAAGTGGGCATCCTGGCATCCAGCCTGCGCATGGCCACCAAGATCGACGGCCAAGGGAAAGTCTTCGACGAAGATACCGTTCAGCGACAGTGTGAGTGGGAGTTCTTGGACGCCGTTGAGCAAGAGATCAAAGAACACGATCTCATCCTGTCCATGGCTTGTGGCATCGGGGTCCAGGCGATAGTGGAGCGGTTTCCGCAAGCTCGCGTGGCGCCTGCGATCAACACCACGTTTCTCGGTCTTCCGGAAGAACATGGACTCTGGACCGAGCGGTGCGCTGCCTGCGGGGAGTGC
>Ga0114925_10001603_pt1 | contig 11263 bp, 9 predicted proteins | sample SumtaG_2_FD_87287 | JGI IMG/M metagenome (GOLD analysis project Ga0114925, IMG submission 87287) | Deep subsurface microbial communities from Indian Ocean to uncover new lineages of life (NeLLi) - Sumatra_00607 metaG | ecosystem: Environmental > Aquatic > Marine > Oceanic > Sediment | place...
TACCGATACCCTGGCGTGGAGCAAGTCCAGCGATGCCGCAGGTTATCTGGTGAAGGCATTTGTCTGGGCCTCGTGGGAGGATGAGGACGCAGATACAGTCCACATAGATTCCGCTTTCACCTATCCGGAGTTGTTGCCCGGTGATAGTTACTCGATACCTCTGGAGGAACTTGATTTGTGGGGCGACTCCCTTTGGTTCTGGGTAGCTGCTCTGGATACCAACGCTTATGACTACCGGTATTATGGAGAAGATCGCGGGGACCCTGGCATCCGCGTGGAAGACTACATGCACATCGAAGGTGCTTGGGGCGTGTTCGGCTCCCAGGTGGTTGCTTGTTCTCAGCGCTACGTCCTCCGGTGATATAAATCCCGGTCTGAGGGCAGCCACCCGACCCTCTGAGGCTCGTCCGCTCGGTGTTATTCAAAGACCCAGGGGTAGAGAAAGGCCGGGGCTCAGGCCCCGACCTGGTTTGAGCTGAACCCCTTCTAGGGGAAATTTATGCCCGTGTTACGGGTTACGGTGTTACGGGTTACGGTGTTACGGGAAGATACCTCGTCTCTTGTAGATTCTCTCCAGTCTGGTAAGTGCCTCGATGCGTGCCGCGGTGCACCAGTCGGTCTTGAACTCCGCTGCGCGGTCGCGCACCCGGTGGTAAGCGTCCTTCATCTTGTTCTGCAGTTTGCGGTCTACCTCTTCAAGTTCCCACAGCTCGCTTCGTTTGTTCTGCAGCCACTCGAAGTAGCTCACGATCACGCCGCCGGAGTTGCACAGGATGTCTGGGAGCACCTCAATTCCCCTCTCCTTCAAGATCTTTGAGCCATCTCGATCGCAGGGGCAGTCGGCTCCCTCGACCACCAACTTGACGTTGAGCTTGGGTGCGGTCTGGGCTGTGATCTGATACTCCAACGCGGCTGGGATGAATATATCGGCTTTTGTAGCAAGGAAGGCCTCGTGATCTATCGGTTTTGCATTGGGGTAGCCTGCTATGCGTCCGTTCTCCTTGTCGTAGGCGAAAAGGTCTTCAGGGTCAATTCCATCCGGGTTAATGATAGGCCCTGAGGTATCCTCAACGGCAACGAGTTTTGCTCCTTTTTGATTGAGCAAGATGGAGGTCCAAACACCTACACTTCCGAATCCTTGAACCGTGTAGGCAGCACCCTCAAGATCGAAGCGGTGACCAGCTGCCCATTCCTCGATGGCAAAGACAAGCCCCTGGCCCGCTGCTTTGTCGTGTCCGACGCTGCCGCCCAGGTGGATTGGTTTGCCGGTGACCACGTGTGTTTTGGCCTGCCTTTTTTCCGGAGGCATGGTAGAGAGGTAGGTATCCAGTATCCAGGCCATAGTCTGGGGGTTTGTGTTCACGTCCGAGGTGAGTATGTCGTACTCCGCTCCGATGTTCGAGCCAAGGGAGTAGGTAAAGCGGCGGGTGATTCGTTCCACATCAGAGGAGTTGTAGTCAGAGGGGTTGAACTGGATCCCGCCTGCAGCCCCGCCGAATGGGATACCGGCGATAGTCGCCTTACACGTCATCACAGTAGCAAGCGCGCGCATCTCTCCCAGATCAACCCAGGGATGAAAGCGAAGTCCGCCCGAGTAGGGACCCATCACGTTGTTGTGCTGCACACGATAGCCAGTGAACATCTCCACCAGACCGTTTGACATCTTTACCGGGAAGTTGACGGTAATCTCGTTGGTAGTCTTGGCCAGGATTTTGAGAACCTCACGGTCTAGCTTCATCAAATCCGCGGCATTATGGAGCCCCTCAAGAACGTCGCCGTAGAAACCGGTTTCCTTCTTCATCATCACTCCTTACGGTTTGCTGTTACCGTGTGTTACGTGTGTTACGGGTGTTACGGGTGTTACGGGTGTTACGGGGCTGCTCATGGGAAGATCCCACGTTCCTTGTATACCGTTTCAAGACGTGAGAGAGCGACGATGTAGGCCGCGGTTCGCCAGTCTATGTTGTGCTCTCGAGCCGTATCGCGAACGCGTTCGTAGCCTGCAACGATCTTGCGGTGCAGTTTTCCATCCACCTCTTCAAGATCCCAGAACTCGCTGCGCTTGTTCTGCAGCCACTCGAAGTAGCTTACGATCACGCCGCCGGAGTTGCAAAGGACGTCTGGAAGAAGATCGGTTCCCTTTTCATGAAGAATCTTATCACCGTCCGGATTGGTAGGACCGTTTGCGCCTTCGGCAACCAGCTTCACGTTAAGCATGGGAGCGGTTTTTTTAGTAATCTGGTTCTCAAGAGCTGCAGGGATGAAGATGTCGGCCTTGGTCGCAAGGAAGGTTTCGTGATCAATAGGTTTGGCCTTTGCGTAGCCGCCAATCAATCCCTTATTCTTCTGCGTATACTCATAAAGGTCGTCGGGATCGATCCCCTTTGGATTGGCAATAGCCCCGCTTGCATCCTCGACAGCAACGAGCTTTGAACCGTGGGGTCTGAGGAGACGGGACGCCCAGGAACCCACGTTCCCGAATCCCTGAACGAAGTAGGTAGCACCCTCAAGATCAAAGTTGGTATCTTTGGCCCACTGCTCGATGGTAAAGACCACACCCTGGCCAGTAGCCTTGTTGCGGCCTATGCTCCCACCCGACTCGACAGGCTTGCCGGTAACTACGTGGACTGCCGCCTGACGCTCGTGGGCAGGCATGGTGGAGAGGTAGGTATCCAGGATCCAGGCCATTATCTGAGGGTTGGTGTTTACGTCCGGTGCAGGGATGTCGAACTCAGGCCCTATGTTCGAGCCCAGGGCAAAGGTGAATCGGCGGGTGATGTGCTCAAGCTCGCTTGCCGAGTACTTGAAGGGATCGATCTGTATGCCGCCTTTTGCTCCACCGAACGGGAGGTTCACTATGGCCGACTTCCAGGTCATCCAGGTAGCCAGCGCCCGAACCTCATCAATGTCCACGGCAGGGTGATAGCGCAGCCCCCCTTTGTAAGGGCCAAGCGCGTTGTTGTGCTGCACCCGGTAACCGGTGAACATCTCGATGTGGCCGTCGTCCATCTTGACCGGGAAGTTGACGATTACCTCATTGTTGGTTCTAGCAAGTATCTTGCGGATCTCAGGATCCAGATGCATCAAATCAGCAGCCTTGTTAAACTGCCTGGTTACGTTATCGTAAACGCTCGCCTTTTTCATCTCTCTAATCTTGGGTTTCAGGTTGTCATCTCTTTAGCCTGCTAACAATACTCGTCGCAGTGCCAAACACCGCCTGCAGGCTTGGGAAAGACGCAGTGATGACGGTTCTCGCAGTTGCGGCACAGTCCTTTGAACTCCACCTCGTCGGCGGCCTCTGGCTTGGCAACCCTTGGGACTACCTTAGTCTTTGGACCCTCGTAGCCATCGAACTCGTCGCAGTGCATTATTGGACGAGCTGGGTCACGAGGAAAGGTGCAGGTTGCAGCGTTCTTGCAGGTAGAGCAAAGCCCCCGATACTCCTGCTTGGTAGCCTTTTTGGTTTCCTGAACTGTTGATGTCTTCATGAGATCCTCCTTTGCGTGTGATTTCTTTTCACAGGTTTTCCAGAAGTCGTCCTTTTGAGCGACTCACCCTCTTAGACAGCAATGTTCGTGCCAGGCTGTCAAATTAATATAGAGAAAAGAAGTATGTCTTTCTAAGCTTAAAGAATATTGGGGCTTACAAAACTAGTTGAGTTGCAGCGTATTAACTCATTCTTATTATTTGGGGTCTGAATTGGTGGGGAGATATACCCCACCGGGGAGAAGTGCCCCACTTACGTAGGGGGTTCGGATTCCTCTATCCTTTTAAGTTTTTCGCGCAAGGTCTTCCGGTCGATCCCCAGGATCTCTGCGGTCTTCGTCTTATTCCCGTCCACGCTTGCCAGGACATTGCGGATGTGCTCAGCCTCGACCTCGGCCAGGGTTCTATCCAAGCCCTGCTCCTTTGGGAGCTGGAAGCGCATGAGTGACGGCAAATCCTTAACATCTATCGTATCTTGCTCCACCATCACCACCAACCGTTGGGTTACGTTCTCGAGTTCCCGCACGTTACCGGGCCAGTGGTAGTTCTTTAGAACCTCAAGCGCTTCGTCAGAGAAGCTAGGTGTGGGTTTGCCAAGCTCCTCTGCAAACTTTTCCGTAAAATGTCGCAGCATCAGGAGTATGTCGTCATCCCTCTCCCGCAGCGGTGGAAGATCAATGGTAATGACGTTGATGCGGTAGTAAAGGTCCTCCCTGAAGTTTTGCTTTTTGACAAGGGCCTGTAGGTCTTTATTGGTTGCGGCAATAATCCTCACATCAACCTTTTCGGATTTTCGTGAGCCGAGCATGAAGATCTCCTTGTCCTGCAGCACCCGCAAGAGCTTAACCTGCATGGCCGGACTTGTTTCACTGATTTCGTCAAGGAAGATGGTGCCGCCGTCAGCGGTTTGAAAGAAACCTGCCCTGGTCGTTGCCGCGCCGGTAAACGCACCCTTAACATACCCGAAGAGCTCCGATTCCAGGAGTTCATGCGGTATCGCCCCGCAGTTGATAGGCACGAATGGTGGTGAGGCACGCGGGCTTGAGTAGTGGATAGCCCTGGCCACAAGCTCCTTGCCAGTGCCGCTTTCCCCTGTGATGAGCACCGTAGCCGGGGTTGACGCCGCCTTATGGATGGCGCTGAAGACCTCGCGCATGACCTTTGAGGAGCCGATTATTCCGTGAGGCGACGGGATATCCTCGGATACCTGCGCGGCCCTGCGCATACGTAGTTTGTCAAGCGCCTTTCTTACCGCCAAGAAAAGCTCCTCGTCTGTAAAGGGCTTTGAAAGATACTCCTCGGCCCCTTGCTTTACCGCCTGAACAGCACCCTCTACGGTGGCATATCCTGTAATCATCATCACCTCGGTGTCCGCAAGGTTCTCCCGCACGTATCGCACCAGATCCAACCCGCTTGCCCCGGGCATCTTTAAATCGGTTATCACCAGATCAACCTTGCTGTCTTCAAGCAACCTTAAGGCTTCCGGCACGTTTTGCGCGGTAAAGACCACGTATCCCTGTGATGCCAGATTACGCTGTAGAACCTCCAGGGTATCAACAGCGTCATCTACTACCAGGATGCGCTCCTTCTTAGGTGGGGGTGTCATGGGTCTTCTCCTTTGTGGGCGTCCCCATGAGTGGCAGTTTTACGGTGAAGCGTGATCCCTTGCCTTTCTTGCTTTCAACCTCGATCGTCCCCCCGTGTGAGGTGACGATCCCGTGAACCACGGCCAACCCAAGACCGGTTCCTTGCCCGACCTCCTTGGTGGTAAAGAAGGGCAGGAATATCTGTCTTTGAACCTCCTTGTCCATACCCGTACCCGTATCCTCCACGATCAGAATAACCTCCTCCTCTGTTGCTCTTGTTCTTATGGTGAGCCTTCCTCCGCCAGACATTGCCTGGAGTCCATTTACGACCAGATTGACAAGCACCTGGTTCAGCTGTGACTGGTCGGCGGTGATCTCAGCCAGCCCATCGGCAAGATCGCGCACCACCTCGATTCCTTCCTTTTCGCAGCGGCTCTCAAGGAAGTAGAGTCCTTCTTCCACCACCTGGTTAAGGTTGAGGAGTGTTTTATGGGCGGGCATCTGACGGGCGAATATGAGAAGCTTCTTTACCACCTCCCTGGCGTGAAGTGTTGCGTTTTCGATCCTCCTCATGTCCTTGCGCGCCTGTTCAGGCAACCCATCGGACTTGCGGGCAAGCTGTGCAAACCCAAGCACACCTTCCAGGGGTTCGTTAAGCTCATGCGCCACGCCTGCTGCAAGCTGGCCCAGAGTAGCCAGGCGATCCGCGTGACGAAGCTGTTCCTCAAGCTTGGTCCGTTCGGCTTCCCACTGCCTGCGTTCGATTATAAGCACGAGCTGAGCGGCCACAGCATCCAGAAGGCTCTGCTCCTCTGCGATGAAAAGCTCCACCTCAAGCTCAGGCTTCTCCTCGGAGTAGAACACCTCCACCACGCCTCGTTTCACTCCATCGACTACGATATCCGCGGCCAGCCGGTAGTGGGTTTCGGTACATCTCGGCGGGCAGCAGTAATCCTTATCATCCAGTATTATCCTAGCCGAGGCTATATCCGGGTATCGCATGGCCGGGGGCAGCAGGTCGGCGATGCCGCCAAGGATCTTCTCAAGAGATATGCCCGGCTCCTCAACCAGTCGGGCTATCCCGTAAAGGCAGTAGAGTTCCTTGACGCGCTCACGCAGTTTGGTCTGTGCTCTGCGGCCTGCCATTGCTATCCCTATGGTCTGGGCAACGCCCTCGTAGAACTCTATCTCTTCAACGGTAAAGAAGTTCTTCTCTCTGCTTTTTAATTGAATCAGCCCGTTATTGTTATCGTCTATTACAAAAGGGATCATGGCGAGGGAGGAGTAATCACCGGTAGACGCCAGATCAGGAGGGGTTTCCTCGCCCGCTTGGGAACTCAGCGCCTCCTTCAGGTTGCCAGTCCAGAAGCTGCCGGTTTTGGTGAAGTAAGGGTAGGAGCTGTCAAAGTTACCACCTAACAGTATCTTACAGGTTTGTTCCAGGCTTGAACCATCCGGCAGGCATGGGAGCGCCAGCCCCTTCTCATCCTGTATATAGGGGAGTTTCTCGAACTGAAAGCGCTCATTGGGTTCCATCCTGGCTTCCCACCGGTAGTGCAGCTTGCCGTCGGTGATGCGCAGCTCAACCGCATCGCATCCGGAGAAGCGGATGAGCATCCTTGAGACCTCGTGCTGGAACTCAATCCTCGGCGCGCCGCGGTTGGCGAACTGCAGTATCCTCCGCGAGAGTGCCGAGAAATCGTGAGATCTCTTGCTTGCCCTCACTTTGGTGTCAACCGACCTTGAGCTTTTGCCTGTCATAGGTATAAACTATACTAATAATTTAGCCTCAAATGTCAAGCGATGTTTGGACACCCCAACCACTTGACAATAGCCACCTAGGGGATGAACTATTTGTATAAAGAGGAGAGATATTACGTAAGATGAGTATTTTGATACTACTTCTTGCCCTCGGCTTAAGTGCTGAGCTTTGGGTGAACGCCATCCGGGACCCCGCAGGCAACGTGCTCGAGCTGCTTCAGTGCGGGGCAAGCGCAGATGAATAGTCTCTAGCCCCCAGTTTGATATGTTGCGTATCTCGACTAGAGTGCAGTCGTTCACAATAGGAGGCATGCGATCTCCGGAGATCTAGATATCGAAAGATGTCCACAGTGCGGAGCGAAGCTGGAGAACGGATACCTTTGAGAAAGGGGGTGGATTCATTGGTACGGTGAACGTTTCCCAAGGCTGTTTTCCTTCGGAGAAGGTCTATTGAAGTTTAAAGTGTGGGGTAGTTCGAGAGGAGTTACTGAAGCTAAGCGTTGTCAAAACTGCGGAGTTGTAATTTTCAGAACTTAGGGCGTTGCGGAGTCTCTCATTAGCCACGGATCTGGTCAGGACTTAACGAAAGGTATATAGAGGCGGGGATCTACGCCGCGATCCGTTCGGCAACGTGCGGGAGAAGAACTTATTCTGGACAGGTTGAAATCTACGATGCTTCGGGCCGAGAGGTTTACAGCCTCTATATTCAACCTGGCACCCGCAAACTTCTCTGTGCAACGGATGATATTCCGGCAGGCCTTTACTTCTATCGGTCCATGTAGGGGGATCGAATCATAGCCGCGAAGCCGGTGATTCTGAGGTGGTTTTCACCCGTAAGCTGGTGGATGATTAACTCTCCGTGTGTCCAGGCAGGAGCGGCACGAACTGACACTCGGAGAGCTCGCGTAAACGCAATCCTCCTCGAGTTTTGGTTATCAGGTTGAGACGACCTTTCAACGGGATAACCATCCGGCTGCCCGGCTTGAGTTGATCCACCAGGTTAGACGGCACCTCCTCGGTCCCAGCGCTCACGATGATTGCGTCGTAAGGGGCATGCTCTGACCATCCCAGCATCCCGTCACCTGCACGAAGATGTGCTGTCCCACACCCGGCACGAACGAGCCTCTTCCCTACCTCCTTTAGTAGAGAAAGGTTGCGTTCGATGCTGTAAACCTCGGCGACCAGTTTGGTCAAGAGCGCCGTCTGAAAGCCCGAACCTGTCCCGATCTCAAGCACGCGGTCTCGAGAAGATAATTGGAGAGCGGTAAGCATCGCTGCTACCGTGGATGGGGCGGAGATCGTTTGAGAGCCGCCTATGGGAAGGGCTGCGTCAGTATAGGCTTTATGTTCCAGCCCCGGCGGCACGAAGAGGTGACGAGGTACGCTCACGAACGCTTTGAGTATCCTCTCATCTCCTATGCCCTTGCTGCGCAGGGCGTGGATCAACCTTTGGAGATCTCGTTCGTTGGATTGCATCTTCCATTATAGCGTATGCTTGAGTGTGGGTCAACACACTCGGTCTGGCAAGAAAACCCTGTGTTCCTACACCAAGGGATGGTTACCAGGACACCAGAGGTGCCAGCTCTCGTAGTAGCTACGCTGGATGTTGACCTTCACCACCTTACTTGCGGTGGCGTCGCTGCCGTTATAGAAGTCTATCGTGCCGAAGAGAACTACTCACCCTTTATCTCATCTGCTTCTTCAAGGCGAAAGTTCGCAACCACCGTAGGGGAAAGACGGGGGTATTGCCGGTTTTGCACTTGACATATCTGCCCTTGCGCGTAACTTCTTAGGATGGAGTTCAGGTTTGGTCTGTATGGTGCGGGCAACCTCGGGCTCAGCATGGCGGCGGCAATCGGCAACTTGGGCGAGACCTTTGTTGGGGTATCAGATACCGATCCACTGGCCGCGCGCAGGGGTGCCGATCTCTTAAGGTGTCCGGTGTTTCCTGCACCTTCCTTGGCAAGAAAGGCAACTGCCCTTCTCTTTGCCGTGCCTGACGACAGGATAGCATCGCTGTATGAAGAGTTGAGGGATTTCATCAATCCAAAGAGCCTTTTGGTGCACTTCTCCGGGGCCCTTACGAGTGAAGTCTTTAGAGGGCCTCTTCGCCTCTCAGCGCATCCTGCCCAGACCTTCCCGTACCCTCGGTTGGGAAAAGACGTATTCAAGGATGTCTACTTCGCCCTTGAGGGAACAAAACAGGCGATAGCTTTCTTCCTACCTGTGCTCGAACGAACAGGTGCAAGAACGTTTATCATCTCTCAAAAAGAAAAACCCCTCTACCACGCGATGTGCATTTTTGCATCAAATCTGGTTGTGGGATTGCTCAAGTACTCTGATGACATAGGTTTATCTTTGGGATTGAGCGAGGAGGAGAGAAGGGGTTCAATAACTCGTCTTGCTTTAGAAACAGTCTGCAACGCTGCTGAGAGTGGTTCCCTGGAGGACGCACTCTCCGGCCCTCTTGTTCGGGGTGATAAGGAGACTATCATTAAGAACTTGAACGGCCTTGAGAAATTGCCTGCCCAAAAGAGGCTCTATCGCTTGCTTTCACGCAGGCTGCTTGATGTGGCCAGGCAAAGGGGGGTTCCTGAAAAGAAGCTTAAAGAGATCGAAGAGCTTCTACTCTGAAAGGATAACGAACTCTATGCGGCGGTTTGCCCTCTGACCGCTTCGGGTGCGGTTGTCACCGATAGGCCTTGTTTCACCGTATCCGCGTGCCATGAGGCGCGAGGCATCTATCCCGCTGGCAACAAGCCAGCCCTTGACCGCATCGGCACGCTGCTGTGAGAGCCGCATGTTCACCTCCTCCTCGCCCACGCTGTCGGTGTGCCCTTCAATCTCGATTCGAACCCTGGGGTAGGTCTCAAGGAAGCGGGTCACCTCTTCCAGCGCCGCGTAGCTTTCAGGCATGATGACCGCACTGCCCGGATTGAAGAGCACGTTTTCGAACTCAGGCATCCGGGCAGGTTCCGACGGTGAAAGGCTCATGTTGAGTTCCCTGGCCTCGCCGTCCTTCAAGGACAAAGACCGTCTCTCCGGCTCATAGCCTTCCCTGGTGAAGGTGATCTGGTAGTCTCCCGGTGGAACCGCGGCCTTGAAGATCCCCAGGGCGTCGGTAGTAACCTCGGGTATATCGGTCCTGCCGAATGATACGAGCACCCCTTCGAGCGTCTCGCCGCTTTTGGTATCCTTTACGGTCCCTGAAAGCTGAGCCCGGGGGCGCCCTTCCTTTGCCAGTGAGAAGTCCAGCACCCTTTCGTCCCCATCCTGAAGCACGACCCCCTTCTCCTTCCACTTGTATCCCGGGCTTTCGGCACGGATGCGGTATACCCCTGGCGCAAGCTCTACCGAGTAATCGCCGGTCGCTGAATCGGTCATCACCGGTTCTATCTCGGTTTCCGGGAAGATGAGCCTTGCCGCCAGTGGATCGGTCGTTTCTTCATCAACAACACGCCCCAGAAGGTGCGCGCGAGGAATCTTTGGAGGTTGGATCAGATCGAATCCCGCCGAGATGCCAAGCTCGATCTTCCATGGGTAAAGCGATGAACCTATACCTATGGGTACTGCGAGATCAAAGGTCGCGGCAGTTACCGCAGCGGTACTCATACGAACCATAGGCGTCACTTGTAAGGCATCAAACGAAAGTACGTCATCAGTCGGGGTACGGTTTGTTACCTCCAAAGCGAGATCGAGTATCTCGATGGGCGAGACCTGCAAAGCCGCTCCCCAGGGAAGCGAGGTGTTAACCCCGCCTGACTCAAACCCCATGCCGTAGCCTGCGTTGATATAGAACTTCATCATATCGTAGCCCACGCCAAGTATCCCCACAAGATCAATGGCCGGAGGTGGATCAGGAACTGATGTTGAATCGCCGACCCAGACGCTTGCGGTGGCGAACCGACCGAGAGCTAGCATGCCTGGAGCGACAAAGAACTTGTTCTCGTTGCCGAAGTGAAAGTCATAGCCCGTTTTCAGGGCAGGAGAGAGCATGATAGGACCCATGAGGTAACTGTAGTCGTCTGAGCGGAAACCGTCCGCGTAGACCGCGGTGGAGAACTCGAGGAATGACAGGGGAGCAAAACCGATCCCGCTGTAGTCATGACCATAGACGTGATCTGAATACCCGCCTGCCAGATGGATGAAGCTGAATGAGAGCAACCCCTGCTCGCCTGTGGGTGCGTAGAAGACATCCAGCGCACCGTTCTGCGCCCAACGGTTGGGCCGGGCTTGAGCATGGCCATCCCACAAAAGAAACACGGAAATAATTATAGGTATGAGGAAAGTATTCCTTTTCACCACGTACCTCCTCTATTTAGCTAGAAACCAATAGCCCCAACGGGAATCGAACCCGTATCTTCACCTTGAAAGAGTGATGTCCTGACCATTAGACGATGGGGCCATAGCCTATTTTATCCTCCCCCGTA
>Ga0114925_10001604_pt1 | contig 11261 bp, 8 predicted proteins | sample SumtaG_2_FD_87287 | JGI IMG/M metagenome (GOLD analysis project Ga0114925, IMG submission 87287) | Deep subsurface microbial communities from Indian Ocean to uncover new lineages of life (NeLLi) - Sumatra_00607 metaG | ecosystem: Environmental > Aquatic > Marine > Oceanic > Sediment | place...
CAACCCAGTTATTGCCTTTTCAGCCAATTCGAACTTGTGTGCTGCCCGGGCTCTCTCCCGCTGTTTCTCCATTTCTTTTTCAAAGCCTTCTAAATCTACCGTGAGTCCCGACTTTGCGGCAATCTCCGTGGTTAGCTCTACCGGAAAGCCATAGGTATCGTATAGCTTAAAAGCCTTCTCGCCAGAGATTTTGTTTTCCCTTTTGCTGGCTACTGCTTCCATAATGCCATCTAACAATTCCAAACCGGTGCTAAGTGTCTCGCTGAACTTGGTCTCCTCACGCTCAATGACCTTAATAATAAAGTCCCGTTTTTGCACTATTTCAGGGTAAATATGCCCCATCTGTTCAACAGTAATCTTAGCTGCTTCAGCCAGGAATGGTTTATCTACCCCCAACCTTCGGCTAAAGAGTGCGGTGCGGCGCAGTAGCCGGCGCAATACATAGCCCCGCCCCTCATTACTAGGGATTATTCCATCACCAATAAGAAAGGCAATTCCCCGACTATGCTCGGCTATTATTCGCATAGTATTATCTACATCTTTATCAGCGCCATACTTAATTCCGGCCAGCTCAGATATACATTCCAGTAAAGGAACAAAGAAGTCAGTTTCATAGACAGAGGTTTTGCCCTGCATTACAGCTACTGTTCTCTCTAGTCCCATGCCGGTGTCAATGTTAGGCTTTGGCAGTAGACTGCGGTGCCCTTCCTTGTCCTGGTTATACTGGGTAAATACCAGGTTCCAAATCTCGGAAAAGCGACCACAATCACAATTTGGAGCGCAAGAAGCCTTCCTACAGCCAACCTCCTCGCCAAAGTCATAGTGGATTTCACTGCAAGGTCCACAGGGTCCGGAATCACCGGCTGGTCCCCAGAAGTTATTCTCCTCACCAAATCTCAGTATCCTATGCTCAGAAACACCTACTTCCTGCCAGTAGCCAAAAGATTCTTCGTCATCAAGGAAAATAGTTATCCAGAGCCGCTGTGGTGGGAGCCTTAAGCGTTGAGTTACAAATTCCCATGCCCAGTTAATGGCTTCCTGCTTAAAGTAGTCACCGATACTGAAATTACCTAGCATTTCAAAAAAGGTAAGGTGGATAGGGTCACCTACCGATTCAATATCAGTAGCTCGAAAGCACTTTTGGCATGACGCTAAACGAGGATTAGGTGGTGGTGTCTCTCCTAAAAAGTAAGGTTTAAACTGCACCATGCCAGCGCTAGTAAGCAGTAAAGTGGGGTCACCCCGAGGTATCAAAGAGGAGCTAGGAATGATTTTATGCCCTTTCTCCTCAAAGAAACTCAAAAATGCCGCCCTAATTTCATCGCCAGTCAACTTATTGCTCACCATTGGTTAAAAATAATTACTATACGATTTTAGTCTAAGTCACACTAACTGTCAAAAAGGGACTGAGTATTAACAATCGTATTGATTTTACCTTGAAGTAAATATACAATTAAAGCGTATACCGTATAGGAGAATAGATTTGTCTGAAATAAGGCAGGACCCCGCCACGAAGGAGTGGGTTATCCTAGCTAGTAATAGAGTAAAGCGCCCCCATGATTTCGGGAAGAAGCAGCAGATGCGTAGCTTACCCCCTTACCAACCTTCCTGCCCTTTTTGCCCTGGCAACGAATATCTCAGTCCTGAAGAAATACTGCGTTATCCAGCCGAAGAAGGCTCTAGCTGGCGAATTCGGGTAATCAATAACAAGTACCCGGCTTTGGTTCTACAAGGTAGCCCCCAGCAAAGCGGGGAGGCAGGCTTTTTTACCAAAATGAACGGGGTAGGGGCTCATGATGTAATAGTTGAGACCCCGGTTCATAATAGATTTATTCCCCTCATGGAAGACCAGGAGGTGGAAGAACTTCTTACCGTCTACCGGGAGAGATATAACCAACTAAGTAGGGACCCCAGGGTAAAGGTGATAACTATCTTTAAGAATCACGGAGGGGGAGCTGGCACATCTTTAATCCACCCCCACTCGCAGCTAGTAGCTACCCCCGTAGTCTCAGCAGAACTCAGGCGGCAATTTGAAGTAGCTATAGCTCACTATGACGAGACTGGCAGATGCCTCTATCAAGACATAATTGACCACGAGCTAAGAGCTGGGGAGCGGATAGTTATGGATACAGAGGGATTCGTAGTGTTTCACCCATTTGCGTCTCGGATGCCCTTTGAGACTTGGGTCGTGCCCAAAAAAGGGCAAGCCTCCTTTGGCAACGTTCCAACCAAGGACTTAGCCAGCCTTGCCCAAGTTTTACGGATTACATTGCTTAAGCTTTACCTATCGTTGAATGACCCAGATTTTAACTACGTTATTCACACGGCTCCAGTAGGTGATGAAAGTAAGGACTACTACCTCTGGCATATACGAATAGTGCCGCGTCTCACCTCTATAGCTGGTTTTGAGATAGGTTCTGGCATGTACATCAATGCTGCCTTCCCTGAAGAAACAGCCGAGTTTATTCGTAATTTCAAGGTATGATAGCTCTAATTCAAAAGGGGCTTTATTAGGCAGCCATCAGGCTCTTTATGAGCCTCAGTTCGTCTCTTACCAGCCTGGGCATGAGGAAGTTGTTTTTAATATGCTCTCTACCCTCCTGGCCTAACTTTTCAGCTAGGTCAGGGTCTTTAAGCAACTTTATCACTTTTTCAGCACATTCCTCAATACTACTAACCAGGTAATTACTAAGTTCGCCGGTCATCTGTAGCGGAATACCACCGGCATTACCAGCAACAACAGGTCTTTCTTTCCACAGAGCCTCAGCAATCACCAGACCAAAACCCTCTTTAATTGACTTTTGGATTACCACATCGCTAGCTGTTTGAAAGGCGTTTACCTCCATGTTGCCCACCCCGGTCAGATTGCTGAAGACGTGAATGTCTTCATCTTTGTTTGCCTCCTTATTAACTGCAGTAAACAGACCCCAGCCTTCAGGGTCGTCATTAGCTATGCTACCAATTAGAGCTAGCTGGACACCTGGGACTTCCTTTTTAACCAGCCGATAGACCTCCATGACCCCAAAGGGGTCCTTCCAAGGGTCAAACCTGGAAACCTGAACAATAAGCGGCTGTCTTCTATGGATGTTAAGGTTGTCGACCATCTGTCTACAGAGCGCCCTGGGAAGAGGCATATTCTTGGGGCTGAAAGGGTCAATGGCAGGAGCCATGATGGCAATAAGCGGACACTTAATGCCTTGGGGAACAAACTTATCCATAGTAAACACGACTGCGTCATACTCTTCAATGAAAGGGCGCAAGAACTGCCAGGTATCATTATCTGGCTCAGAGCTATCTAGATGGCAACGCCAAACCCATTTTGCCTGAGTGGTATTGGAGAAGTGGCGTAGGGCTGCTGGTTGGGGGTCATTAACGATAAAAACATCATAGTTAGGGTCTAACTCCCTGGCATTCATCTCGTTATTGGCTAGATAAACCCTTTTGGTCTTGTCCTCCATTATTAATGGATATTCTGCTCCCTGTAAGGCATTGTGCAAGGACTTAGTGATGGTAAAGAATCGTTGGTCACCGCGAATAACCTGCCAGTCAGCATCTATACCTGCGCCACGCATCAGGGGAATGTGAGAGAATAATAGCTCAGCTACTCCTCCACCGAAGGGTGTAGAATTTATGTGACAGAGGCGAATTCCCTTAAGGTCACGAGCCAGCTTTTCAACTTCATCGATGACCTCACTCCCCAGCACCGAGCGATATTTCTTTATGTCTTTGACACTAAGAGATAGTTTCTCTAGCATGTACTAGCCTTCTAGGGCCTACAAAATATAAGTCGAAGTAAGTACCAAATTTGGACTTAGCTAGCATTATATTATTAACCGGCTCTGATTTCCAGCCCACTTATAGGAGTTGACGCAGATATTCCCTTAGCTCTTGCCCAATGTCAGGCTGTTTTAAAGCAAAAGCTACCGTTGCCTTTAGCCAGCCCAGGGGGGTGCCAGTATCATACCACACCCCCTCAAACTCACAGGCATATATTGCTTGTTGTTTGAGTAATAACTGTAAGGCATCAGTGAGCTGAATCTCCTGATTTTTACCAGGTGGAGTAACCTCAAGGATATCAAATATCTGAGGCATAAGGATATACCTACCCACTATGCCCAAGTTAGAAGGGGCTTCTCGTGGCTTTGGCTTTTCGGTAAGATTCAGGACTTGATGTATACGACCTGAAACCCTCTTTGGCTCAATAATGCCATACTTTATAGTGTCCCGGCTGCTAACCCGCTTAATAGCTATAACATTAGTTTTATACTGCTCATAAACTTCTATCATCTGCTTTAAGACAGGCACCCTACTATCAATAATATCGTCTGGAAGTAAGACAGCGAAAGGTTCGTCAGCAACAACATTCTTAGCGGTCAGGATGGCATGACCAAGACCCAGTTGCTCCTTTTGCCTAATGTAGCAGATATCAACCAAGCTAGACAGCTCACGCATCTCTTGTAGCAGCTTAGTTTCCCCTTTTTGCTCTAAAACATATTCCAAGTCAAAGGAGCGGTCAAAGTAGTCTTCAATAGCTCGCTTGCCCAGAGCCGTTATTAAAATAATCTGCTCAATGCCTGAACTGATTGCCTCTTCCACAGAATACTGGATTAGTGGTTTATTTACCACCGGTAACATCTCCTTAGGTTGAGACCTAGTAATAGGTAGGAATCTTGTTCCCCAACCAGCTGCAGTAATAACCGCTTTACGAACCTTCATCCTGCTCTCCTAGTCCAACTCCTGTTGAAAGGCAAAGACAGCAGCCCCAAGCACCCCGGCATCATCACCAAGCTGAGCAGGAACTATACGCACCGCCTGAGCTGGTAACTGGAAAGCACGCTCCCTTACTACTTGCTTGGCTGGGTCAAGCAAAAGGTTTCCCATTTTTGCCATCCCGCCACCAACTATAATCATTTCCGGATTAAAGATATTGACCAGGTTCACCAAGCCTACTCCCAGGTAGTTTGCTGCCTTCAATATAACCTCCAACGCCAGAGAGTCTCCCCCTTGAGCCGCCACCTCAACCTTCTCGGCAGTGATACTTTCTATCTTTCCCTCGACAATTTCAGTGAGGGAAGACCTTTCCCCCTGCCTGATACGCTTTATTGCTTCTCTAGCCACTGCGGTGCCAGATGCCAGCATTTCCAGACAACCAATATTGCCACAACTGCACCTTGGCCCGTTAACATCGATGGTCATATGCCCTATTTCTCCGGCACTGCCACACGGTCCAGAGTATAATTTGCCATTGATGATAATGCCACCACCGATGCCGGTGCTCACTGTAAGGTAGATAAGATTATCTACTCCCTTCCCAGCACCAAAGCGGTGTTCGCCTAAAGCGGCAGCACTGGCATCATTAATTAGGAAGGTATTAACTCTGTATTTCTCCTTTATGAGGTCTCTCAGTGGGACATCATACCAGCCAGGAAGATGTGGCGATAAGGTTACTAGTCCCTTGTCAAAGTCTATAGCTCCAGCGGCAGCAATGCTTATGCTATTTAGCTGAGACGAATCTATCCCTCTTGAACTGAGGAGGCGGTCTATAGCCGAAAGTGTCCTTTTAATTACCAACTGTGGTCCCTCCTCAGCTAAGGTGAGATAGTATTCTCTAGTTATCACCCGCCCTTGGTTAGAAATAATAGCGGCAATTATTTTGGTACCACCCAGGTCTATGGCTAAAACCGGCAGTTCCTGCTCTTTAATTTCCTGCACCCTAAATACTAGTCTATCTTATCTCGGTCAATTTGTGAAGTGCGAGGTTGGTTTAAGCTCTAATAAATTGAGGTAAAGGCGCTCTCACACCTAAATTTAACTTTAAGGTGATATAAGGTAGAAAGATATGCTATAGTATCTTTTGCGCTTTTCTAGGGCTGCAAGGCTAATAAGCCCCCACCCGGTCAACTTATCCATTTAAGACAATGCAACAAGAAAGAAGTTCTCGTATACCTTGGACCATATTAGGCAACGCCTGCCTCTTGGGCTTTGCCATGTTTGCACCAATATACTGTGTTCCCCCTATGGAACATATCCTCAAGCAAGAGCTATTCCTCACCCATGCCCAAACCAGCCTGCTCTTTACCGCCCCGATGCTGATGATCGTAGCCGTAGCTATTCCTGCCGGCATCATTGCCGACAGGATAGGCGCCAGGAAAGCCGCCGGCATTGGTGCTATCATCATCGCAGTGGGGGCTATACTGAGAGGCACAGCTACTGATGCCTCCAGTCTCCTGGCGTTTACCTTCATCTATGGTGTGGGACTCGGCTGGTTATTTCCCAATCTGCTAAAGCTGGTAAGCACCTGGGCCCCCCGGGAGAAAGCCGGCGTGGCTACGGGAATATTCTTCACTGGGATATTCGCTGGCTCTGCTCTAGCCCTAGCTATCACCATGCCTTTAATCTTCCCCATAACCAACACATTTCAAGGCGTCTTTTTTATATGGAGTATCCCCCCTATCGCCGCTGCTATATTGTGGTGGGCACTGGTCAGAGAACCTACCCGTAACAGTATTCACAGCAAGCCGGTGAGCAGAGGTAATATTTCCCTCCGCCAGATATCGAGAAATAAGAACCTGTGGCTGGTATCCATCCTCTTTCTGTTAAACAACTTCTTCTTCTTTACCTGGATAGGATGGGCTCCAGCACTGATGATGCTGAAGGGGGCGACGCCAGACCTGGCCGGACTTATCTCCTCGATAACCATGTGGGTAGGTATCCCTGCTGTTCTGTTAATGCCTAGGCTTGCCTATAAGCTAGGCTTGAGGAAGCCATTCCTCTGGGTACCCTCTATCGTCCTAGCCCTTGCCTCTTGGGGAGCAATACACGTCTCCCTACGCATGAGTTGGCTACTTATGGCTCTGGTAGGAGTCGCCAATAATACCAGATTCGTAACCATAATGGCACTACCTGTAGATATGATGTCTAAGGAAGAGGTAGGAACGGCAAGTGGGCTGGTATTATCTATAGGTTATATAGGAGGGATCATTGGCCCCTTGATAGGTGGACGTATTTTGGACCTCACCGGAAGTCTTGACCTATCTCTCCTCGTCCTTGTTGGTGTATCAATAGCTGCGGCTGGCATCGCGTTTACATTGCCAGAAACCGGCCCTAAAGCCAGGGGCAAGAAGTGATAACCTCCTCCAGCTATCTTTAATCCATTTGCAGGGTAGCATTAAGATGGCAAGTTATGTTATAGTATCTTCCACGTTTTCCTATAGCTAAAAGGCTAATAAATCTTATTCCAGTCAACTTATCTATCTGAGAACCAATAATGCCCCAAGAAGGAAGTTCTCGCATGCCTTGGAAAATATTGGCTGGCTCCTGGCTGCTGGCCTTTGCCATGTTTTGCCCAATGTTCTGTATCCCCCCTATGGAACATATCCTCAGGGAAGAGTTGCTCCTTACCCATGCCCAGACCAGTCTGCTCTTCACCGCTCCCATCCTGATGATCGTAGCCCTAGCTATTCCCGCCGGTCTTATCGCTGACAGGATTGGTGTCCGAAAAGCTGCCGGCATTGGTGCTATCATAATCGCAGTGGGGGCTATACTGAGAGGCACAGCTACTGATGCCTCCAGTCTCCTGGCATTTACCTTCATCTACGGTGTTGGACTAGGCTGGTTATTTCCCAATCTACCTAAGTTGATAAGCACCTGGGTCCCCCGAGAGAAAGTCGGCGTAGCTACGGGAATATACTCCACAGGGATACAGGCTGGCGCCGGTCTCCCCCTAGCCATCACTATGTCCCTGGTCTTCCCTATAACCAACACCTTTCAGGGCGTCTTCTTTATCTGGAGTATCCCACCTATCGCCGCTGCTATATTGTGGTGGGTACTGGTTAGAGAACCTACCCGTAACAGCATCCCCAGCGAGCCGACGAGTAAGAGTAACGTCCTGCTCCGCCGGGTACTCCAAAATAAGGACCTATGGCTAGTATCCATTCTCTTGCTGCTACAGAATTTCTTCTTCTACACCTGGTCAGGATGGGTTCCATTATTGATGAGGTTAAAGGGAGCTACAGCAAGCCTGGCTGGACTTATCACCTCGGTAACCCTCTGGGTTGGTATCCCCGCTGTTTTATTACTGCCCCGGCTCTCCCATAAACTGGGCTTGAGGAAGCCATTCCTTTGGGTACCCGCCATCATCCTAGCCCTTTCTGCCTGGGGGGTAATGCACATCCCTTTATCCCTGAGCTTGCTCATTATGACTTTGGCGGGAATCGGCACTACTACCCTTTTCACAATGATACTGATACTACCAGTAGACATGAGACCTAAAGAAGAGGTGGGCACAGCAAGCGGACTTGTAATCTCTGTTGGTTATATTGGAGGGATTCTTGGCCCCTTAATAGGTGGACACATCTTGGACCGCACCGGAAGCCTTGACCTATCTCTACTCATCCTTATTTGGATAGCCGTAGCTGCAGTTATTATTGCCTTCAGGCTTCCAGAAACCGGGCCCAAAGCCAGGTTCAAGAAGTGATAAACTGCTCCTCAGCCATCTCTACTCTCCCTCACCCTGCTATTGACTAATAATATACCGCCTGCTAGATTTAGTTTGTGCCATATGTCTTTGAGCATTTAGATTTAATTGAGGAAGCTCTCAAGCGCTCTCCCTTCGGGCTTATTACCGATGTTGATGGCACTATAAGTCCGACGGCACCCACCCCGCAACAAGCCGAGGTTTCTCCACTATGTCGTCAATATCTTTCTACCCTCTGTAATCATCTAGCTCTGGTAGCGGCTATTTCAGGGAGACCAGCTACCGGAGTCAGAAATATGATAGAAATTGATGGGATGGTATATATCGGCAACCACGGCCTGGAACGCTGGGCCAAGGGGCATTCTGAATTCTCAAAAAATGTCCAAGACTATTCCAGAGTAATTAAATCGGCAATCAAGGAACTAACTTCGCTACTCTCCATAGAAGGTATTAGTATTGAGGATAAAGGAATAACGGCAACCATTCACTATCGTCTCTGCCCTGAACCTCAATTAGTTGAGAGAGAAATCATAAGTGCGGTAGAGGCCTCACCCCAAGCTAGTAGCTTAAGGATTATTAAGGAAAGGATGGCAATCGACCTTCTACCACCGGTAAAGGTCAATAAAGGCACAGCTATACTGGACTTAATACAGGAGTATAATTTGCAAGGCGGTATCTATCTGGGCGATGACATCACGGACATCGATGCCTTTAGAGCTATACACACCGCTTGCCGTGATTTAAGTTTTCAGGGTTTTGCCATTGGCATCCTCAGTCCGGAAATGCCTGAAAAGCTGGTGGCAGAAGCAGATTTTACCTTGAATGGAGTAAATGATGTAGAGAGTTTCCTCAAGTGGATGTCTCAGGACGCTCTTGAATCAAGCTAACAGCATCCTTTAGTAAGTGAAAAAGCCAATTAGTTATATCCTCTTCTTCAATTGACCTTTTCAGTGCAGTGGCACGTTTATTCCTTTCGTCAGGTGGCATTGTTAGCGCAGTATACAGGGCTTGAGTTGTTTCCTCCAGGTCAGTCGGGGACACAGTTAGAGCATTCTGCCCTAATTGTTCACAAGCACCGACAGTTTCCGATAGTATTAAGACTCCGTCACAGTTATTAACCGTGGGGCCTTCCTTGGCTACCAGATTCATCCCATCAATAACAGCGTTTACTAAAAGAACATCATAAAGGCGCATGCCGGCTATAGCTTGGATGTAGTTGTTCTCATAAAAAAAATCGATAGGATACCATTCTTCAGTCCCGTATTTAGTATTTATGGCTCCTATTAGCTGAGTGAGCTCTTGCATATACCTTTGATATAGCTTCAAATGGGTCCTAGTAGGCACTAGAAAGGCGATAAATTTGACCTTTCCCCGGAACTGAGGGTAGCGCTCTAGTAGCTTATCAAAGGCTCTAAAACCACGAATAATATTCTTACTGGGCTCAGCCCTGTCGACACGGACTATGGTTTGCTCACCGCAAAATTGACGCAACTTTTGCTCATATTCCCGTAATCTAGCTGAAGAAACCATCCTCTTAAGACCAGCGACATCAACAGATATGGGGTAAGCTTTAACTTGGACAATATGCTTATCTATCTGAACAGTCTGCAGCCCGTAATCTACCTCAGCCTCATCAATAAATGACTCACAACAATAGAGGAAATTATGCACATCTCGCATTGTTTGCAAGCCCACAATATCAGTGGTACATAAACTGGTGAGAATTGCTTGCCGCATAGAACTGGGCAATAGCTGCCAGTAGCTAGGTGATGGCCAAGGAATATGAATAAAGTGTTGAATCACCAGGTTTGGCATCTGTTTCCGAATATAAGCACTGGTTAAATAAAGGTGGTAGTCGTTTAGTATTACTATCGGGGGCGGTTGGCTTTCCATTGCCTCGTCAATAACTGCTTGGGCAAAGGCTTGATTCACAGGAACGTAACCATTCTGCCAGGCATCATGAACTACATGGTCTATATTGGGTGTTCTAGGTGAGTTCCACATATAGTGTTGGAGGAACCAAAGTAGAGGATTACAAATAACACTATAAAATTTGTGATAGGTATTTCTGGGGCTAACTACAAAACGGAGATACAGATTCTCATTATCTATGGGTGCTTTGAAACGCTTCCCTTGCGCTATTAGTGCCGCCTGCTTATCCCCTTCCCTCATAGCACTAGCAATCCAATCAAGTTCTACATACTTACCAAGGCTACTGAGAGCAGTAACTATCCCACCACTACCACGGCGTGAGCGAAGTTGTCTATCCTCAGTAAGGTAATATTCAATAGGTCCCCGATTGCTAGCCAGAATTAGCCGTCTTGGTGATAATCTTTGCTGGCATAACTCTTCCAGTCGGGCATCGCTACAGTTTTGGCTTATCGCCATTTTGCCTCCCGGTTCGCTCTAAGCTTGAAGAAGGGTCTATATCTTACGCCGTTGGCATAGCTCAGCAATCAGAATATTGAGAGCAAGCTCACCTCCATATTTTCCTGTTTTAATAGACAGGTCAGTTTCTAAGAGTTTATGATATACTTCCTTAAGCCGCTCCCAGGAGTATCTACTAGCTTGCTCTAATGTCTTACGCAAAGCGAATTCCGAGGTCAAACCCAACTTATTCTGAATCTCTACTTCAGGTTTTCCTTGACCTCTTAGCTCCTTTACCCGAACTATCATCCGAAGTTGGCGTAATAGCATAACCAGAAGATAGGCTGGGGCAGCTCCGCCCTCCAGTAACTGGTGGAGAGACTGTTCAGCTATCCCAGCCTTGAACTCAAGGATAGCA
>Ga0114925_10001605_pt1 | contig 11248 bp, 12 predicted proteins | sample SumtaG_2_FD_87287 | JGI IMG/M metagenome (GOLD analysis project Ga0114925, IMG submission 87287) | Deep subsurface microbial communities from Indian Ocean to uncover new lineages of life (NeLLi) - Sumatra_00607 metaG | ecosystem: Environmental > Aquatic > Marine > Oceanic > Sediment | place...
GATATATTCACCCAGTCTGGGAGAGAAAACTCCTTTCGCAGAATCCGCAAAATCTGTTGAGCTCTCTCTTCCTCAGTCATGGTTTATCGCCAACCTTTAGAAGCACTAATTAGGTAACACGTAAGCAATAAATATGCGTGGATGGCGCAGCATGCAGAGAGCCAAAATTGTCAAAGAAGAAACGAAAGAAAACGGCAAACTCTTTTTGGCGCTTCACGTGGAAACCGGAAATGCCAACCTCCTTCTCTTAAGCGAAGGTGAAGATAGACTAGGCACTTTGGCTGTGGCGTTGCCCCAAGCTCGAAGAATGTTGGGATCCCCTCTCTCGTCCATTCTGCTAGGAGACAGAAACACTCTGATTGCCCGTCTTCTCGCTGAGCAACTAGCCAAAAGAACAAAGAGAATTGCATTAGTTTCGGTTTTCGCCAAAACACTAACCGAGAAAGAAGCCGGCTCAGTGTTTCTTAAACTGTTCAAAAAAACATTAGAAAAAGGGAGCCGTGGAGAATGAGCTTACGAGACTTTCTCGAGGAGATATGGAGAAAAAAAGGAGAGGTCGTTCACGTTAAAGATGGAGTTTCACCACGTTTTGAAGCCTCTTCAATTATGAAAGCCTTCGACAACTGCGCGTCCTTTCAACGTTTCAACTTTCAATCGCGCAGCCTTCTATTTTCCGTTTAGAAGGAGATCTTCGCTGAGGAGGGGATTCCCCCAAGAAGCTTAGATGCCGCCTCGCCTACTTTTTCTCGGTTCTTCTCATCGGTGTAGACACGAAGGATGTTCATGAAGCCTCTTAGCACATTGAATATGTTAGACAAGTCGCTGAGTCTCTGTGGCACTTTTCCTCCATCTTTCGTTCGACGGAAAACAGGGATTTCCATAGGCTCTAACAACACTGAATGTCGATAGGGCACTGAGGGCAAGGTTGGCACGTCGATCACCACAGATTCAGGGTTAACTTTGGCTCGAGAGGCAATCTGGTCGCGTATTTGGTTTCGAAATTCCTCTACGGTGAAGATGCTTGAAATCGTTTTGTCCTTTACATAAAAAGTCTGCTCGTAGGCGCATTTGAGCAGTTTACGCTTCTCCAAGTCTTCTATAATTCTCCTGGATTTTTCGCATTGTTTAAGTCCAGTCCACACGGTGTAGTCGTTAAAGGCTAGATATTCTTCTGGCGTTTTGAAGGCTACTAGGCTCAGTTCATCTTTTGCCTTTTCCATCGCCATAGCCAGCATAAGCTGGGCGGCTCTTCCAACTCGGTGGAAATATATGCTTTTAAACGATTCAATTCGTGCTATGATAAAGGATTCAAGGGCTGAAAGAGCGCCTAAGTCCACGGCTAAGTTTTCGTCTAAAACATCTATCATGTGAATGAGACGAAAGATGTCCACATACCCATATTGCGCGCCTGTATGGAAAGTGTCACGGACTACAAAGTCCAGTTTGTCCACGTCCACGGCGCTGCGAATAATTTGGTCCATAAATGCTTTCCCAGGCTTATGCAGCCAGCCAACTGAAAGCTTGGCAATCATGTTGGGGTCGTAGCCCAACTTGCTGAGAATGTCTTTCAATTCGGATTTTTGAACGATCCAAACGTTCATGTCTTCATGGGTTTTCTTGAGAAACTTCTCCAGTAAGTGCTCGAAGATGTGGGAGAATGGCCCGTGCCCAACGTCGTGAAGTAAAGCTGCAATTCGGATGGTTTGATAGTCTTCTTCGGAGAAATAAGATGATAGGTAAGGGTTTTCAGCTAGAAGTCCAGCTAGGTACATTACGCCAACCGAATGTTCAAACCTTGTGTGGTTGGCGCCGGGATAGACGTACTCGGAGCCTGCAAGTTGCCGTAGCCGTCTCAGCCTTTGCACTGGAAAGGAGTCAATTATCTCTTTTTCAGCTTCAGTTATGTACACGTAGCCGAAAACTGGGTCTTTGATTTCGCCCCAATAGCGCCTCATACAGAACAGTCTCCTCTCTTTCTCTCATTTCGAGACATCATTTATTAAACAATCGATTAATGACCGCCCGCCGATGCGATTCCACTTGGGCGTTTACTCCTTTTAACGCTTCAAGGCTCTGTTTAAGGCGTCGATAACATTTTCTCTTTTCATTGCGATTATGTAGGGACCTAGTCTTGGACCTTCTGGAACGCCGAGCAATATAGTGTAGAGGGTTTTGAAGAATCGTCGGGGCTTAATATCGTGTTCTCTTGCGATGCTGAAAATAGCAGTTTGTATCTGGTTTTCATCTGATTCTGTCTGAAGAACATCCGTAAGCTTATTGATTGCAGATATCTCTTGAGGACTTGGTTTTATTGTGGTTTCCTTTATCTCCATAAAGTCTTTAGCCCAGTTGCACCCGTATTCGATTCTTTGGCTGAGGTCTTCTGGCAGTTTTTCTTCTTTAAGGTAGCCGTATTCCATCAGTTTTTGGGTTATGTATTTGATTTCCGAGTCTTTCGGCGCCACTCTTGCCAAGTAAACTAGAAGATTGTATGGAGCGTGAATGCTAGGTTTGCGGGGTGGTTCAAGCCACCAACAGTATTTGTAGAGACCAGTCAGCTTGGCATGCTCCTTCTTTTCGGAGATCTGTTTCTTTCCAAAGTATATGTCTTCAAGTTCGTCAAGTTCACTCATGTATTGGGGTATGTCAACCCCCGAGAGCGAACGGGTTCCAACAAATCGTTTCAGCATCAATAGGACAAGCGATTGAGGTGAACCATAACGGAACCAAACTTGCGGAGTGAAAACGTTGCCTGCTGATTTAGAGATTTTTTTGCCGCCTTTGTCGAGGAACATCTCATACTGCGCGTGACTGGGTGGAGGCCAGTCTAGAATTTCTTGGCATATCCTATCGTTAACCCTAACTGAGTCGGCTATGTCTTTTCCATATGCCTCAAAGCGGATGTCAAGGGCTTTCCATCTGGCGGCGAATTCTACTTTCCAAGCAAGTTTGCCTTCGCCTTTTCTGTAGTCGGCTTCGCCATTATGACCGCATCCTTTGAACCATTGTCCCTTGACTTCCATTCCTTCGCAGGTGTAGAGAACCTTGTCTTCTCTTGGCAAAAACTCGTATGCTTTAGTCGTATAGATTCGACCGCAGTTGCTGCATATGGCAAAGTAGGGTAGTACTTCTCCATATTTTTCTTGTCCAACCTCTTCTCTAATGATTTCGCCTACACGTTTGGCGTTCATCAGAATTGTTCTAATCTCATTTTTAAGCAGTCCTTTTTCATACATCTCAGCGCCCGAAACAAGCTTGTATTGAATCCTACACTTGTCTAAGGCTTCAACCAGAAGCAGCATCATATGCTCTGCAAAGTTTTCATGACACTCATAAGGGTCAGGAATCTCCCTCACAGGATAGCCCAAATGCTTCTTTAAAGACTTTGGAAGCCCAGCGGGAACCTTGCGTAAGCCGTCTTTGTCATCTGCGAAAGCTATTAGCTCGGAGCGGTAGCCTTGAGCTTGAAGAGCCACAGCTATAGCATAAGAGCGTGAAGAATCGCCGATATGCCCTACGTGGGGGATGCCAGAGACCCCGATGCCCATTTCGGTTCGTATCAAATCGAGGCTTCTACCCAGCTTCCGCTCTCTTTCAATAATTTGAAGCGCTGTCTTGTCAAACCAAGTTCCGTGCCCAATTATCTTTTCTACCATGGAAACGACCTGATCTACCATACGAGTCTTCAGCGACCAAGTAAAATAGTTTCTCAGTGATTTATATAAGAAAGGGGCAAAACGGCAAGGCACTGTGCAGAAAAGAAACTAAGCAATAACATAGTAATCTTTGAAAATCGGGTTCAAACCGATTTCCTTGCCCTGTTTATCCAGTTTAACCTGACCCACATGAACTGAAGCAACATTAGCGGTTACAGGAGTGTAAACCTGAATCGCATGTCTTCTATAATCGATTTTGTTAAGCACTCCAATGCCCAAGAATTTCTCTTTCTCAGTGTGCAATCCAACAAGTAACCCTTGTTCGTCGCCCTCTTGAATCAGCTTCACCTTTTTGCCCAATTCCTCCGCCAAGTTAGAAATCTGCTCTTCTTCAATCCATTGTTTCTTCCCCGTAACTATCACAATCAGGGTTGGGATTTCCTCACAATAGAGAGGGTTAACTGCCAACTTTGCCCTTATTTTTTCCAGCCTTCTTTCACTTGGAGCTATGCCAGTTCCAAAGGGGACGCCTTCAACTTTCACCCATTTTAAAGGGAAAGACTGCATCTTTGCGCCTTTCAAATACTTCTTATAGCCTAGCTCTCGCAGGATTTTCCGTTTTTCTCGATCTCTCTTCTTGATGGCTGGTGGAGATTCTATTGATAATATTTTGGTTCCTTTCAAGGCAGCGAGTAGGGGTGTTAACTCGTTTTGATGTTGTATTCCCACGACTACACTGGGGACTATGCGTTTCACCAGTTGAAGTTTATATTGCACAGCATCTTCTCCCAGAACCCAGCCGTCTGTATTGATAACCAGAAAATCTACGGCTTTCTTCAGACTTTCATCTTTCATTTCAGCTAATTTGTCAACAACTTTATTCAAAGCCCCGCTGGGAGTTGTTGTTCCAATGAAAAATGCGTTTTCAGCCTTCAAAAGAAAAAGGTCGCTTATCGGCAAAGTTAGGCGGCAGAAGCCAATTGTTGAGGGGGGGCCAATGTCGGATTGCCCGAGGTCAGCGTCGATAATTGCAACCCTACGTTTTTCCTTTAGCGCCTTATTAGCCAGAATGGTGCAGAAACTTGTCTTTCCAGAATCCACTTCGCCCATAACCACGACAATAACTGGTTTCTCAGCAAGATCCAAAGTTGTCTTGCAAGTTTTTTCCCAAGAATCTGGAATCGTGCTTCCTTCAAACTCGTCAACCGAAGCGTTTTGACCCAGCGTCAAATCGAAATGAGCATTTTGCTTAACCTCAAAGGCAACACGTTTACCCTCTCTTATCACCGTTTTAACGCCAGTTTTTAATGGAGCACCAAAAACTTCAACTTTTCCAGCAAGGAGGTTTACGCAGGCTGGTCCGTCAACCAGCAGTGTACGCCCTTTTTCTATCTTTCGTTTCATTGTTGTTTCCCTTTTCCTCTGTGGAAAGGTCGTCCCCTTCGTTCTGCAATCTTCACGGCTGACATGGCATCTCTTAAGCCTCGCCTGTGAACTGTTTCTTTCGCGAAGCGGCTTGTCCCAGCTTCGCTTACAATCTCCATCTCAACATCTTTAGGTAAGGCTTCATCCAGTTGGGACAAGAGCACTCGGGTATATTCGGGGACGCCATCGCCTACTTTAACAACGTAAGTGGCTGCTGGATTCTTGGTTAAAACGTCTAAAACAGCGTTCACAGTCTGCTCTACGCTTGAGTGAATCATGGTTTCCAGAACGTTTCCGTTGTTCAGCACCGCTATTCCGAAGGTTTTGCCGGGGTCAACTCCAACTGTGATTGTATCATGGTTTCGCCTGCCTTTAACGCTTCTAACAGCCTCGTTTACAATTGTTGTGGGGTCCATGGTTTCCTCAAAAACCATGATGTTTGGATGATCGATTAAGTGGCATTCGTTCTCTGTTGTTATCACAATTTCAATGTCAACTGGAACTGTGTCAAATGGTGTTAAACTCAAAAAGGGCAAGCCTCTGGCTTTAAGTTCATTGACCAGATGATAGTAAGCTTTCCCAGACACTGTGGCAACAGCTATCTTTGCCTTCATAATGTTTCCGTTAATGCCTATTGCAAGGCAAAATTATTAACTTTCACCTTTAGTATCGCTTTACTGTGGACGTCTTGCAACGTAGGATTCCAACGGGGTGTCATGCTTTAGATAAGATGTTGGATGGAGGCTTAGCTGTTGGAGATGTCACGCTTGTTTACGGAGAGGCTGAAACTGGAAAAACAGCTTTGGCAATTCAATGCGCAGTCAACACAGCTAGAGTTGGCTATAAAGTCATCTTCGTTGATTCAGACGGCACATTTTCAACTGTGCGGCTATCTCAGATAGCGGGAAAGGACATAGATGAAGTTGCGCCTTCAATAACGCTGGTGAAGCCAACCGTTTTTCAGGAGCAGGCTTTAGCCATAGACCGCCTAGACGAATACTTAACGAAAACCGTGAGACTTGTGGTTGTTGACACCGTTACATCTCGCTACCGGCTGGAGTTGGGGAAGCCTAAGAAAACGTTCACGCTTAACAGAGAGCTTGGAAGACAAGTGGCATGCTTGGCTCAAATTGCAAAGACTCGTAAGGTGGCAGTTCTCATTAACAGTCAGGTTCGAAACGTGTTTCTTGAAGGCATGGTAACAATGGAGCCTGTCGCCAACCGCGTTTTGAAATTCTGGGCTAACATCGTGCTCAACCTCAAGCATACCGGTCAGTCGCGCATCATGAAGGCTGTACTTGAAAAACATCCAGAGCGAAAACGATCTATTAGTTGTTATTTCATAATAGGTGAAACTGGAATCCGCGATTACAAACGTTAGCTTTATCTTCTTTTGCATAAATATTAGGCGAGAACATGCAGACAATTATCAACGACATCATCTACGCTTTCTATTACATAGCACCAGCTTACATCGCCAACGCTGTACCAGTCATATTTGGAGGAGGCTACCCCCTAGATGCTGGCAAGCTCTTTTGGGATGGAAAGCCCATCTTTGGCTCAAACAAAACCATACGAGGCCTCTTCGCAGGTCTACTACTTGGAACTCTTGCGGGTTTTGTACTCAGCAGCCTCTACCAGCTTGAAGGGTTCCCCCGCAGTTTTCTGTTTCAATATAACATCTTTCTTGGCTTCATGGTTTCTTTAGGAGCCTTAACTGGCGACCTGCTTCATTCCTTCGTGAAAAGAAGGTTAGACATTGCTCCAGGTTCGCCTCTTCCAGTGGCAGACCAGCTTGACTTTGTTTTGGGAGCCCTCCTCTTTTCCTTCGTGGTTTATCCGCCGCCGTGGCTAGCCGCTGTTATCATTCTAGTTGCTACTGCTCCCATACATCTCTTAACGAATTTCCTTGCGTATCTTATTGGCGTTAAGAAGACTCCTTGGTGAAAAGCCGTGTTTCAAAATCTATACGTGCGCATTTACTGTTTAAGTGGTAACTGTGAACTTTGCCCATAAGAGATTTTCAATGTAAATGTACGCCACAAGGAGAAAGATTACGCCGCTTATTAGCAGCATGTATGCTTGGCGAGGTTTGTAGGCGTATTTTGTGCTTTGATAAATTAAGAAGACGCCGAAAAAGCCCATGACATAGGAAGTCATGACTAAGAGGCTTTCGAGAACGGCTTGTTCATGCACTGAGTATGGGTAGAAAAAGAGAATTTGTCTGCCAACGGGAACCGCTATCAAAGGCTCTGTCAAGAGGTTGTAGACTCCGCCGCCGAGGAAGAAAACAGTTGAAGCAACTATTACAGAGGCTACAACAAATATAGAAGGTTTAGCAGTCGATATTTTTCTTATTGCCCTTTGTAGTCGAAACCCAAGTGACGAAAGTCTATTTTTAATTTGACCTTTCAAGTGCTTGTTCACTCCTTGTTCTTCAACAGGTGCTCAGCCACTTCTTTTGCCCATATGCCTGTAAATTGATTTTCCACAATCTCATTTAAGTATTGTTCCCAAGACACGCCGGCAGCATCTTTCCAAACCTCAAATTTCTGCATAAGATTACCATAGGCATTTTCATGTAACTCGCAGTACCTATTCGGGGTTTCTCTTTTGCAAACTTCGCATTTCAAGACGTTTCCTCCTTTCCTCCTTTTTTGGGCAACTACCATTGAAACAGAGGGTCCATGGCCTACGTCCTCTCATTTTCACGATTAATGTAGGCCAGCCACACCCCTTACAAGGCCTATGCAACGGCTTAACTGTTCCCCGTTGGGGAAGCGGAAACGATGTTTGGCAGACGTTTTTGAAGTAGTTTGTGCAGCCGATGAATCGTTTTCTTGTTTTCCTAGAGTAAAGTATCATCAGTTTGCCTGTGTGACAAGTGGGACAGTCGCCTACTATTCTCTCCTGCATTCGTGACCGTTTGATCGCGTTACTTAAGGCTTCACCTATAACGGCTTCTCTTTGCTTTAGCTCTTCCAACATGGGTTTGAGTCCCTCAACTACTTCAGAGAGGACGTTTTCCCTCTTCTCACTTTTTGTTTGAATTCGCTCCATCTTTTCTTCGAGTTCACGCGTAAGCTCAACGGAGATTACTCCTTGACAATACCTGTGAAGAACATCAATTATGTCGAAGCCTAGGTCGGTGACGACTATTCTTTCTTCGGTGATGTATTTTCTGCTATGCAAGGTTTCAATTATGTCGGCTCTCGTTGCTTTTGTTCCTATTCCAACCTTTTCCATCTTCTTTAACAAACTGCTGGGGTTGAACCGTGGCGGCGGCTTGGTAAACTTGTCTTCACGAAGTATCCCCTTTGGTTGCACAGTTTCTCCTTCTTTTAGAGGCGGCAGCGCCACTTCTTCAGTTCTCACGTAAGGCTTGTAGAACTTCATCCAACCTTCCTTCAGAATACGCCTTCCCCACAAGTAAAAGCGATGCCCGTTCACATTTATGGTAACCTTCATGCTCTGTTTAACTGCTGGCTCGCCGAAAACTGCCATAAAGCGCCTAACAACGAGATCCCATATTCTTCTTTCCGACTCGTCGAGGGACCTTTCGGGAACGTTTCCAGTTGGATAAACCGCTGGATGCGCAGGGTCTTCTTTAGCTCCTTCTCTTGGTTTTAATTTGCCTATTTGGAGAAGCCCAGAGGCAAGGCGCTTATAGGCTCGTTCTTTGCTCAGCCCCTTCAAGATTGTTCGGTAGCCTATCGCAGGCGGCAGTTTTTGGCTGCTTGTTCTAGGATAGGAAATTAGAGCGCCAAGATACAGGCGCTCAGCGATGTGCGAGGTTCTTCGGGGGGTGTATCCAAACAAGCTATAGGCTTCAGTTTGCAGAGCGCCTAGGTCAAATGGAATTGGAGGCTTCTGTTGAGTGCTTTTCTTTTCGATTTTTTCGATTTTGCCCGCTTTTCCTTTACATGCTTTTGCAACTGCATCTGCGTCCACCCTTTTCTCGAAGGTTTTCTTTTCATATTCCACCTCGTAGGCGGAACCTTCTATGTCAACTGCAGCCCTTATGCTCCAATAAGGCGCTGGAACAAAACTGCGAATGCTTCTTTCTCTGTCAATCAAAAATTTTAGGGTTGGTCCCTGAACCCTGCCGGTGCTGAGCGTGGCGTATCTTCCGCTCCAACGTTTTGCTGCGAGGGTTAGGGCTCTTGAAACGTTTACGCCGTATAGCCAGTCTACTTCATGTCTTGTTTTTCCAGCTTCAATTAAAGCGAAATCTAGTTTGGGCAGGGGTTCACTGTAGGCTTTTTCTAACTCTTTCTTGGTTAGAGTGGAAAACTTCATTCTTTTCGCTGCGTTTTCTTTGTTTTCACAGGCGTATTTGAGTAGGCAATAGCCAATTAGGCTTCCTTCGATGTCATAGTCACAGGCGTCGATGAATTCTTCAGCGTTTTTCGCCAGTTTGGAGATAACCTCTATCCACGCGCGAATATGTTTTGCGCCTCTTTCAGCTAAGTAGCGTGGCGCCCATTTGAAATTGAAAACAGGATAGTAATTTCTTCCTTTCCCAATGTGCATGACCGTGTAGAGATGCCCGAGAGCTGAAACAACAACTAGTAGTTTGTCTCGTTTGGCTAGGAAATATGACACATTTTTTTCTTCAACCCTTTTTGGTTTGCCCTTTTGGTCGAGTGCTTGTGCAATCCGTTTGGCAGCGTTCGGTTTCTCCGTGAGGATGAGAGTGTACTTCTCCATGTGCGACGCCTTTTCTCTTCTCAGAGATAAAATAGAAGTTATAAATAGTTTGCGTGCTTCTACTTCAGATATATGTGGAAGTGATGCGTTGCCCCAACGAATTAGCTGTGAAAAGTGTGGCGCCGTACTCTATGAAGGCATGGATCTAACGCCGCCAGATGAAATTATTCAACGTTACGATGGTAAATGCCCAAAATGCGGCAGGAAACTATCCTTTAATCCCATAAATGTTGATATTACGAAGAGGAAATAGATACGAATATTCTGTCAAAGCCAAGATGACGGAGGCATAAGGTTGACAGAGTCTACGCGAAGAACACACCTCTACAAATTTCATAAGCAAAGTGGCAGAATAACACTCTTCGCAGGATTTGAAATGCCCCTTTGGTATAAGGGAATAATCCCAGAGCACATGACTGTACGCAATAAAGTTGGCGTATTTGACATTAGCCATATGGGAAGAGCATTAATCAGCGGTCCTGAAAGTGAAGCCTTTCTAAACTATGTAACAACCAACGATGTTGCCCGCTTGACCCCTCTTAGTGCCCATTACTCCACAATGTGCAACGAAAAAGGAGGAATCAAAGACGACTTCATCCTCTCAAGGCTTGAACCCGACAAATTCTTCATGGTCTACAATGCAGCTAACAGAACAAAGAACTATAAGTGGCTAGTTCAACACTCCAAATCCTTCAACGTAAAGGTTGAAGACGTTTCAGACATCATCGCAATGTTCGCAGTGCAAGGACCCAAAGCCCAAGAAACCCTGCAGAAAATAGCTGATTCCGACCTAAGCAAAATTGAACGGTTCAAATGTGGCTGGACCAAGCTAGAGGGAGTAGATGTGTTTCTTTCAAGAACCGGATATACGGGCGAAGATGGATTTGAAATTTTTGTCTGGGACACTTCACTCTCGAACCCAGCCAAAGCGGAAAAAGTTTGGAACGCTATCCTAGAAACTGGCAAAGACTTTGGAATTGAACCTTGCGGTTTAGGTGCAAGAGACACTCTTAGGCTGGAGGCAGGCATGTGCCTCTATGGAAATGACATTGACGAAAACACAACGCCGTTAGAAGCTAGACTCGGGTTTGTTGTGAAATTTAAGAAAGAGAACTTCATTGGTAAAGATGCGCTACTGAAGCAGAAAGCTGAAGGCGTTAAGAGAAAACGTGTAGGGTTGCGGATGTTAGAGAAGAGCATTCCTCGCCCCAATTATGAGGTTTGGAAGAACGGTCAGATAATAGGCCGTGTAACAAGTGGTACTTTCTCTCCTGTTCTCCAATGTGGAATAGCCGTGGCATATGTGCCCACTGAGCACGCGGTTAAAGATTCAATGGTCATGGTTAAGATAAGAGGTAAACTTGTTAAGGCAGAAGTGGTTAAGTTTCCGTTTTACGACCCAACCAGATACGGTTATAGGAGGCAAAACAATGCAGGTGCTGGATTATGACATCCCA
>Ga0114925_10001606_pt1 | contig 11247 bp, 15 predicted proteins | sample SumtaG_2_FD_87287 | JGI IMG/M metagenome (GOLD analysis project Ga0114925, IMG submission 87287) | Deep subsurface microbial communities from Indian Ocean to uncover new lineages of life (NeLLi) - Sumatra_00607 metaG | ecosystem: Environmental > Aquatic > Marine > Oceanic > Sediment | place...
AGTAGAGGTAGAATGTCCTAGACTTTGCTACAAAGTAGTAAATACATCTGCAAAAGTTTGTTCTGGTCACGGAGACTGTGTTGATGAAGATACTTGTGTTTGTGAAGAATTCTATAGTGGAGATCAATGTGGAATCACTAGTTGTTTTAGTGTTTCCTCAACTGATCCTCAAGTTTGTTCTGGGAATGGAACTTGTATTGCTTACGATATTTGCTGTTGTCATAAGGACTATTTTGGTGAAAAATGTGAACATAAACATACAGATGTTTTGAAGAATTGTACTGATGCGTTGGAAATGTGTGAGGATGATTTGTTTGATTTTGAGAACCCAACTTGCAATGGAACTTTGTTCGATGAAAGTGGAGTTTGTAACAATCATGGAATTTGTGTTGCTCCAGATGCCTGTAACTGTGATGAATTCTTTTATGGATTCAATTGTGAATTCGAAAGTGAGTGTGAACCTGTTAATTTCACTTGTGGTGGAATATCTCCAGACGATCCTGCTGTTTGTACAGGTCATGGTGTTTGTGTAGAACAAGATGTGTGTGTCTGCCAATCTGGATATCAAAGTCACTTGTGTAACATTTGGAAATGTTTTGGACTACCCCAAACCTCTAAAAAAGTATGTAGTAAACATGGTACTTGTATTGCTCCAAATATTTGTGATTGTAACAATGGATGGACTGGAGACGATTGTTCAGAACGTGCTGGAAATATAGAAGAGTTATTTGAAGGATCACATCACAAGTGTTTTGGAATATTTTGGAATAAACCAGGAGTTTGTGGAGATAGGTATTATTCTAGTAGAGGAATTTGTGTTAGTCACAATAAATGTTTGTGTCACTGTGGGTGGTATGGTCGACAATGTTCTAAATTTTCATGGTATAAATACAACCAGTGCATAATGGACCATTTTTCTGATCATTAATTAAATTGAGAGTAACTGGATTGAAAGATTGTTAAATAAACATCGAAAGAATTTGAATTTTTTTGTTATTATTTTTTTCACCACCGTATCTTCAAAATTAGCGAGAATCAGGGGAGGGAAGGGGGGTGGGGGAGGAAAAAAAATAAACAATTCGGACGAATGAGCGAGAATGAAGAGGCTAGTAAATGCTGTAAGATTTGTAAAAAGATTAGTCATGGTATTAATAATCCTCCTTTTAAAGGTATATGTGCAGACTGTACTGTTGCTGCTATGTTGATTTGTGAAGATCAAAGTTGTACTCTTTTAGAAAGACATATATCAAACAAAATAGACAAGAGAATATGCAAGCTCAATAAGGAATTCATAGAGATAATAGAAAGTTCCAGAAGAAACACTTTCTATACTCAATTAGTATTAACGATTTTTTTACTCGCAGTGATATTCTTTTTCAGATGAAGAATAAATTAGCTGATTGTTTTTATAAATTTCTTCAAAAAAGGAGTGAACTTATAAGATGCAAAGGATAAACAGAGTCATTTTTGTTAGATTTTTCACTTTTCCTAAAAATGTTGTACATAAAATTATGAGTTTCATCTTTAAACCAATTAAATCCAATAACAATGGATCAAATCGAATATTGTCACCAGTTTCTGGAGTAATCAAGTCAATAAGTTCACCACAGGGAAGGATTGTTCTTGGAGTTTACATTAGAGGTCCAAACGATCCAGTTGAGGATGACCACAACATTTATGATCCAATTTCAAGTAAAATAGGATACAGAGTTCACGAGGGAATGATTGAGGGTGATAGTTTCTTTTCTAGTGAAAATAAGACTGGGTTTATGGAGTTTAGAATGGACAAAGGAAAGATCAAATTTGAAGTCTACGTTGGAGCAGGATATGTCACAAACCAAATAAAAACTGTTTGTGGAGAAACGTGAATTTGTTAAAGCTGGACAAAAGATAGCAGAAATCGTTATTCACAGACTTAACAGTTTTGCGAAGATTTTTCTGGAGAAATCAAACAAGTTTAAAGTTGGAAATATTCTAATTGGTGGTAAAACTGTTCTTTTTGTAAACCAAAATTGACTCTTCTTTTGTTTATTTAATACAAATATTAACAACTGCAACAACAATAACAAACACAATTAACAACACAAATGTTCCAGGTTGAGTTGAAAAAAATCCGTTAGATTTTTCAATGAGTCTAATAGTTTTAAGCTCTTGTGTGGTCAAATTTTTATTTATTTCATCCTTTATAAACTTTTTCAACAAATTGGTCTTGGGAACGTCAGTGTATAAGCTTTCTCCAATAATACAACTTTGACACATACTTTCAATATTTGCAAGAACTTCAAAATTGTTTTTACATATCATACATCCACGTTTTTTATTCTCATCACTTTTTCCACACTTTCCTTCTTCGTCTGTATTTTTATCTTGGAGTCTACCACTCGATTTCATTTATAATATTATGAAGATTTAACCCCCTCCCCCTTTTTTTTCGTGTAAGATAGGGAGGCCAAAAAATTCTTGAATCTTGAAATTGAAACAATGAATTCCGAATTCACTGATTTTGATGACCTTACTGAAAAAATGAAGGATCCTAACTTTAAAAAGAGTTTGAATGAACAAATTATGCAATTAAAAAAGGGTACTGTTTATCCTATATCAGGAAAAGGTAATTGTGATGAAGGATACAAATTTGACACTGAAGAACTGGCTGGAATAATTATTGGTGTAAGAAAAGTAGACGGGATTTTACTGACCCCACCTCATGAATGGTTGAGAATAAACTACAGATACAAAAATGAAAAAAGTTATCCTTGTATGTGTGTTGAAAGTGTTGTGAAAAAATATGGAGGAGAAGAACAAAGATGTTGTGGAAATCATATGGCAAATTTCACGTTAGTTCCAATTCAAAATGCTGGATTCAAAAATGGAGACAAAGGAGAATTGAAATTGGTGAAATGTATCAAAAAGTACACTAAAGAACAAGGTGGAGGAGAAGAATTTGTTAAATTTCCTATCATGCAAGTTAATAGAAACTGTGCTAAATGCGAAAAGAAAAACCAGAAGTTGAGATGTGACAGATGTAAATTAACTTTTTACTGCTCAAGAAAATGTCAGATTGTTCATTGGAAAATGGAAGGTGGACATAAGAAGAAGTGTAATCCTGTTGAATAAAAAGGAGGGGGAAAGTTTTATTCTAAACATCATAATTCCATTCACCATTAAAAAAATGTCCAAAATCATCAGCACTATTCATCTTTCTTCCGTGTTTCTCCTCAAACTGTTTCATTTTACCCTTTCCGTGTTTGGTAAGTAGCATAGATGTCCAGAAATCACCGTTCGAAATTTTTGAAACATCAACGTTCTTTCCATACTTATTATGGAGAAATTCAATCATATCATCAAAATAGTCAAGTCCTTCTCCTCCTCCTCCTCCAGCTTTCCCTTTCTTCCTTTCTTGATTTTTTTTTACCTTGTGAGTCTTCTTAGCTGCTCTACTATTCTCGCTAATGTTTGTTTTCTGCTTTACCATCGACTTCGACTTTTTTGTGGAAACAAGGGGGGGATGGGACATGCCAATGAAGTTCGATCCTTCTTCCTTTTGAATCGCAGATATGAGAAACAACTAAATTACAAGAAATAAAAATTTTTACTGAAACAATCGTTTTCTACACATCCTAATAAATCCTGAACTGATCCTTCTTTTCTTGACACTTTTTCTGACTCGACGTTTTTTCCTCAAAATTGATCCATCAGGTCCGTAAATCGTTCCATCACACTTAACAACAACAATAACAGACTTTCTTGGAGTTTCCTCAACGATTATCTCCCTTCTTGACTTGAATTTCTTCCTGACAGCTAATTTATGATTTCCAACTTGATTCCTGCTTGTTTTGACCATCTCTTAAGTTTCAGTTTTTTTTCTGAAAAACGGGGTGGAAGGACCGAATCATTCCTTGATTTCTCGAACACGATCGCAAGAACGATAGAGTTATATACAAACAAAACAAAAACAACGTTTATTTTCTTCCATCACTTTCAGCTTCAGCATTTAATTCAGCAAGCAACCCCTTATTCAAACTTTCATAATTTCCAGGACACATCAAAAATCTCGCCAAGTTTCCAAATCCGTAAATCACTCCTCCACATTCAACAGGCTGCATAGACAATGGCAATTGCTCAATTCTCCTTTGAGTTTCTTCCGGATCCTGACCTTCAACCGTAAATCTAATTCTTCTCCTCTTCTTCTCCTTCCTCTCTTTATCTCTCTGCTTCTTCCATTTGGAATTCCTCGATTTTTCGTTAACCGCTTTAGATCGTTTCTTAGCGCTCTTGATGTTCTTCTTGTTGTTCTGGTTAGACTTGACCATCGTTCTCGGTTTCAAAATTTTTTGTTAAACGGGGGATAAGTTGACACCCCATGTTCGGCCGAAGTTTGGTTGAGGCCGATGAATGTTAAAGTGCCTTCAGGAAGTCAAATAAGACGGTTTAACGGTTTCGGAGTATTAGTCGGAATTTTTATTTCTCCGTTCGAGAGAAAAATCGAAAAATGTCCGAAGTCGAAACAACCGGTGAAACCAATTCACTGGATGCTCTACTTGACGAAATGGACGATGGAAACTATGGATCGTACAACTCCCTCGAAGAAGCTCCTCCTCATCATTGGTACGATTACTACGGAAGCAATTACGGTTACGGTGCAGATGAAAACGGAATTTGCGGAACTTGGTCAGTATGTGGCAGTGATATAAACGATCAACCTCCTGGTTATTACGGCAAGTTTTACACAGAATGGAAGTATTGTGACGACAAAAAGTGCGAAATTTGTTTTACTTCTGATAACGATGACAGTGACGATGATAAATTTGAAATTGATGAGGAGGAAGAACCTGAACCTATGAAAGTTATTGAAGGATCGTCTGTGAAGGATAAAATTGGTGAAAAACGAAAAAGGGACGAGGCGGAAATTGAAATTGTAAATTTGGCTCCAAAGAAGAAAAAATTGAAGTTTTCGAAACGGGAGGGGAAAGAAAAGAAGTTGATCATGGAAAAGTTGGAAATGCTTGTTCTTGATGAGGGTATTCGTGAGTACATTAGAAATGCGAGGTTTAAACCAAGTGTTGTGAGTCAATGGAAGAAGAAGAAAAAACCAGAAATCAGACCAACTAAAATCAAATTCAGAAAGAAGATAAAAAGGACAAGGTCTTAATTATCTGTTTACCTGATTCAGTTTGAAAATCTCGTGTTGTTATTCAATTGTAAAATAAAAATAAAAAAAAGTCAAACTTTCTTGATCAACCATTCGAATCCTTCTTTCACACCTTCACCAGTTTTCGCAGAACAAGATTGAATCATAAACCTATCGTCACTTTTTCTATTTTCCTGACCATATTCATCATATTCATACGATTCTCTCCTATGTCTTCTGCTCATAAACAGTTCAGAAAACAACAATTTTATTTTCTTCACGTCTACTGAATTTTCCAGATCCTGTTTGTTTGCGTAAACCAGAAAAACAACATTTTTCGTGAATTCATTTTCCAACAACTGACTGATATCACTTTTGCACTGTCTGAATTGTTCTTTCTTCGTTGAATCAATTACATAGATTATTGCAGAAAGGCTTTCCTTCAACTCTCCTTTGAAAACTTCATTAGTAGGAGCAGGTTCCCAAATTGAGACCTTTGTCTTGTTTTTTCCGACGACAATTGTTTCGAGATTAAACGAAGAAGTCGGTGCTGGTTCTATAAATTTCCCATGAATTATCCAGTTTAGGATTGTACTCTTTCCAGAACTTTTTAATCCGTCCAAGAGAATTGAAACCTGCTTGTCTGGCTTTGAAGTGAACAAGGTTCCCATATTTTGTATTTTATTAAAAAATAGATTTGGGGAGGGAAGGGTCAAAATGATGTCGAATTGACGGATTCAATTTCAGAGATCTGCATTTTATTGTATGTTTCTAAACTAATTTTTTTGTCAAACTGACATTTTCAATTAGTCGAGTCCCTAAATTTGGAAGGTGCCTCCCAGTCATCCCATAAATTAATTGAAGTTCTGCTTGTATTTTTGTAACGGTACTTTTTATTAGGCCGATTAAGTGTCAGATTGACAGTGGACCGTGTGTATATTCGATCAGTTGGCCGTGGAAATTTGCCAAGAGGGGCCGTATTTATACGTGTAATTCTGGAAGTTCCATTTGAAGTGGAAATTTGACATCGTATTAAATTGTACGATAATATACTTCATTGTGTTAATCCTCATCAAATAATAGGGGTTTTACCAAACTTCAAATGGAAAGAAAGTTTTTGCCAAATCCGAAAAATTTGCCAGATTTCTATTTAGTGTCAAATTGAAATTTTGAACAATAACACCATATATGTTTAGTCGTATAAGTTTTAATCAAGACTGTGATAGTTTCAACATACTTCAAATTGAGATTAACACATAAAAATTCGAGAAATTTTTTCAACGGCCTAAAAAACTATTTTTAGAATCAAAGAGATTTCAACAAGAAGAACAGTTATCATTGACATTGTTCGTTTTTTCTCCCCCCCCCTTAAATAAAACCAATCGAAGAATCATTTTCTAACATATCCATATCATCAGTTACACTACTAATGTTACTATTCATGTCATAAATTCCAATCTTTCTCTTCTTTCTTTCTGGTTCTTGTTGTATAGTCCAAAAAATATCAAAATCTCTTATGTAGATCATTTTGGTCGGATTTTCAAGATATTTTTCAAATTCCTTTCTTTTTCTTTTTATTGTTAATTTCATAACACGTTCTTCATCGGAAATTATATTTCTACCCATTCTTTTGATTTTCTTCCTGCGTTTGATTTTGGTAGGTCTAAGCTTAATTTTGATAGGTTTGAGTTTAATTTTCAGAGATTTTTCCTTTTTCTTCTTCTTTCCTTTCATCTTTTCCCTTCTCTCCTTCTTCTTCCATACTTTCTCCAACTCAATTTCATACTCTTCTTCGTCAATTTTTTTAAAATATTTTTTCAACAAAAGTCGTTCCTGACTAATCTTATACTTCACCCAATATTTTTCCTTCTTGAAAACTTTATTCTTAACAAACAACTCGAGTTTATTACTGGAATAACAGTCTTTGCAGTTACGCGGGAGATACATAATTCTATCCTCCAACACATTTTTGATAACCAACTTTTCAAGTTCTTTGATTCTATTCTCTAGTACCTCAAATGAACTACTGAACAAGACTCTCTTGATGCCATAGTGTAGAACACGATTTTTGAATCTCTTACCAAGTTTTTGTACCCGAATACGTGACGAACTGCCAGTGTTAATCATTACCTTGGTATCGCTTTTATTCATTGTCATTCTGGGGGAAAATTAAACTTTGGAAGAAAAAAAAAACGGGGGATCGAAAATTTTTCTATGTGGGAGGTTGTGATGGGATATATCGTCATGACACAAGTTTATTCTTTACAAATGTACCTACAAAATGGTCTGTGATTATTCCAATGTATTTCTTGACATTTCCTACAACAATATGGAGTTATTTTACACTCAGCACAAACTTTAAACTTTTTAAATTTCCTTCCAACAACTTTTCTTGATAATTTTCTACATAAAGGATTCGAACAAACATAGTTTGACAACGGTTTCTTTCTTCCTTTCTTCCTGAACTTGTTGATCAGTAAAATAAAATCTCTTGTAATCATTTTGCTACATCTAGGAAACAATTTATAAGAAGTTTCGGCCTTGTTATCTAATCCACCTACTTTAACTGGCATATTATCATCAAAAACCATTCCTCCAAAAAACAGTTCCAATTTTATTCTATCCATAATAGGTTTGAAACAATTAGGAATGGAGCAGTAGAAATCAATACGTTCAACCTTCAACTTTTTACCTGTAACGACTTGATGATAAAGTTTGTAACTGACAACATTTTTCATTGACATTCCAGCAAGATTCACGTACCTTGATCCATTTTTAAATTTTCTTCTTCCTCTTCCTCTTCCTTTAGAACTCATTGTTTTTTTTTCCCTTTCTATTTTGATTATTTCCTCAGATTGAATGGAGCGATGGTTAAAGGGAGGGAGGGAGAATGAGAAGGAAGGATAGTGATTTGGTTAAGGGTTGGAATTAAACGAAAAAAAAAAAAGTTGTTGTGTTTTTTATTATTATTTATATTGATTCATAAAATATGAAATCATTCTTTCTAATGAACTGCATTTGTCCTTTCTTAACAAAATTATCAATCATACCATCAATCATCCTATCATAACTGTTTCTGTTCTTCCCACCTCTACACTCTTCAAGTTCTTTCAGAAATTTACCTATCAAAGAATCACCTTTTATCGTAGAAATAGACTCCCAAGTATTCTCTTCCTCTGAACATCCAATCCATTTCACGAAATAAAGAATTGTACCACAAACAACCTTCTTACCATCAATCCTTTCAGCTCTGAACTTCTCATTAGTCATTGACCTGTTTTTTTTTATATTTATTTTTTTTTCCCACCCCCTTCTCTATTTCCACACCCCACACCTCCCAAGATTTCGGGTTTGAGAATTTGTATTTACAACTCGGAAATTTTAGAAAAAAAATAACCACAAACTCTTTTTTTTATTTATGAAACATATTTTAACCTCCTTTTCTTCGATCTTTTTGGTGATTCAACTCTATCCTCATCAGAATCAAAGTATTCATCTCTTGTCGCCTTTCTTTTCCTTTTTCTCTTCTTTCCAACCTTTCTCCTTTCACTCTTTCTCTTCTTTTCACTCTTTTTCTTCTTCTTCTTTTTCTTCTTCTTTTTCTTTTTCTTCTTCCTTTTCTTCACCACTTTCCCCTCTTCTTCATCACTACTGCTGCGTTCAAGTATATTTGATAAAACATTATTTCTAAGAGACTGGATTTCAGCACTAACATCACTTCTCTCATTTGTTACATCAAAGTCCTTGAAGAATTTCTTCTTGATGTATTTCCTGAGCTTATCGTTTGGATAATCTTCGTGAATTCTGTACCTGCTCTTGTTATTCAAAACTTCATCAGTCAACAATTCTTCAATGTTGTCAACTCTGTCCTCGAATTCTTCGGAGCTTTTGACATTTTTAATCAACACTGTGTCGAATGCAGTCATGAAGATTCGTCTCCTCGTATCTCTATCAAGTCTATTAGGATCTGGTTCAAACATTCTTCTTCTTTCGTTTTTTTTTTCCATGGAACGGGGTGACAAAACGACCACACGCCCAATTTTAGCCTTATCATCGGACACAAAAAAATGATTCGAGTTGACAAAGATTTTGGAGAATGGCTTGAAAGATTCCTGAAAGTTTATCCCGAGTTTAGATGTTCAAAAATTTTTAACATAATAATTATGAATGAGGGAAACTAAATTCCGTAACTATTTGTTATTTTATTTATCTTAATATGACAAAACATAAGACTGATAACATCAGGGTTATCAATTAAATTAAAAAAAAGGGGGGGGGAAAAAAATGGGATTTGTTCAAAGTACTCCTACAAAAGAAGAAGAAATTAGAGAAGGAAAAAGAGAGTGGATAGAACATATGAGAGATATGGTCTATTGGAAGGTATTTTTATGGTCGGGATTAGTTTTCTCTGTATTATGGGTTCTTTTATGCGCAGCAACTGGAGGATTGTATACGGACCAAAAAATTAAACCTCACAGTGTTATATTCCTTCCTATTGTACACATAATGTTACTTGGATTCCTTTCCTCGGTTATTGGGTCAACAAAAAAATCAAGTATCTCGAGACATACCTACTTTTGGTCTCTACTTTACATTGTCAAATTCTTCTTTGGATTTATATACTTGTTTTTGTATGGATTTGAATTGGGATTCTGGCACACGCCAGCATCAATGACAGGTGGAACTTTTGGACTATTTATTGTTGTTTCCATCTGGGGATTGATAATATGGATCCTTGAGTTCTTTTTCGTCATGGTAATCATTAGCAAGATTTACTATCATGCAAAAATGGCTCGGGATAGAACAGACATTAAAAAACCGTTTGCATTGTTTGGAGTCAATCCATTTTCGTGGATAGAAAGAGCAGGAGCATTTTGGAATTTCATTTGGTTCTTTCTTGGGTTCTTTTTCTTAAGAGTTGGAGAAGAAGTTACAGCAATGTCGTACCTCAAAGCATACTGGAGGAGCTGGATTGTTACCATTTCAGGTATAATTGCATCGATATACCTTTACCTTGTTATAATTTACGGAATGATTTTGGCATTTTTCACCTCATCAACTACCTTTGTACCAATTCCTGTGTATGTCAGTTTTACTATTATCATACCAATGATGGCTTTACAAGCCTGGGCTGAGAATGTTCATCCGTTATCCTCGTTCTGGAATTGGATCATGAAAATACAGGCTATTATTGCAACAGGATGTTACTGGATTTTAATTCTTGTTTATTACTGGGTTTATTCTGCAAAAAATAGCGCAGCTTGTGGAAGTTGGGTCTGTGGTTATGGTTGTTTAAATCCTGCGTGTACTCCTACTCCATTAGGAATAAGATGGGGGATTTGGATTACAGCAATTGGTGCTATGATATTTGGACTTTTCTACTTGATTATGGGAATTTGGGTAGTTTTGGATCTTATTTCAAGTGTTTTTGCATGGGAAAAATTTAGTTTCAGATCAAAAGAGGCTAAGTCAAGAATTGGGAAAGGTATAGCGAGTAGATTCACAAAAACTGATCAGTATTAACAGATATGAAAATAAATAGTAAGGATGAAGGAGGAGGAGGTTGTTGTTTCTTTTATTTTTTTGAAATTATTGTCAGAACCTAATGTAAAAAAAATGAGGAAAGGAATAACGATAGTATTAATAAAAGAAGAAAATTCTCTACTCGAATTTTTTTTTCCTTCATTTGTTTTTTTTATACACTCTTTTTCGGAAAATGAAAAGAAGGAAAGGATTCCATATGAGAAAATATTAGCAAAAATACAGACGCATATTTTTTCCATCCCAACCTCTATTTCCCTCCCAGATACGCTAGATTTGAAATAAAAATAATAAAACAATGGTTTTTTATATTTTTCCTCCTAAATTGAATAAACATGATAATGGTATACGGATCGGAGTATGTGATCAAAGTTGTTTTGTCAGTAGAGAGTATGTTGAAAGTTTAATTGTTCTAGATCATAAGAAATTTTATGATAGAACAAGAGATACATTAATATGGTTACCAAAATACAAAATATCATTTATTAAAATACCAATACCAAACAACAAAGTTTTGCATTTTAAATTAAGAATTGGACATCCTATTGTTAGATATGTATTGTATATTTCGCTTGTTC
>Ga0114925_10001609_pt1 | contig 11235 bp, 10 predicted proteins | sample SumtaG_2_FD_87287 | JGI IMG/M metagenome (GOLD analysis project Ga0114925, IMG submission 87287) | Deep subsurface microbial communities from Indian Ocean to uncover new lineages of life (NeLLi) - Sumatra_00607 metaG | ecosystem: Environmental > Aquatic > Marine > Oceanic > Sediment | place...
CATCTATCTGACACATAAAACAGAGACAGTAAGAGTTGGAGATGGTACAGGTATTATTACCAAACCTTTTGAGCCCGGTAGATCAAAACCGGGCAGATTTCAGGGGGTTCTTGTAGGCTCCATAGATCCCAGCATAATTGCTCAGAACTTTATCACACCTATCGTATCGGGTGAGACAGGCTATGCATGGCTTCTAAACCAGGACGGCATCTTTCTTGCACATCACGAAGAGGGATTTACGGGTCGGAATGCATTTGAGGTGAGGAAGGAGAAAAACCCGGATATTTTCTATGATGCCATTGAGCAAATCCAGCTGAAGATGATGGCCGGAGAGGAAGGTGTAGGCCGCTACATTTCCGGCTGGCACAGGGGGCAGATAGGGGAGATTGAAAAGTTTATTGCTTACACGCCCATTCATATCAATAGCCACATCTGGTCAGTGGCTGTATGTGCTCCGGTTAATGAAGTTGAACGAATAGTTTACAGGGCTACACGTTCCGAATGGTTTACAGTAACCTTTGTTATCCTGGTGCTGATAATAGGCGGGTTTTTGTTTTTTATAGTCTCATATCGCTGGTCGCATTTTCTTGAGCGTGAGGTGGAGGTGAAGACCGGGGAGCTGAGAGAAACCGGCGAATATCTAAACAACCTGATCAGGCATGCTAACGCCCCCATCATTGTCTGGAATCCGGATAAGCGCATAACCATTTTCAACAAAGCCTTTGAAACGATGAGCGGGCGAAGTGAGGCTGAAATGATGAAGCAGATGCTGGACGTGCTGTTTCCTGAAGAAAGCCGCTCTAATTCCCTGCAGAAGATCGAAAGTGCTTCAAAGGGAGAATACTGGGAAAGCGTGGAGATACCGATTATGGGCGCCGACGGTGAGATACGTATTGCGTTATGGAACTCTGCCAATATTTACAGTGAGGATGGCAAAACACTGATCGCCACCATTGCACAGGGGCAGGACATCACAGAGCGCAAAAAGACCGGGGAGGCGCTGCGGGAATCGGAAAAAAAGTATCGACTCCTGGTTGATCATGCCAACGAAGCCATTTTTATTGCCCAGGATGAAGTAATAAAATTCCCAAATTCCAGGACTGAAGAGTTAATTGGCTATAATAAGGAAGAATTGGGGAAAATCCCGTTTATTAATATTATTCATCCTGAAGATAGAGATATGGTTCTTGATAGGTATGAAAGAAGGTTGAAGGGAGAAGAACCTCCCAGCACCTATTCTTTCAGAATGATAAATAAAGCCGGTGTAGAATTAACGGTACACCTCAACACCATTCTTATCACATGGGAAGAACGTCCTGCTACTCTTAATTTTATCAGGGATATAACGCAGCAAAAGAGGCTGGAAGCTCAGCTCCTGCAGGCACAGAAGATGGAGTCTATAGGGACTTTATCCGGCGGCATCGCCCATGATTTTAACAACCTGCTTGCGGGTATTCAGGGAAACGTTTCATTAATGCTTCTGGATATAGATTCCAGCTATACCCATTATGAAAAATTAAAAAGCATCGAAGAATGTGTTCAAAGTGGAACAGGTCTAACAAAACAGCTTTTAGGATTTGCGAGAAGCGGGAAATATGAAACCAGACCGGCAGATCTTAACAAGCTTATAGAAAAGACTTCCACGATGTTCGAACGCACAAAGAAGGAGTTAAATATATATAGAAAATATCAGAAGGATATCTGGACGGTAGAGGTAGACGAGGGACAGATTGAACAGGTGCTGCTGAATCTTTATGTCAATGCCTGGCAGGCCATGCCGGAAGGAGGGGAGCTGTATCTTCAGAGTGAAAATGTAACCCTTGATGATGCTTATAAGAAGCCGTTTTCTGTTAAACCAGGCGAATACGTTAAGGTCTCTGTTACTGACACCGGAGTTGGTATGGATGAAGAGACCCAGAAAAGGATATTTGATCCGTTCTTTACCACCAGAGAGATGGGGAGAGGTACAGGCCTGGGATTAGCTTCGGTATACGGCATCATCAAAAATCACGACGGCATTATTAACGTTTACAGTGAGATGGGTGAAGGCACCACCTTTAACATTTACCTGACGGCCTCAGGAAAAGAACTTACGGAAAAAAGGCGGGCAGCTGAAGAAGTCTTAAAGGGCACAGAGACGGTTCTTCTTGTAGATGATGAGGTTATATTTACGGATGTTAGCAGTCAGATGCTGGAAAAATTGGGCTACGAGATATTAACAGCCAGAAACGGAAAAGAAGCCGTTAACATATATAAGGAAAACAAAGAAAAGATTGATATGGTCATTCTGGATATGATCATGCCGGGTATGGGCGGTGGAGAGGTCTATAATAAACTGAAGGAGATTAATCCCGGGATTAAAGTTCTTCTTTCAAGTGGATACAGCATCAACGGCCAGGCAAAAGAGATATTAGAACGTGGTTGCAGTGGTTTTCTCCAGAAGCCGTTCAGTATTAAAAAGCTGTCTCAGAAAATCAGGGAAATTTTGGATATAAAAAGTCCTTGAGTTATTGTTCCCAAAAATTAATGAGATGTGCAAGAGCATAACCGTAGCTACCGAAGAGCAGTCATCCAGCGCTATAGAGGATGTGAATGAGATTACGCAGCAGGCTGCATCTGCTGCTGAGGAGACAGCTGCATCCACCGAGGAACTTTCATGAATGGCGCAGCAGCTTCAGAGTCTTGTTTCACAGTTTAAAGTTGAAAGAGGATAAGGTGAGCTAAAGGCCCTTACGGGGGTAAAGGGCAGGAAGGAAAAGCCTGCTGCAAGAAAAAAGCAGATTGAAGCAAAAGCTGTTAAAGAATAAATCAGGATTTTTAAAACGTCAAGGCAGGGTAAATTTAATCATAATTTCCATAAATTCGTCCGGCAGATAGTTATCTTTCTTTAAGTTTTCTGGTAAAATCAATTACGACCTCATCCATCAGATCGATAAAAGATTGGGTATCACTTATAACAGTAAACTTTTTCTCATCTATTTTAGACTTCATTGCTGCATAGAACTCTCTATTTTCATCATCTTCCTGTATTAAAAGATCACAGAGCCGTGAAACTCCATCGATTAGTCGAAAAGGACCGTAGAGCCCTGGTTCATCAACAAGGCCTCTGGCTGATGTGAGCATATATCCTATCAAATCAAACAACCCTCTGAATAATTCACTATTACTCACTTTTTTCCTCCTGAATCTCTGTAAACTGTTCCCAGAAAATGACCTCTTCACTCCTTTTTGGTGGTGGAGGTATTTGTGCAGGATAGCCTATGGTTATAAGGAGTTCAGGATGAATATGCTCAGGAGCAGCGAGAAGTTCACGTACAGCACGCTGATTGAAAGAACGGATAACACATGTGCCAAGACCCAGATCAAATGCACGGAGCATGATATTCTGCGAAGCCATTGCACAATCCATTAAGGCCAGAGTTTTTCCTGACTCGCCTGCTCTTTTAAACGCCTTCTTCCGATTTGAACAGATGCAGATTATGGCATTTGGATTCCCAAGCATACCAGGAGACACAATGCGTATGTTCTTTATACTTTTTGGATCAGTTATGCAGATAAATGCCCATGGTTGAATATTACCTGCTGTTGGTGACCAGATTCCTGCTTGTAATAGTTCTTCAAGGAGCTCTTTTTCTACAGGTTTGTCTGTAAATCTTCTACAGCTCCTTCTTTTCAGAATAGCTTTCTTTGTTTCCATATTATCCCCTGACATAAAATAAACTTTTTTAAAAAAAATGTGAAATTTTATTATTAAGTTGAGCGGGAATTAAGAAAAAAAATCTAATTAAAATTATTGACACAATTTTTGAAATATGTTAAAATTTCCGAAATTCATAAAAATTTAAAAAAAGGGCAGTTTTATGATAGAAAAAGAAAAAATTGAGCAAGGTGTATTGAATATGCTCAAAGTTAATATGGGCATAAAGGGTAGTGAAAAACTTCTTGTGGTTACAGATGTACCAACTACGGAAGAATGGATAAAAAAGGAAAGCGGGGAGCTTGGCCAGATGGTCGAAAGATCTCTACTTGCAAAAATGGTAGTTGAAATTTCTAAATCAAAATTTCCAGATTGCAATGTAGAATTTTATCCGTATCCCTCTGTGGGAAGGCACGGTACAGAGCCTGGAAAAGAAGCTGAGGAAAAAATGAAGAAAGCCGATGCGGTGGTTGCTATTACAAGCTATTCGCTTTCTCATACAAAAGCACGAGAAAATGCTTCTAAATCGGGTACTCGCATTGCAAGCATGCCTATGTTTGTTGCTGAGATGTTTTACCCAGGAGGACCTATGGCTTCAGACTACACAAAGATACATGAGGAAGGTGAGAAAATAGCAAAAATGGTTAATACGGCAAATGAAGTCATCATAACCTCCCCTAACGGAACCAACCTAAAATTCAGTCTGAAGGAAAGACAGGGCAATATCGATGATGGTATGCTAACGAAAAAAGGCGCGTTTGGAAACCTTCCCGCCGGTGAGGTTTATACTGTTCCTCTTGAGGGTACAACAAACGGAAACCTGGTCGTAAAAAAAGGATGGTGTGCAGATCTTACAGAAAATTTGACATTTGTCTTTAAAGAGGGAAGCGTAATAGAGATCATCGGTGGAGGTAAGGTGGGTGACCAATACAGGGAGATGCTTGCCTTTGGAAAAAACGAAGAACCCTATAATTCTCGAAGAAACTGTGCTGAACTTGGCATCGGAACAAATCCGAATGCGAAGCGTCCTGATAATCTGCTTGAGGCTGAGAAAATACGAGGGACAATACATATCGCCTTAGGGGACAGCTCACATATGGGAGGAAAGGTAACCTCAGATCTCCATCAGGATTTTGTTGTTACCAAACCAACTATTGAATTCGACGGTGAGGTGGTTATGAAAAAGGGGAAAATCATGGCGTAATTAAAACAAGATGGGGTACTAAAATAATGAAGAGATTATTATGGAAAAAGGAGTTGGAAGATATAGCCTGGGGAGCAACACTGCTTGGTGCCGGGGGTGGTGGCTCTCCAAAAGAAGGGCTAAATCTGATCGAAGCCATGGAAAATAAGGTGGAGCTTTTTGATCCAGAAGATCTACCGGAAAAAGCTAATGCAGTAATGGTTGCCGGGATAGGGGCTCCAAAGGCCTTTTCTGAAAAGGGGTTTGGTCCCGAAGCCATAAGTGCTTATGAAGCAATCAAAAGAGTAGCATCAGTCGGCGGTGTTACCATTTCATATTTGATGCCGGGTGAAATTGGCGGATTTAATGTAATAGTGCCGCTCTATGCAGCGTCCAAAGCAAATGTCCCGGTTGTTGATGCTGATGGGAACGGACGCGCAGTTCCTGAACTGAGCACAGGGCTTTATCCTATTTACAAGATTCCCACCAGCCCACTGGTAGTAGCCAACAAGGAAGGAGATGTTTTAATAGGGTACCTGAAAGATCCGTATGATACTGTGGCTGCAGAGAGGGTAGCAAGGGCTTCATGTGTTGCATTTGAGATGCTCGCAGCATTTGCTACATGGATTGTCAGTATTGAAACCATTAAGAAATGTTTAGTTCCAAAATCTATTTCAAAATCAGAAGAGATAGGGGCCATAATAAGAAAGTCCATAGAAAGTAGAAAGGATGCGGTAAAAGAATTGGAAAAAATTACCGGTGGAAAAGAAATTTTCAAGGGTGAGATAAAAAAGATTGAAATCAAGACCCAGGAGGGTTTTGATTTTGGAAGAACGATGGTTGAAGGGATTGATGAGCACAAAGATAGTGTCCTGCATATAGACTTCAAGAATGAAAATATGATAGCCTGGAAAGATGAAAAACCTTTTGTTATGGTTCCGGATCTGATAGCAATGATGGAAATAGGAGGCAGGCCTCTCACAAATGCGGATACAGAAGAGGGTATGAAGATAGCGGTAATGGCGATTCCTGCTCCAGAGCCCTGGAAAAGAAGCGATGAAGGGTTTAATTGTTGGAAACACATACTGGAAAAATTAGGATATAAAGGTCCTTATATTTCATTTTAAAAGGAGGTAAATAATTATGAGCAGGAGGATTCTTGGAAAAAGGGAGCTTTTGGATATTATACAGGGTGCTACTTTTCTCGGAACAGGAGGAGGAGGCTCGCCAAAATCTGGAGAGGTAGTTATAGAAAGGTGCCTTCAAGGAAAAAAGATGGAATTGGTATCTGTCGATGAGGTTAAAGACAATGCTAAAATAGTGGTGATTGCAGGCATGGGTGCACCGGAAGCGCTTTTAAAAAAAGGCTGGTCAACTGAAAGTGTGAATGCCTTTAATGCTTTGGAAAAAGTTTCAGGAGAAAAGTTTGACTACGTTATCCCTGTAGAGACCGGAGGATTTAACAGTGTTACACCGCTGACTGTAAGCACCGAGAAGGGAATCCCCACGATTGATGCAGATGGCGCTGGAAGGGCAATCCCAGAACTTCAGATGACAATGTTCTACATAAATAACATACCGGTATCCCCGACAGCACTTGCGGATGACTCTGACATATGGGCGGTTTTAAATGCAGAGGATACCTTTAAAATGGAAGAGCTTGCAAGGGCGGTTACCACGGTGCTCGGCATGCAGGCGGGATTAGCCTGCCACATGATGTCGGGAAAAGAGATGAAGAAAGCGGTGATACCTGACACAGTCACAAGGGCAGAAAATGTAGGAAAAGCAATCCGTGAAGCAAAAGAAGCGGGCAAGGACCCGGTGGATGCAGTATTGTGTGCTGTAGACGGATTTGTGCTGGGTAAGGGCAGGGTAACAAACGTATCTACGGAAACAAAGGGGGGTTTCGACTTTGGGAAAGTCACTATTAAAGGAGATGGGGAAACAATTAGAGTTGACTACAAAAACGAGAATATGCTGGCCTGGCGGGGTGAAAATCTTATCGCAATTGTACCGGATGGAATCTGTTACATTACCTTTGATGGGCAGCCTTTAACCAATGCCGATATCGAAGAAGGCATGGACGTTGCCGTCATCGGTACAAGGGCTCCAGACAGATGGAGGGTTCCTGCTGGATTCGATGTTTTCAGAAAGGTTCTGGAAGCTATGGGTTACAAGGGAGAATATAAAAAAATAGAAGATTTAAATAAATAAAAGGAGGTAAAACTATGAGCAATGAAACACAAAAAGAGGAATGGCCGTGGAAGGATGCGTATGGCGACTACTCAATGGTCCCGGTCCCTCAACATGAGAAGAGGTCCTTTTCCAGTATCTTCTATGTTTACATGGGGGTACTGGCCTGCATCGCTGTGCTGTGGGGTGGATCAACGCTTGGTTTACAATTTACACTGAAAGAGGCTTTAGTAGTTGCAGTAGTAGGATCTGCAATCCTCGCTGTTATCGGGGGACTTACTGCTGCTATGGGTGGTATTTCCGGTTTTTCCACCTACATTAATATGAGGTTTCCATTTGGAGTAGTGGGATCGCAGGTGTTTGGCTCAATTGTTGCCGGTATAGCGTGCGGGATCGGCTGGTTTGCTGTACAGGCGTGGCTTTTTGGTATCATTGTGCATACACTTTTCCCTAATGCAGCGTGGGCTAATGTAGGAGTTGCAGCAATATGGGGCGGTCTCCTTATGATGGTTACAGCTGTCATCGGTTTCAGGGGCCTTGCCTGGCTCAGCTATCTGGCGGTCCCATTTTTCATGCTGATCACAGGTGTTGGAGCAATGATTGGCATTGCCGAGGGCGGCGGATTTGCAGGTCTTTTAAGTCTGCAGCCGAAAGAGCCGGCTTCCATCAGCGTAGGTATAACACAGGTTGTGGGCATGTATATTGCTGGAGGTATAATCACCGCTGACATTTCCCGTTATGCAAAGAGGGCAATTAGCGGTACATTAGGATGGGTTATCCAGATCATCATATTTCAGGTATACATGCTCATGGGAGCAGCGATGCTCATGCTTGCAACAGGGGCAAGTGATGTTGCTGGTGCACTGCTCGCCGGTGGCGCAGGGATTGGTGCATTTATGATGGCAATCCTTGGGCAGTGGACTACAAATGACAACAACCTGTATAATGGTGCTCTATCCTTTAATACATGGCTGCATACTAAAAAGTGGCACATTACCATTGGTGAAGGAATAATCGGAGTTGCAATAGCAGCATGGGTAGGATTTGCGGCTGGAGCAAGCATGGACCCATTTATGACGTTTTTAACTTATCTTGGAAAAATCCTTCCTGCAATCGGTGGAGTCCTGATCGCCGACTTTTACATCTACCGCTGGTACAAGAAGGTTCCATTTAAGCAGAGATACAAGGGAAAACCCGGTATGAAAGTTGCTCTTTGTAACTGGGTTGGTTGGCTCTCTGTAGGTTTAGGAACATGGATCGGTGGATGGCTCATAAAGGGGGGAATAGCTGCACTGAATGCACTGGTACTTGGGTTCGTTATTTACACAGTATTGGCCATTGTATTAGATGCTGCTGGTGTAAAGATAGCAGTTGGTGAACACACGATAAATGAGAAGGGAGTGTGATGGAGATGAATTTTAAAAAATATTCAAAGATAACAATAACTATACTGCTCGCAATTTCGATTGTCATATTCGTCCTGGGAGTACTAGCATGGTCTGAAAATGTGTATACCGGGATAATATACTTCATCGTAGCAGCAATTATGTTCCTAGGCTGTATTTACCTCTATCCAAGAATTGCAAAAATCGAGGATATGCAAGAAGTTGGGAACAGATCGGTACAGTCAAACTGGATTGTGCTCTCAGTAGGGATTGCGGGGATGGCACTGTTTTTAGCTCCGTTTTTTCGTATAGAGTCTATGGCGATCCCTTATATAGCGTTTGTATTGTGTGCGGTATCGGTTATTTTGAGCGCTTTCAATATCTACAGTGCAGTGAAAAAGGTAAAGGCACGTATGGTTGTATAAGCTGTGAAGGTATTAAAGTGAAGATACGGATTGTCGCTCCTATAATAAGTGACACCTTTAACAGGGAGATACTGAAAGAAGCTTCTCTCTACAAATCGCCCGATACAGAGATAGATGTAGTGAACCTTGATAAAGGCCCGGCTTCAATAGAAAGCCTCTACGATGAATACAGCGCAGAGATAGATGTAACTAAAAAGGTAATAGAGGCTGAAAATGAAGGCTTTGATGGTGTATTTGTAGATTGTTTCAATGAGCCCGGGGTGGAAGGATCGAGAGAGCTGGTGAAAATCCCCGTAGTAGGAGGATTTAAACCAGCTGCTCTCACCGCCTCCCTTATATCGAGCAGATGGTCTGTCGTAACAACTCTAAAGAATACGATTACAAGAATACAAAACCTGGCTCGAGAGCTTGGAATTGATAAAAATATGGCCTCTATTCGGTATATAAGCACTCCAGTTCTTGAGCTTCAGGAAAAGGATGTTTTAAAGAAGCGTCTTCTTCTTCAGATCGATAAGGCGGTAGAGGAGGATGGAGCCGAGGCATGTGTTCTCGGCTGTACCGGAATGCTCGGACTTGCGGTGGCCCTATCGGAGAAGATGGAAGAAAGAGGGAAGCGGGTTCCTGTAATAGACCCGACTGCTACTGCTATTTGTTACCTTGAGCTTCTTATCAGGTGTAATATATCGCAAAGTAAGTTAACATACCCTGAGCCTCCTGAAAAAGAGAGACGATTTTAGTTCTAATCCGATTAGTACCTTAATACCAATTTTCTTGCTTTTTTGGCAAGAAAATTCTTTTAATAAAGAATGCGGCTTGTCCGCATTAGGTTTGATTGTTCGAATATTTGTGAGGACAAACGGGAGAAAGAATATGCCAAATAGGGAATTGAGGAGTGAAACAGAAATTAAAGACTTTGTAAGAGGATGTACATTTTTAGGCACAGGAGGGGGAGGAAATCCCAAAGAGGGGATTTCTCTTCTCGTTGAAACCCTTAAGCAGGGTAAAAAAATTCAGTGGGTAGACATAGAAGAAATAAATGATGAGGATTGGGTAACATCACCTGCAGGAATGGGCTCAATTGCACCTGTAACTTTAGAGAAAAAGAAGATGTTTGAACAACTGGGATTGAAAGAAAGAAAAGTAAAGAGGATGCTTGTTGAAGCCGTGAAAGAATTGGAAAATTACCTTGGTTCTAAAGTCGAAATAATCGTACCAGCTGAAATTGGTGGAGGAAATACACCGGTACCTCTCGATACAGCAGCACAGCTTGGCAAGTTAACGGTAGACGGAGATTACACCGGTAGGGCGATTCCTGAGGTTGAACAGTGCCTTCCTGCCATGCACAATAAAAAGATTACACCGATAGCGTGTGTAGATGACTGGGGAAATGTTACTATCATAAAACAGGTCGTAACACTCGCTGCAGCAGAAAGATTGGGGAAGATGATAAGCTCGATTGCAACACAACTTTGTGGAGAGACCTTTTTCACACTGAAGGCGAAAGAAATGAAAGAGATACTCGTTCCAGGAACACTTACGGAAAGCCTTGAAATTGGGAAGACGATCAGACTGGCCAGAGAGGAAGGAAGGGATCCGGTCAGAGCAGTGACGGATTTTTTAAACGGCTGGATTTTATTTAAAGGAAAGGTTGAAAAGAGGGATTGGGAAGACAGAGAAGGGTATATGTATGGAACAACCTACATCGAAGGCATTCAAGAATTCCAGGGAGAAAAGTTTAAGATCTGGTTTAAAAATGAGAACCATATTACATGGAAGAACGATAAACCCTTTGTTACGAGCCCTGATATTATCGAAGTTGTAGAATTGGAGAGCGCTGAGCCAATTACAAATCCAGAGCTTAATGCTGGTCAAAATGTAGCTGTTATTGGTGTCAGGGCAAGGCCACAGTACACATCTAAAAGGGGCATAGAGCTTTTAGGCCCCGGACATTACGGATTTGATTTAAAGCATACACCTATTGATAAGATCTTATAGCATGGAGACAAGAAATTAAAGCCATGGTTTTTAAGAAGCCCGGTATGCGGCTTGAGTAAGAAGACATCCCTATCCCGGTTCGGGGCCATACCAGGTACTCATTAAAGTGGCAGCATGCTGTGTATGCCGTACGGATTGGTTTTTACGGGTTCGGGGCGGCAGCGCATATACTGATCCAGGCAGCCCTCTACCAGGTACGAAATATTTATGCCTTTACTGCCAAAAGGAAGCCACCTCCTTTGGAGGTGGTCTATAATATTTCTAAAAAGATTAATTCAAAGGCTATGCCTTTAAAAGCCTTTTGGCTTGGAAACCACCACCTGCTTTGCAGGTGGTCTTTTACATGCAAAAAAAAGA
>Ga0114925_10001610_pt1 | contig 11227 bp, 14 predicted proteins | sample SumtaG_2_FD_87287 | JGI IMG/M metagenome (GOLD analysis project Ga0114925, IMG submission 87287) | Deep subsurface microbial communities from Indian Ocean to uncover new lineages of life (NeLLi) - Sumatra_00607 metaG | ecosystem: Environmental > Aquatic > Marine > Oceanic > Sediment | place...
CTAAAAGTTTACGCACTCATATAAAATTAAAATATTCATAAGGTTACATTCCTGTTAATTAATAACTTATATACTTGAGAATCTTAAAACATGCCTGATTTAGGCTAAATTTTATATAAACCGGGTATTTTTTCCTGTTTTTTCCTGTTTTCATCAGAATTCTTTGTCCTTTCGGAGTTTTCAAAACTATTTTATTTTCGTTTATATGATTGGCACTATAGATTTGTATCAAGCTATTACTGAAATGAGACGGTTTACAAGACTGGGAAAGCCTTTTTCATTTACCCATATTGCCTATTCATATACAAAAAACAAGGCTTCAGGAATCAGAAGAGTAAAAAAAGCCCTATTATGTCCACAATCTCCTGATGCTAAGAACCAATATTCTAATCATATGCTCAATTATCGTGATTTGTCAGATAATTCTTTGAAAAGATGCTGGCAACCCTTGATTATTGAGTTTGAAGATAAAAAAGTAATAATCAGCTGATGGATGAAAAGACGAATACTGAGATATTAAAAAAAGACAATCTTTCAATAGTCTCATTTGATAACAACGCATATGCCTTTGAAACTGTTGCTGCAACTAGTTCATTAAACAGGTATAATTTTAGCAATTTCGGCAACAGTCCTAAACCTGCAAGACTCAATGGTAATATACTGGTAATACCAAGAGGTGATGATAATTTGCTGCCAGAAACGGTTCAATTAATGATTGAGGATAGCAACTTGGCTCCTGGCATTTTGAACAGAAAAGGAAAATTACTTTGGGGCAAAGGACCGGCATTATATAAAACTGATTATGTTGAAGGTGTAAAAGAACAAGAATTTGTTGAAGATACTGAAGCCTTAGAATGGCTTGAGAGTTGGGGCTATGAAGAATATTTGCAAAAAATAATCATTGATTTTCAAACAATAAACGGGTGTTATACTAAAATGATACCCAATAGAGTTGCTTTTTCTCCATTGGCAATGGCCACGGGACAAAAGCGATTAATTAATAGGCTTGAATATGTTATGTATTCAAGATGCTGGGTTGGTTGGCCGGATGAAACAACAGAAATGATTAATAACATCTTCATTCAGAGTCGGTATAACATAAATGGTATTGTAAATTATACCCCATATCCTATATATGATAATAAAGATCCTTTTAGTGAAATCTCATTGTTTTGGTCTCATGGTCTAACGTTTAACCGCGATTTCCCATTGCCAGAATATTGGGGAACGCGCAACTGGATTGAAGTTGCGAATATGATACCAAAGATGCTGAAGTCTTTGAATAACAACATGCTTACACTTAAATATCATGTGAAAATCCCTGCAGCTTATTGGTCCAATGAAGAAAACAATTTAAAAGAGGATGCCCAACGTAAAGGCATTCCGTATGCTTCTAAAATGCTGGAAGATAAGAAAGATGACTTAATGACTCAATTTTCAAATGTTCTTTCCGGAACTGAAAAAGTGGGAAAATTCCTTAATTCTCAATATGTTGTCAATAAATTTGGGAATATAGAAGATTGGAAAATTGAGTCCATTGATATGAAAATAAGGGACTACATAATGGCTCAGATAGCCGTGTCAAAACGAGCTGACACAGCTGGGACATCCGGATTTAGCTTAGCACATTCATTATCAAATTTGAAAACAGAGGGAAATTTAAGTTCCGGATCTGAACAGCTATATGCTTTGTCAATACATAATATAACTGAAGTTAATAGAGACGAAATGAGAGTAACAGCGCCTGTCAATCATGCAATTAAGGCAAACTGGCCTGACCGTAATATCAAACTTGGTTTTCAGCGACTCAGTGTTAAAGCTGAGCAGGAAATTACTCCAGGGGAACGAACAATTAACAAATCTTAGATTATGCTTTTCGATAAAGATAATAATGGAACACAGGAATTAAAAGATAGCATCTCGTTTTTGAGCGCTGCTATTGATTTCAAAAATATCAAAACTGATGTTGAGCTTTCTGAGGAACAAATAATAGAATTGATTGGGCAGGCTGTGTTTGATCGAGCACAAGTTCATTATGATAGTGGAGATTATCCAGATGGAGTTACTCCGACTCAAGAGTTAAATACTCAATTAGTTCATTATATTCAATTACCAAATTCTATTTTTGCCTACAAATCTTATGCATCCACCAGAGAGCTCAGCCATTCTGACAGAGGTAGAAAAAGGGTTCATGATCCAGACACAGAAGCTCGTGTTTTTGAATGGGAAATAGAGAGAGATGATCGGGCGATACTACGGAAAGCTTATTCATCATTAGACCGGCTTATTACATTTCTTGATAAAAATCAAAACAATATTCCTGAATGGAAGAATTCTGACGCTCAGAAACTATCAAGATCATTATTTATATATAATGCGAAGATATTTAATCATGAATATCCTATTGATAACAGCCGTAGATTCTTCATTAAAATAGTGCCATTCATTAATGAAGTGGAACGAAAGCACATTAAGCCAGTTTTAACGACTGAAATTTTTGATTTAATAAAATCAGAAATGCAAACAGGTATTTTCACTGGAGATAATGAAGAAATATTGAGTCTTATACGCCCTGCATTGGCACAACTTAGTATGAGTATATCTATTGATAGACTAACTATCTCCACACTTCCGGAAGGTGTCTATAGAAATGTTACTCCCCAGGGCAAAACGGCAAAAGCTAAAACCCCGGCAGTTAATGATGTTCGCAGGGAGGTATCAATTGCTTTACAAAATGAAGGGATGGAAAGCCTGCAGGCTTTAATTGATTATCTAGCAAAAAAAGCTGCTGATTTAGCTGAAGAAACTTATGAGTATGACAGTATTACTGATCATAATGACGAAACAAACAAATATTTTAGAGCATAATGCATACAATTGAAATAAAAAAAAAAGGATTAAGAAGGGAATTTGCTTCCTGTTTTGATGAACTTAAACAAGATGAGTTTATTGAAGCATTAAGGCTTGCTTTGCTCGTTGAGAAAGAAGAAATAAGCCTGGATGATTTCGCAATAAGAATGGTATATAAGCTTATTGATATTAAGTATGACAAACTCAGTGAAGTAAAAGAGGGATTTTTAAATGAAGTTCAAAAAGACGCGAAGTTTGCAAATCTTGCATTATTGGCTGAAAAGATTGATTTCTTTTGGAAAAATGATGATGATAAATTGAGATTGAATTATACAAGTACTAAGAATTTCATTCAAGAAATTGAAATCAATGGAATTACATATGCCGGACCAGCTGATGCATTAACTGATTGCGTTTGGTTGGAATTTACACAACTAACACACTATCATACTGCATATGTTAATACAAAGGATGAATCAATGCTCAATTGCCTCATTGCCTGTGTTTATAGACCTAAAATAGATAATTATGAGACTGTAAAAAAGCAACGCGATTATAACGGACAAAGGCGGATGAAATTCAATCCCGAACTAATTGAACAGGATGCAAGTATAATTGCTGATTTGGCTTTTCACATCCGATTTGGAATCTACATGTTCATCGGAAATTGCATTGAATATCTGGCTACTGCTAAATTTGATATTTCAGGACCTATAGATTTTTCAATACTATTCAATAAAACCGGAACTGGTAAAGATGATGGTCTTGGATGGACTGGACTCACTTATTCTTTAGCTGAAGATCAGAGTTTTGGGAATATGAGTGAAGTCAGCTATACGGCTCTCTATGATGTTTTATTCAAACTTTATAGGGATAAATTCAACTACAATAACCGACCAAAAACGAAAACATGACAATTGCAGCATATAAGGCTTATTTTGAGAACTATAAAGTTGTCATTCCGGTAATAAAAGAAGTGAAATTTATCACTCATGGCAAGGACTTAATTCGAAATTTTGATAATATATCTGAAAATCAATTATTAATAGTATTTCTTCCAAAAGCAAGTACGAATGCCAGGAATACAAATAATATTAGTCTGGAATGGAATAATTTATTGTTGATTCTCACAAAGATTGATAATGAGGATATAACCGATGAAACACAAACTACAGATCAGGATGCGACTTTGGATACTGCTAAATTGATAATGCAGCAATTACTGGATGATTCTGAGGATTACACAAGTGGGTGTTCCATGTGGAATGAAATAGATCCCAATTCTTTTGATCTTGAATTTGATCTGAATTATAAAGGTTGGCAAGGCTGGGTAATAGGTTTCAATCACCAAATTGGACTATAAATGAAAGAAGCAATCGTTAATACAATGGGGGTATTTGGACCCGTGGGAGCCGTTATCGCATCGGCAATGGAAATAATGACTCCGTATCTTAATTTCATATGCCTTTTAACCGGGGCTATTATAGGGGTATGGGCGGTTATTGGGAAAATAGTGAAAACCCGAAAACAAAACAAAGAAAAGGTGCAAATCAATAAAAATCAATGATATGAAAAAGTTAGACTTTATACATTTTTTTTCAATTTTCACGGGATTGCTTGCTTTAGTTGTTACAGCAATACCCGTTTTTGTGACGATATCCGAGACTGTTCAACCTGTATTATTTAGTTGTGTTGGTGCAGCCTGGACGGCTTTTACTGCTACAGTGCAATATTGGTTTGGATCGAGCAAAGGAAGTAAGGATAAAAGCAGTCAAATTGAAAACATGAATAAGGAGGTGATAACATGAATGAATATTCAAAAACATCAGCTGCAAGGCTCTTAACATGCCATTTTGATTTACAATTAATATTCAATGAAGTAATTAAAAAATCAAGTCAGGATTTTGGTATTGCTCAGGGAGGCAGATCAGAGACTGAACAATTAAAGTATTTCCTTGAAGGAAAAAGCAAGATAGATCCCCGTATTCCTTCACAAAAAGCAAAAGCAATGCATTTAAAAGAGCCCTCCATGGCTTGTGATATATATGCATGGGATGAAATTCAAAAACGAGCCAGTTGGGATAAGAAATTACTCACTAAGATTAGTAAGGTTGCTATACCAATAGCTGCAAGATTGTTAGCTGAAGGTAAAGTTTCGCACAGATTGCGTTGGGGTGGTGATTGGGATTCAGATGGTGACACAACTGACCAATCATTCAATGATCTTCCACATTACGAAATTGTCCCTATTTAATGGGAGCAATTAATGAAATATTACGCAGGAATCAACGTAGCATCGAGCGAACAGAGGATTCTGCAATAAAAAAGCGAGTGAAGGTTAGAACGGGGCAATTACTAAATGATAGAACTTATAGTACTTCAGGCAATGTGTTAACCCTCACTTTCCCAAAACATAAGCGCCACAGGGATATTGCGCTTAGAGGAAATATACATAATAAAATAGTCTATTTCTATATGGGAAGAATAGCATTTGAAGTCATGAATGATATTTCTGATGAAGTTTTTGAAAAATTTAAACAATTAGAGGACATTTAGATGGCAAGTGATTTTAAAGATGAAGATATCCGGCTTAACATAATTGTTAATGCTGATAAAGCTCAACAGGAGCTTGGAGCACTTGAGGCTAGCCAAAATGAACTAATTCAATCCACAAAAGAATTAAAGCAGGAAGCTAAAGCGCTCAGGACAGCTGGTAAAAAGAATACGGAGGAATATCAACGGCTGAATACGCAAATAACAAAGAATACAGCCACTATTACGAATAATGGTATTAAAATGACCAATTTGCGCAAAGAAATAGGCATAACAAGCCTAACAATGCGTCAATTACGAGTTGAAGCAAAAAAATTAAAAATCATCTTGGATAGTACTACTCCAGATACACCTGCCTATGCAAAGTATGCAAAAAGACTGAGAAATGTTAATACCAGAATTGATGAATTGAAAGCAAAAAGCAAATCAGCTTCTAAGGCCACAAAAGGAATGACTGCACAAATGGGGAATTTCAAGAGCACAGTTGCCGGATTACTTACAGCAGGTGGTATTATAGGAATGGTTCATATGCTTGGAAGACTTGGCAAGGGAATCATCGACGTTACACAGAATCTGCAACAAACAGACCGTAGGGCTAGAATAGTTTTTGGAAAAAACTTCCCAAAAATGCGCGAAGAAGCGAAACTTTTGGCAAATGATCTTGGTCTCACAAACAATGAGTTCATTAAAGCAGCCAGTAATACAGCTGATTTATTGATCCCACTTGATTTTTCGCGTAAAAAATCAGCAGAATTATCATCCGGACTTGTACAACTGTCAGGAGCACTCAATGAATGGCAGGGCGGAACCTTGGGAGCTGCTGAAGTTGGGAATATTCTAACAAAGGCAATGCTCGGAGAAAATGAGCAATTAAAACAGCTAGGAATAGCAATTTTACAAGATAGTAAAGAATTTACAAACTTAGTCAAGGCTAAGATGAAGGATGAAGGGGCCACAAGAGCCCAAGCGAAGGCAATGGCTACCTATGAGTTAATTCAAAAGAAATCAGCAGATGCACAAACGCTATTTTCAGCTAAAATGGATGGAGTGCTAAACAGGCGCCAACAGGTTACTACATTTTTCAGACAATTAAAAGAAAATGTAATTGAAGGAGCTATTGAGCCATTAATTGCAGGATCTTTCCAGTTTGAACTGCTCATGATGAAATTAAACGAATTTGGTTTTAAAATAAACCAATTTATTGGTAAAGATATTTTCCCAACAAAGCCTGCTACTGAATTTTCAGACGCAATCCTGAATGGTGATGTGCGAATGGCTAAATTAGTTAAAGTGATTAATGATTTCGGGCTTGAAACAAGGAAGGGAATTGACACCACAATATTATTGGGTAAAAAGTTAAAAGAGGTTTATGGGAAAGCTGGGGTTAAAATCTTTAAAGAATTCATTGAAAAACAAAAGCTTCTATCAAAACAAAGAGTAGCCATAGCAGCAGCTGAAGAGGCAAGAATTTTACAAGTAAGAAATGATGCAGCCAAAGAATTAGCGAAAAAAAGTATTGCAGCACTAAAAAAATTCAATGAGAAAATTGCGGGTATTAATCAAGCGCAGGAACTTGCCTTGCTTTCAAAAGATGAACGTGAGATTGAAAAAGTTAAGATTAAATATCAAAAGTTAATTGCTGAAGCTGAGAAGCTTCACAGAGATATTCAGGACATTGAAATTTTGAGAGATTCTGAACTGCAGAGAGTAATTTCTAATCAGGAGAAAATAAGACTTGATAGTAAAAAGAAGTTTCAAGCCGAATTGGAAAATGCTCAAACTGTTTCCTTGGATAAAACTGTTAAGGAAATAAATGCACATTATGACAAACTGAAAGCTGGAGCAATGTCTTTTGGTCTTGAAATTAACTCCATTGAGTTGATGAGGCAGGCAAATGTAAAAGCAGCTAATGATAAATTCGCAGCTGATGAGCTCAAACAACAGCAGACCGTTAACGACCAAAAAATTCAATTGGAAGTCGATCTGGCTAATACCAAATTAACAGTTATAAATGAATTAACCTCCAGCCTGGCAAGCCTGCTTGATTTGATGATCAAGAATGAAGAAAAAGCAGCACAAGCAAGATTGGCTCTTACTTTAATTGATATATACGCTAACGCGGCAATTGGTATTGCTAATGCAATAAGGGTTTCAGCAAGCTCATCCAGTCACTGGGTTGAATTGATTGGTGCTATAGCTGCCACATCAGCAGCTGTTATAGTTGGAACAGCTGCAGCATTGGACCAATTCAATAAAGCTAAAGCTACTGGTTTTTCCTCCGGAGACATTGAAACGGGAACCGCCAAAACTATACAGAGAGCAAAAGGCAAATATGATGTAATTGGAGCTGATGACAATAAACTGTATAAAAATATACCATATACTGGAGTGGCAAAAACTGGCATTTACGAACAGACTTCCTTAATTTCTGAAAAAGGGCCTGAATTAGTGGTTGATGCGGAAAGAACCAAGAGTCTACAAATCAATTATCCTGGACTCTTGAATGCTCTCTTATATGCCAGAGTGCCACAACGCCAAGATGGCAACATTGGCAATGTTGCCAATGTTGCTGCAGCAAAGGTTGACATTTCAAAATCATCCAATCAATCTGAGGATCTGAACAAAAACATTCAATTATTAAATGCCGGAATAGCAGCATTGGCTGTGAAAATAGATAGAGGATTTGAAATTATAATTGGGGATAATAAATTAGTTGAAATGAATGACAGGACAAAAACTTTAACAGATAGAACTGAAAGCTTTTCCTCTTAGCTGATTGTCCTTTACTGATAAGTATTTTTTGATGAATTTTAAATAAAAAAATAGATATGATACTACAACATTTAGATGGAACACCAGTAAACGTAGCAACACAGGAAAGTCAAAATGTAATAATTGCGCAGCTTGCAGCGATGTCATCTGGTGGAGGATCACAGCTTTTCGAAGCTACAGCCGGTCAAACATTATTCACAATTACCAATTTTATAATGAGTGCTTCGCGGGCATTTTCGGTGTTTATTGATGGAAGTTTGGATAATACAGGATTCACTCCCGATTATGGGGCTGGAACAGTTACGTCAACAGGAGGAAGGTCTCAAGGTGAAACCATAGTAATCGTAAATTAAAAATCATGAAAAAATTTAACAAATTAATTCTGCTTTTGCTGGTGATTATTTTACCGGCAATGGCATTTGCACAAGATGCAAAAAGAGCTACTATATTAGTTGTAGCAGATTCTACAACGGTTTTTGGTAGATCCTTGGCCGAAGGAAGCCTTATTATCAATAAAGCAAATGGGAAGATGTATATCACAACTGCATATGCTCCCAAAACTTCCACATTCAATACAACAACAAAGGAGGTTCTTGATTTGGTCGGTGATAATCTCGAACTCGCAGGCTATCTGTCAGCTGATAGTATCCATACCAGGATTGAAAGTATTGACAGTGTCAATATAGTTCCTATATTATCAACTGATATTATAGAAATATTGGATAGTAGTTTTGTGACCATCACAGATGATCTTATCATTGATAGCTCAGCAACTATCAATGATTCAATTAAAGGAGAACCGATTTGGAAAGGCAATCTTATTAGTACAGGTTTCTTCAGATCACCTATCGGATCTGCATTTGGTTATCAGTTTGGATCGAACCAAGATTATATTTATTCCGGTGTCGCCGGCACCGTATCTGTAAAAGTAGGAAATATTATCGCATTCAGATTTACTAACGGAAAATTTGGAGGTACTGGTGTTACTGAGCCAAATATCCGTAATGCTAGCATGACTCACATTCTGCCTGGTTTTATCGGATCTGGTGACGAAACCACAGGTTTGTCTATTCGAAACGATACAAATTGTATCATTATAAATAATGTCTCTTTATTCACTGTCTCAGAGGACACTATATACAATAAGGTTGTAACCAAAATTGGAAATGCAATAGTTTATACCCCTTCTTCAGATCAAAGCTTACTTGCTGCAACTCAGATACCGGTCACATATGCAACTATGCGAGTGGTTGGAAATGGTGGAGCTGTAACGCTTACAGGAACACCTACTATTGTAGTCTCTGAGCATGGCACAAGGGTGGTTATCTACGGAACAAGTGATGTTAATACAGTTCAATTACAAGACGAATCAAGTTTACCAGGATCAAAGCTTCAAATGTCTGGAGGCATAGACTTTACACTTGGATTGCACGATAATATAATTTTTGAAATGGATGAGATTTCCGGGTTTTATTTTGAAATTTCACGCTCAGATAATTAATATGAAATACATATACACTATACTACTATTGATATTTTACATATCTGTATTTTCTCAACAAATGGGAGGGGCTGGGCATGCGAATGGACATTACAAATCAAATTGCTCTCTTTATTTGGCTTCTGATTCATCCACAACATGTACAGATGCATTAACGTGGTATCCGTTAAAAGCCAGACTAATAGATGGTCACGATGTTGACTTTATACTTGATGAATTAGGGGTTGTTTATACGCGGTCTGATACAATTAGCTTTCATTTTATTGGCACAGGTAACGGGGTTTCTAATAAGGCTGCAAACATCACTCTTGCGTTGTTTAAGAATAGTGAATCAGACCCCATAGATGGTGCTCAGGGAACAATTTACTTTCACAATGCAAATCAATATGAGGGCTTTTCTAATATAAGAGACCTGAATATAAGCCCAATGGACACATTAAAGGTGAAAATTCGATCAGATCAGGCAAATACTATTTTCACATCAAAGGAGATAAACGTAAATTTAATTCAAACAAGATGAAGAAATTACTTTTATTAATTGTTTTTATACCTGTTATCTGTTTTAGCCAACAGGACGGACAAGATACACTTCACGCTATAAATATTAAGGCAACAGGAACCATTGAAGCAGCAATTCCAAAAGCCTACGCCCAGCTTGATAGCAACGATGTATTAACGCCAATTACGGCTAACACATGGACCAAAATATCCAATTGGATAGAAGGTGGAGAAAACGGAATCGTTACATTCAATCAGGATACTATATTTGTCTTTAGTACGCAGGATTTTGAAGTGTTATTGAAAAGTATAACAGTATTAAAAGGGGCTGGCAGTGCAGCATATATAGAAATTGGATTCAGCATTAATGGAGCTGACCCAACTACTGTTCACAGGAATGGAAGGCAAGTACCTGGCTCAGATGCTGGCAGTATGTATGCTGGTTTTACAATGCCCCTTTTGTCTGGAGATTATGTAGTTCCAAAAGTTAGAAGCTCTAATAATGACGATCTGACTTTTAGATATGGAGAATTTGAGATAAGAGGAGAATAGCCATGGCTCTCACAATAACCCTTCCCGATGAAGTAAGACTAACTGATGATCAGATCGTAATATCTGTAAACGCAACAAATTTGTTGGATGTGGTTGGTGTTTTCGGGCAATTTAATTTGAGATTCGCGTCATTGGGGGTTGCCAATGATACATTCACATTACAAATTTTTTCAGCAGAATATGAATTCAAGTTTGTAGCATCTCCTGATGATTCAGGACTTCAATTAACCTCTGATCCAGGAGCAACAACTTTACTGGATTGGCTGGCTATTATAAAAGTAGATATTGAGAAAAATTACATCATAAATAAATACTATGATGTCACTGTTGGAGCGCCAAATATCTTGAATATACGTAATAAAGAGGTTATTGACGTTACCAACTTATACATTCCGGGACCGGCATACATGAATACTACAACCGATCAGGATGGAGTGGCATCAGTAAGGAAAGATTTTTATGAAATTGGATTCATAATTGAATATTATGACACTATAGGAG
>Ga0114925_10001611_pt1 | contig 11226 bp, 7 predicted proteins | sample SumtaG_2_FD_87287 | JGI IMG/M metagenome (GOLD analysis project Ga0114925, IMG submission 87287) | Deep subsurface microbial communities from Indian Ocean to uncover new lineages of life (NeLLi) - Sumatra_00607 metaG | ecosystem: Environmental > Aquatic > Marine > Oceanic > Sediment | place...
AAAACAAAAAGAAATTTTATATTTTTATAAAGCTAATTGTGCATCTGATGGGCTATATTCACCCGTACCTGTAATCTCATAGGAAATTTCGAGGGTGTCTCCAATATCCAATTCATCTATTGCCCATTTTAGTGTATCTTGTCCTACTTCATCCGTTACTTTAGGTTTCATTGAATAGGTACCATATTCGAATGAATCTGGGACCTTATCGAGTAATACTAGATTGTATAATTTTGATTCACCGATATTTTCAAGAGTTAGGATAATTCTGTAATTTCCAAGATCCCCGAATGGGACAACTTCTTTACTTGTACGGAATTTCCTTCTGATGTGAAGGGCTTCGATAGCAGGTACCTCAGGTTTAAATTCCAATTCTTGACTTACTGGGTATGTATTAGCATGATAGGTGATTTCTGATTCAAATGATGAATCTCGAACGGGGTTCATACAATGAACAGGATATTGGAATTCTAAGGTAGAATCAGGTTTAAACATCCCAGTACTAGTATCTTTAAGATCTTTCAATGAGATTGTAAATACATCCATTTCAAAGCTAACAGCACCAGCAGAAAGTTCCACTTCATCACCATCCCAAATAAGTTTAATTTCATCTGCTTTAGGTGGTTGAAATTCATCTGTAAACGATTGCTGAATAACTGTTATTTCATTAAGTGGAGCTGAGCCGTTATTTGCCATTTTAAGTGTAGCAACGACATCTTGAGATTTGTAGGTAGGTGTTTCGACCTTATCATACGCCATATCTCCTGATATACTAGCTATTTCTAATATAACATCTGAGATAGATACTGCAACAGTAACTTGATATAGGTAATCAGGAACAACTCTAAATTCAAGTTTCTTCCTGAATGTCGGATAATCTTCACTTTCATATTGCCATTTAACTGAATGCCATTGGGCTCCAGCAGGCAACATTGGAACATCATTTGGATCTATATCTACAAATTTAGCGCTCTCATCATCTGGAGAGTATACATCTGCATTGAAAAGCTGAATTACAAATTCAGAAGAGTTATCGAAGATCAATTTATTATCCCAAATATTAGGTTCTTCATCTCTTTCAAGAGTGTCAATGAAAAACTTGTTTCTTGTGTAAGCGTCAAATTTATCTATTGCTAATCCTTCCGCAAATGAGGATGCCGCTTTATATGTAACGTCGATAGCCCCAGTTCTTCTCCTAGCGATGTCATTTACCGTAATGTTGCAAGTAAATTTAAGTATAATAGTATATTCAGGTCTTAGTTTATCTATCTTCCAAATTATTTTATCTCCTTGAATCTCAGCTTTTCCTTCTGTTGTGTCTCGTATCACAGGATTAATAAAATCATCAGGAATAGTTTTAACTATCTCAATGTCAGATATTGGTTTGTCAAACATATTCCTTAACGCAACTGCGAAGGTTATAGTATTTTCTTTGTCAATAGAAATTCCGAATGTTTCTAGACTTGATACAACAGCAGTTCCACCGTCTTCCCAAGTTTCTCCTTCCTCGCCCTCCTCTTCTTCCTCGTCCTCCTCTGTAGTTGGAGGTATTGTGGCGGCTACCTTTTTGCTTGGTTTACTCGATTTATCTTTTAGGTTTAATAATTCTCTTTCAATATCATTTATATTTAGAACTTCATCTGCTTCGGGAAGAGTACTGATAAATTCTTTAACCAAGAATAAATTTTGAACATCTTTTTTTAATTCAAATTCTTGTGTATTAATGTTATCTGGATATTCGGTGCCTAATTCTCTTATTGAAATATCTTTTGATTTCAAATTAGTACTCCCTATGTTATCGAGGGAAACATCAATATCCCAAAGTCTATCCGTCTTACTTGGATTTTCGATGCTTATTTTTCCTCCAAAACTAAAGGATCCAACATTTGCATCATGATCTTGTGTTACTTCAACATCTTCAATTACTTTAACTAATGCCAACAAGCCTTCTCGATTTCCATCTTTTAATAAAATACTACCTTCAATTTCTCCTGTGTCTTCATCGTATGTTTCAATGATAGGAGTTGCTGAATCCCGATCCACTAATTTCACTTTTCCGTCATCCAAATCCGATCTTTTTAAAGCGTCTGCTACTAGTTCTTCTCCAGCTTCAGATTTATCAAATCCCATTTTCCGTGATTATTTTTTCTTATCTTTTTTTGCCATGATTTTTTACCAGGTTTTTATTTTTTTTTTTAGATTGAAAATTTATTTAAGAGTTAATAAAAGTTAACCCGATAAAATAAAATCTACTGCACTCTTTAAAAAATTTTTCATGTTTAAGAAATGGGATTCAAACCCAAATACAAGAATTCATGTTTGTATGGCAATTTGAAGTTTTTTTTACCATCTAATTTTTTTTCTTAGTATTAATTTTTGACCTAAGAATTTTATGACCACACTTTGGACACATAAATTTACGTATTTTTGTGTAAGTTATTAAAATTGCTTTAAAATTGGAGTAAGATTAAGAGTAGATCATTTACATTGCACCCTGTTGGGCCAGTTATTACTGCAGTCCTAACTTGATTAAAGAATTTATTTGAATCATTATTTTTCAGAAATTTCCTTGTTTCAATTTTATTTTTTTTTATCTGAGTTAATACATAATTATCTATTAATGCGCCCATTGCTTCACTATTTCCCTCAATACCATCAAGATTGACACCAGTGATTAGAAATTCATAAGGGATTTCTATTTCTTGAACAAAATCTAGAAAACTCAGTAGCATTTCTTGATTCCTACCACCAGTACCATTGCCTTTAATTGTTACAGTTAATTCACCTGTACCTATTAAAGCAATTTTGTTAATACTATTTTTTCCAGAACCCGCCTCAAATTTCTGAGAAAGGATACGATACAAGGCTCTTCCAAACTTTTCAGCTTCACCGGTGATTTCATTAGAAAAAGTATTTACAATAAAACCTTGCATAGTTAAGAGGGAGGTAACTGCTTCTACAGCAATTTTCACACTTCCAATTAAATAGTTATGAACGTTATTGAAGCATTCATCATCAAATTTTGGTGTTTCTAAGTTTGGATCTTTTAACCCTTCCTGTAAATGATTTCTGACTGATTTGGGAATACTGCTATATATTTTATATTTCTTCAACACATCTATAGCGTCCTTGAAATTAGTAGTGTCAGGTACAGAAGGTCCAGATGCAATAGAATCTAAGTTATCCCCAACAACATCTGATATTATTATGGAAATTAATGTTGCTTTACTTGCATTGAATATTTTTTTAGCAAGAGTTCCTCCTTTAAAATCGGATAGATGTTTTCGTATGGTATTAATTTCGTGAATGGAAGCTCCAGATGCTAGAAGATGTGAATTAACAATTTGTAAATCATTAAGACTTATACCTTTTGAGGGTAAAGGTAGTAAAGCAGATCCCCCCCCAGAGAGTAAAAGTAAAATTAAATCATTATTTTGGGCTTTCCTAACTATGTCCATCATCTGTTGGGTACCTTTTAATCCATGTTCATTTGGAATTGGGTGAGAAGCAAAATTAAGTTTTAACTTGCTCTCTTTTAACAATTCAGACTCAATTGTACCTTGAGGGACATTTAGAATTCCCTTATAATCTATACTAGGAAGACTCGAGAGGATTTTCTCGAGAGATAATCCCATTTCAGCAGTCGCTTTCCCTCCCCCAATGATATAAACGTTATTGTATTTTTTGAGTTCAAACTCATCGTTCTGAATAACTAAAATATTATTTCGAATTTTAATTGAATTTTCCATTAAGACACTGGGTTTAACTGCAACAATTGCTTTTTCAAGTGCTTGTAGTGCAAGTTTTCTTAAAAATAATTGATGTTCATTCAATTCATTTCCAAGAAGTTCAACCGCATTTTTAATTCGCAAAATAAATGCACCAGTGTTCTACTAATTCAAGATTTCAAATTTTAATATTAATTATAAATATGGGGTATAATTTTTTTAGTTTAACTGTTTTGTTCGCCAATCTGGTGTGACCTTTCTTAATTAGGCTTATTTTTATTTATAATTTTTTGTGATTAAATTTATTACTTATTGTATTATTTACCTTTTTAACACGAAATTATATAATAACTAATCACTTAGCTGTTTGGGAGGAAAAATGTCTGAAATATTTTATGATTTAGCTATTATCGGAGCGGGACCAGGAGGATATCATGCAGCAATAAGGGCAGCTCAATATGGAGCAAAAGTTGCATTAATTGAAAAAGAAAAACTTGGAGGAACTTGCTTAAATCGAGGGTGTATCCCGACTAAAGCCCTATATGCATCTGTCCAATCAATTGACAAACTTAAGGATTTCGAAGATTTAGGTATTGAAATTAAAGAATATACCCTTAATTTCAAAAAAGCAGTGGAAAGAAAAAACCGAGTTGTTGAAGAATTGATTGGGGGTATAGCTGCATTAGAAAAGGCATGGAAAAATGATCTTTACTATGGTCATGGCAAAATTATAGGAGGAGATATTGTCTCAGGATATGATATCTTGATTCTAGGAGAAGAAAAAAAGAAGATCAAAGCCAAAAGAGTTTTAATTGCTACAGGTTCTTCTCCTGCTTTAATACCTTCCTTTAATATAGATCATGAGAAGATATTAACAAGCGATGATATCTTAGAACCTAACTTTAACACAGTGCCAGACAAACTTTTAATTATTGGAGCCGGAGTAATAGGTTGTGAGTTTGCTAATATTTTTGCTTCGTTTGGGAGCAAGGTTACTATGTTAGAATACCTTGGTTCTCCTATTGCCACCGAAGAACCGATGATAGTAAAAGAATTGCTAAAAAAATTCAATGAATTAAATATTGAAATTAAAACGTCTCAAAATGTTTTATCTGTAGAAAACACTGGTTCAAGTGTGAAGATTATTACATGTTCTGCATCAATTCCAAGGGATCAAATTGAAAATGCAGAAAAGTTTACTTTCGAAGCGGATATATGCTTAGTTTCAATAGGAAGAATGAAAGAATCAAAAGATTTGGGATTAGAAGAGTTAGGTATTAAAACAGACAGAGGAACAATAAAATGTAATACAAACACTTTAGAAACCTCTGGGAAAGGGATATACGCTATTGGGGATGTTACTGGAGGTTTAATGTTGGCTCATGTTGCATATCACGAGGCAGATGTGGCCGTTGCTAATGCATTGGCGAGCATTGGAGGTTTCCCTGTTAAGGAAACCAAGACAGATTATAAGACCGTGCCTGCTACAATTTTCACTTCACCCAATATTGGATCAGTTGGAATTAGAAGAAAAGCAGCAAAAGACCGTGGGCTTAACATATTGATGGGGCAATTTCCTTATAGTTCTCTAGGAAAAGCGAAATGCATGGGAGAAGAAGAAGGTTTTATAATGACAATCGCAGAAAAAGATTCATATAAGATTATAGGTGCATCTTGTATAGGGGTCGAAGCTTCAGAATTAATTGCAGAACTCGCACTTGCCATTAAACATGGTTTAACAGTCCATGACATCGCAGAAACAATTCACAGTCATCCTACCATCTCTGAGATGGTGCTTGAAAGCAGTGAAGCCGCGGTTGGAAAAGCTATTCATAAAAAAGGAAGACCGATTTACTAATAAGAGATAAATTGATTGGTATTTTGATAATATTACCATTTTTATAAAGAAAGAGAAAAAATAAATTTAGTATAACTTTGTTCGAGATATTATTAGTAAATACTTGCTTTTAAAGAAGTATTTATATATCTTATTTTACATAATATTTGCTATTTCAATAATTATTGAACTATAGAAAAGTAGACTATGCTTCGTCAAGTATATGTGCTCAGAGGAAATGAGGTAATTTATAAAAGAGCCTATGGGAATGCGTTGAGCAATTCTGAAGTTGAGGATCTCAGTTTTAGGATTTTAAAAGAAGTAAAAACAAGTCTTGGGAGAACATCAGGGCATTTTGACTACATAAAATATAGAATTGCATATAACGTTGAATTTGAGAATAATTTAATTTTTCTTTTTGTGACTGGATTGATAGATGATTATTATAGATTAATCAAACCACAATTATCGAGTTTTGAAAAGCAATTTTTTAATCGTCTGGGTAATCAATTAAAAGAAAAAGATTTGAGTAAAATCATCTATACAGGAATTAATGTAATGCTTGATGAAATGCATAGAAATTTAAAACCCAAGATTGCTGTAGTAGGGTTTGCGGGAGTTGGTAAAACTACTATAAAAAAATTAATAAAAATGGATGAAATTCCTCTTCAACATGTTCCAACTATTACCGGGGAAATAGCGACTATAAAAATTGGGAAACTTCTTTTTCGTTTATTTGATTTTGCTGGTCAAGAACAATTTAAATTTCTGTGGAAAGGTTTTATAAAAGAAAGTGATGCTGTCCTCGTAGTTACTGACTCGTCAATGAAAAATGTTGAAAAAAGTAAATTCTTTATAGAACTCATAAATAAAGAAGTTCCACATGCTCGGGCGGCTTTTATTGGTAATAAACAAGATTTAAGCAATGTAATGAGTCCCAAAGAAATTGAGACAATGACTGGTATGAAAACGTATCCAATGGTCGCAAAGCAAAAAGAAAATCGGGATAAAATGATCCGAATTATCGCAGATGTTCTTGATATGAGCACAGAAAATTCTCCTTTATTAAAAGAATTGTTTGAAACTACAGATTTGTCATCTGAAACCTTGGTCATGTTTGGTGATACTAGTTCTATTGAGGAAAAACCAATAATAATAGAAGATGATGTTCCTCTACCTTCTGAGCAGGTTGATAATGTACCAGAAATAAGTAATACTCGTGAGAAAATTGACCATGCCATGTCAAAAAGTATTAAGATAAAACCAATTAAGTTCATAAGTGGAGTAGGTAATGACGATATCAAATTCCCAATTGAGAAGGGATTGATTAACTCTGATTTCTTTGAGGATTTTAATAAAAATAACTCTATGACTTTCAATGAAAAGTTAAGTATCTTGTTTACCATAATCAATTGTGCATTTCTTACAAAAACCAATCCTGAAGAATATCCTAAATTCAGTAGTTTTTTAAGAAATTTCAAAATGGAAGTGTTTGATTCTAAACAAATTAAAAGAATCCGCAAGTACTATTCAAAAATTTTGAAACAAGCTAAAATCTGAAATCTTTTCTTCTAAAGAGAATAGCAAAGATTTTATCTATTTATATATTGTACCTTAAATGAGTCCACTTTGCCATTTTTGATTGTAACCACCCTAAAAGCTCCAACGGTATCTGTATTTTTATATCCACCTAAACCTAAAGCGGGAGTTTGTAGAATAAAAGGTCCATATTTTTCAATGCTCTCAGCATCAGTGTAGAGCTCAGAATAAATATCATAGTAAACTGCTGCAGGATTTTCAATTTTTTTCAAACTAAAGGGAGGGGAATCATATACTGTAGTTTTTGTTTCCGAATTGTCTAATCTAAACTCTCTTAATGTATGCGTATGCCCTGAAAGTGTAAGAGTACAATGATCTTTACAAAATTTAATGAGTTTCTCCCAATTTGATGACACTGTCCCGTATTTAACGTTAAAAATTTTATCTACTCTCACATCAGAGGGGGATTGCCCTAATTTTATAAGGAGAGATTCTTTAAAATCCTCAATCTTCTCCTTAATAAACCTTCCTCCTTTCTTTTCGAAAAGTTTGATACTTAATTTTTTTTCTCCCGTATTTATTGGAGGTCCGTGCAGAAACAGAAAAACATTTGCTTTATCTTGTACCTTATGGTTTATGATATTTTCCAAATATTTTATTTGTTTACCCACTAGACCTGTAACTGATGGATGACCAGTAATTAAATCTCTAATATTTTTAAAAGAATCGGATCCTGTATTTAAGAAAATTAAATTATTGTTTCCTAATGATAAAGAAAAATTAAAGGAAGGATTTATGTCAGTTAAATAACCCTTTAATGCCATGGTAGTTTTAACTAATGCTGTTATTGGAGAAGCGGAAAACATTTGATTTAATGCTACAGCTTCTGCGGCGTTTAATCCTATTTTTTTATACATTTCACCCCAGGTTAAATCATAATGATTTGGACGATAATCATGATTTCCAATAGTTGTAAAAATAGGACATAATAGCTCTTCCCCTCTAGTTACACCCTTATAATGTTTTTGGTCTTTCGAGTTAAGTATAATGTCTTTAAATATTTTCCAATTACTCTCTTCATATTTAAACTCATTTATTTTACGAACTTTTTTCGATAATTGACTTAGAACAGTATAGTCTACGAGATCTCCTGTAAGAACAATAAAATCAATCTCATTCTTAAAGACTTTTCTATTAACTATTTTAATAAATTTACGGAATTGATTATTTGGGTTTATTAAGCGTTTTCTTAACGGTATTTTAATTTCTTCAAATACTTTCTTATCTGCTTTTTTAAGCTTTAATTTCTTCGCGATTGTATTAAAAAAATCATCGACACCTTTTATGACTGAAGATTCGGTCCACTTTTTAACAATATTATATATTCTATCGTTCCTTTCAGCTAAATGTAAATCAGTGGCATGCACAAACATAAAATTATTCCAATCTTTTTTAGAAATAACAATCGAGTGGTAATTTATTCTGTTTTCTAAAGATATTAAGTCGAACATCACAAACGACCGTTCTTTTAAGAAATTCTGTACTTCTTTACTGATTTTGAATCTAATAGTCACCAGATAAAATTTAGTCAGATTCCCAAAAAAATTGTATTTCAATAAATAATCTTGAGGGGTAAGTCCTTCTAAATAGGAAACATGAGTAATTGGAATTGTGGGGACCTCTTTAATATCAACAATTGAAAGAGAAAGTGAATCTCCTCTATATGAATGACCTCTTAGTTTCTTTAACATATAACCAACGTCATCTACCATAAAATCATAATCTTTATCAGCATCTTCTAATTCTTTTGCAATAATTCTTTGCTTTCTTTTTTTAATTTTATTTTTCTGCCTTCGCCCCCAAAAGCCCTCTGGTTTATCTTCTTTGTATTTTTTCTTCTTCAACTCAAATAATTCCCTAAATTTCCACTTGTAATCTAATACAGGAACTAGTTTTATTTTCCCCTCAATATTCTTCCTGAATTCATTAGGATCCCATAAACTACTTATAAAAAGAAACTCCGTTTGAAACTGCTTCTCTTTTACTCTGCGATCTATATTTAAAAATATAGGACGTCCTAAATTGGGATTAACTATGATTGATTGGGTTGATTTTTCTTTTTTCTCTAAGCTCAATTGTTCTAAACTCATTTAGTTGTTTTCTTTATTTTGAAGAATAGGCTTTTCTGTATATAAATAACTAAATAATCGTTATTTAAAAGTGTATTTTTCTGTAAATAACAAGGAAGAGGGATTTATTAAATCCTTTAATCTAAAACTATTGAATCCCTTATTCTGAGCTAAGGTTTATAAATATGATATTATCTCCACGAATAACAATTGAACCAAGATCTTCATGCTCCTCCCTAATGTTTCCATCCTCATCTTGATATTCGAAGATTTGTTCAGTGTTTTCAATAAAAATATTTAAGTGTTCATCGAAAGATCTCAGTAAAGCACGAAATAAACGGTTACGCTTAACCTTTATAAGAATAATTTTATCAATCGAATCTTTTAAATAATCAATCGGTCTATTTGATGTCCTTCTTTCCATTTTTGAAAAACTCAAGAAAACAATTCTTAATATATAAAACTTTTATAATGTTAATTATAACCTTATTAATTAAAACCTTTTGATTATTTTTATAAGTGTATACATAAAAACTCACATTAATATCTATGATAAAATTGTCTAAAGAGGAACCTAGTGAACAGAAAATAGTAATATGTTGTGTTATGAACTGTCAAAGAGAAATTCCTATTGAAAGAGCAATTAAAATAAATGATAAATATTTTTGTCGTATTTGTGGCGTAGCGTATTACAGAAGTAATTTAAATTTATAGGTTATTATTAGACCCGTGGCCTAGTCTGGATAGGGCGGCAGCCTCCTAAGCTGAAGATCGTATGTTCGGGCAACTTACGATCAGAAATCGGGGGTTCAATTCCCCCCGGGTCTGTTTTTCCTTTATATCACAAACTAATCTTATAATTTTGCACTATTTAATACGATAGGGTCTTCTGTACATATCGAACTCCGCTTCTAAATAGAAAATGTATAAATAAGTATTCAACATAAATATATAATGCTAAAATAATAGAGGTGAAAAATTTGCCAAAAAGAATTTTAAGAGTAGATATGACTAAATTAGAGGCTAAGTTTGAAGACTTACCAGCAGATTATGCTGCTTTGGGTGGTCGAGGTATGACTTCAGCTATAGTTTCAAAAGAGGTTCCTGCTACTTGTCATCCATTAGGAATCCATAATAAGCTTGTTTTCGCTCCAGGGTTAGTGACAGGTACTAAAGCACCAACATCCGGACGTTTATCTGTTGGGGGTAAATCTCCATTAACTGGGGGGATTAAGGAAGCTAATGCTGGAACCAACTTTGCACAAAAGCTTGCAAGAATGCGTATCGGAGCATTAATAGTTGAAGGAAAGCATGAAGGAGACGACTATTATCTTTTAAAGGTTACTAACGATGGAGCTGAATTTATCGATGCTAATAAATGGGTTGGTAAAGGACTCTATAGTACTTACAAGGAGCTTTTTAAAGAATTTGGAGATAAAGTTGGTATCAGTGCTGTTGGAATCTCCGCAGAGATATTGGGTGCGATGTCAGGAATTTGTTTCAACGATCCTGAGGGATTACCAAGTAGATATGCAGGAAGAGGAGGTCTTGGTGCTGTAATGGCATCCAAAGGGTTAAAATTTATAATAATTGATGAAGCGGGTGCACCTGGCGTTGAAATAGCGAATCAAGAAGTTTTTTCTCAAGGGATTAAAAAACTTGGGGATGCGCTTAAAGAACATCCTGTTACACAACCTAACGGAGGTCTTAACTCCTATGGTACAGCTGTTTTAGTGAATATCATAAATGAAGCTGGTGGACTACCCCAAAGAAATTTTTCGAGAGGTCAAGATGAGAGAGCAGAAAAGATTTCTGGTGAAGCTAAAGCCGAAGAAATCAAGAAAAGAGGTGGAGTTCGTCCTCATTTCTGTAGTCCTGGTTGTATAATACAATGTTCTGAGGTATGGACTAAGCCTGGTGGAAAAGATCCTGTTGGAGTTTTGGAATATGAATCTGTATGGGCATTAGGTGCAAATTGCGAAATTTATGACTT
>Ga0114925_10001613_pt1 | contig 11218 bp, 10 predicted proteins | sample SumtaG_2_FD_87287 | JGI IMG/M metagenome (GOLD analysis project Ga0114925, IMG submission 87287) | Deep subsurface microbial communities from Indian Ocean to uncover new lineages of life (NeLLi) - Sumatra_00607 metaG | ecosystem: Environmental > Aquatic > Marine > Oceanic > Sediment | place...
ATTCTTCCTCTTCACTAGTATCAGGAATATTTTCTTGTTCTATTTGAGTTGTAATTTCTTCCATTACTTCTTTTCGGGCAGCGTTTAGCTTATGCTTTTTTCCCTTTGGCATCTTTATTTTAATTACTATCACTTTAAACTTCCAAATGTGTCAGGTAAACGCAAAAAACCCCCAATAGGGGGCATATTTCTTTTTGTTTTTTGTTACAGTATTCTTCCGTTTTAATTTACTTGGAAATACTAAGCAATACTGCTGCAGCTTCTTCTTCCGTAAGAATTCGTGTAATATCATCAGTCTCCTTCAATCCAGAAGCTTTTTGAGAAGTCAAAGGAGCTGTTGGCCTAACCCTAACAACAATCTTGCACTTGGTTAGATTGTTGTTGACAGTGACATCCTTGTAACGGTGTAGATTATTCCTTTTGAAGTATTCACTTCTACTTTCTCCTTCGTGTTTAAATTTACATATGTCTTTTTTGTCGCAGTGCTTTCCAAATGCACAGTTTAAAATAACCAGCTCGTCTAAGGAATGAGCGTATGTACATTCGACCCGGCAATTGGTTTCACCATTTGTAACTGTGTTGCATAATTTAGTATTTCTTCTAGTTTGGGGTTTCTTGATGCTGATCGTTTTCGATACTGTAGACTCCAGATCTTTGATGTCATTGTACCCGTTTCTATCACACCAGTTTTCTAAGTTATCATCCTCATGCCAGAACTTACATACATCCTTTTTGTAGCAGGTTTTGTGTCTACATTTCCTTTTGCGTAGTTCACTAATACTGTGAGCGAAATTACATCTTTCGTGGCACTTTCTGTTTGAATACAGACTTCTGCACAAAACTGTTTTATAATTGTCCTGACTCTTGCGCTGAAAATAAGAAGGTGGTTCCAGAATAATTCCTACAGGTTGCTCTTTCTTTCCCGCTGTCTTGGTTTTGGTTTTCTTCTTAGTTTTAGTGTTGATCAGTCTCTTATTCCTATTGTTTTTCGGAGTCAGCAAGACTAAGTCATCACAGCTAATAGTATCGATTTCCTCATTAGTCTTAATGGGGTTAATAGTAGTAGACAAAGTAGTATACATAATACGATTAGTGGTTAATTTTCGCTAAAAAAAATCATTTTCAAAATGCTCGGTTATATTATACGGTGTCTGTGTTGCACACCATGCATTCTTTTTTATTGAAGTCTTCCATTATTTTATATTTGTAGTATGTTGCGTAGCACGAGGCAAGCAATACTGGCGCTGCAAAGCCAATTACGTAATAGTAAATGTATTCCATTTTACTATTACAATTACATCCTTTAAAACGTTTGTTATATTTTATTCAAGGTAATCGTATAATTTAGCCGCCAGAAAAGGGTACATTATTACACCAACTATTACAGTGATAACGACGAAAATCATTTTATACATAGCCTATGCTTTTAAGCTTCAATCAAACAAGCTTTCCACGTAGTCGGGATTATGTCTTACTCTTGCAAACTTTCTATAGTCCTTACAACCAAACCTAAACTTTTTGAAAGTATTTGGATGGGGTGACTTGTAATAGAAAACGCAGTCTTCTATTCTGTTGCTAGCGGTTTGGTTGTTAATAACCATTGCGGTGTAGTTGTCACTTAGTCCATCCATTATTTTACAAAACGTAGAAAAATCTGGTATTATACTCGCGTAGTTTTCCCATATAACCTTACGTATCTTTACAGATGGTTCACGTAATATAAACACATTGTCAACGTTGACTCTTATAGCAGGAGGTATGTCAACAGCGTACTGAAGAGAAAGGATGTACCACAGCTTATAATGCCTTCCGACTTTAAAAAGGTTTTGCTGAAGAGGTTTCTTAAAAATTTTTGGATCATCGGCACAATCATCTATTAGTAGAACAGACCAAGGATTTCGCAGGTGTTCTTTAGCTATTTTTTGACGCTTAACGAAAGACTTTATTACATCTTCATCGTACTCATTATAAACAAAGAGCTCCGGAAAAAATTGGCTGTAGTAATGATTTGAACTCTCAGAGCCGCTCATAACGATTCCTGTAGGAAAAATATGTTTTTTAGAGTAAAGCAGGCTAGTTATGATTGTACTTTTCCCTGTTCCTGCTTTTCCAATTACTACAGTCTTGGAACCACCCTGTGTGTCAACTCCCGCCTTGTTAGTGGACGGTGCAATGTTCTCTGGGTTGAATTCTTTTATTCTGTACGTAACTGAATTTCCGTTGTCGTTGTTGTTCAAATATCTATCCAAATCTAAGTCGTCCATTTTTATATATTGAGGTTGTGTTTAAATAATAAAAGCTTTCCAAACTGATAAAATAGACCCTTATGCGTACTCAAAATTTTGGCATAAAAAAAGACCCTTTCGGGTCTATTTTTACTTAATTTTTTGTATTTCCCTCATAATTTATTTAATCTTCAAACAATTCGTCTATTAACTCCTCGGGATCCATTTCCACCACTTTTTTGGGTACTTTCTTTTTTTTCTTAGGTAGTTTTTTAGTTTGTTTCGGTTTCGTTTCAACAGCTAGAATGTCTTCTACGGGTGGAAGTGTTACCGTAATGGGATCCTCCTCAATTATCCTGTTATCTATAATTTCACCTTCTTCTTCTAATTTCCTGTAGTACTCGTTTTTGCATTTGGCTGCCATATCTTGATACTTTGTAAACAATGCAATAGCTTCTTCATCTCCAGTCTTCTTTTTTTCTTTTAACTCACTCCACATTCTACTTATTTCTTTTTGAATTTCACCAAATGCGAAGTCAGGATGGCTTTCCTTCACGTACTCTCGGGAATCAATCATAAATAGTTGGTATGCACTCTTCGGCTTCTTTACTTTTTTTGTTGTTTTAGTCTTTTTATTTTCAGTTTTCGTTGGTACTTCCACCTCAATTGTTTCGCTTTCCTCTGTAGTTTTATTGCCGGGAACATAGGACTTCATTTCTCTCTCATATCTTTTTTTGTCTTCTTTAGCCAAGTCGAAATACTAATTAGCTTCAGAAGTTAGCTTCACACTATGCCAAGTCTTAGCTAGAAGTTGTGTTATTTGCTTTGAGTCTAAAGAAGTATTACTTTTCTTAAACTCTTCACGGTTTGCCGTACAAAACAGAATATACGGCGATAAGTTCCTTTTAGGCTTATTCGGATCCTTGTTCTTTTTTTTCTTCTTTTTCATTGCTTTATTTATTTTTATAGTTAGCGCTTCTTGGACATCATCTTTTCTGAAGCGTTTAGATACTTTTCTCAGTAGTTTCTTTGCTTCTTCGTCTTCTATACTTTCCATATAGGATTTCAGATAGTCTACGACGAATTCGTTAATAGTAGGAATAATATTAGTTGCTTTAAGAACCATTGTACAATAACCACAATATATTCGAAAAAAAAATCAATTTTGAAAGCTGTTCATTTTCTCTTTTTCTTACTGGTACCACAGTTAACATCTGTAATAATGAGATTATTTTCTTCGAAAAATTTTCTCAGGTTTTTACACAAGTATCGTTTAGAGACACTTGACCACAGTATACCGTCTTTTAGCTTTTGTTTGTTTATATCAGAAGTAATTCCTCGTTGCTTGTCTGGTAGAATATTATCCAAGAAATCCCTAAGTGTTCTTACATCTGACTTCTCGATATCAATCATTTTATTAATTTTTTTGTAGTATTTTTTTGTATCCTCGTCTTCGTCTGGAAATCTTATTCCCATTAGAATTGTTAGATACACTAAGAAGTTCTTGTCGTAGCTTGTGCACACCTTTCCCGGGGTTCTTTTTCTGGGATCCAGTTCATCTCCTTTCTCTATTTTCTTAATACAGAAATCATTTGTAGTTGGATTGACGACACCTACAAATCCAAACGGACTTTCAATCTTTTTGCCTTTGCTTATAAAGTCGGCATACTTGGCGTTATCTGCTTCCTTGCAGTCCTTCCACTCATTGCCGTACAAACATCTTAGTTTTCTAGTTTCACTATACCTAATGTTGTTAACGTAGACACCATCTATATCAAAATCATTGAGAGTGAAATAGTTCACTATGGCATCTACTGCCTCTGTATTACACATTAAAGTATTTGTTGTTTTTGCTAATTTCGAGTTTTCGAACAAAAACTGTTGCATTGTTGTAGGAATCTTCGAAAGTATGTAAGAAATAAAAGTTTTTTCTTCGACTGTATCTCTATATTCCTTTATTAAGTCAGGCAAAGAGGATATATACAATTCATTTAGTATCCGCTGAAACGTTGTGGTGTCGTAAACTGTAGGATTTTGCGTGTAATATGTGGTGAGTAGACTTGCAGATTGTCCTAAGTCATTGCTTAAAAAGTAAGTGTTGTTATCTTCTTTTAAGTACGAAGCGAATCCGTACTTGTTTCTTAATATAACATTCTTGGTTATTATTTCGTACAACGCTTTCAAAATTTCGAATTCATTATAGTCGGAGAAAGTCACTTTTAAGTACTTAAAATCGACAATGAAATTCGTTCTGAATATGGTTTTTATACCGTCAATTATTTTCGATACAGCGTTTGTACTATAATAAAGGTTGTATGTTGAATAATCAAGCGCTGTAGTAGGAAGCAACAAGGTATCCATGTTTATCCCGTCGCATTTATACGCGCAAAGTTGGTAATTGCATTCACGTGTAAAATCGTTACCTGGCTTGAAGTTTCTTCCGTAATTCAAAGCACAGTCAAATGCAGCTTCTTTCATTAGTTGCTCTATCCTTTTTATACTGAAGTCTTTTACCTCTGATCTCTTGTATTTCACTATATCTATGGAAGGAAAAACTTCATTATTAGACTGAGAAGCTCTTTGGTATATGTACAGTACTGGTTCATAACCTGCTCTAATTAAGTCTTCGTGTGAACCAAATCTGTAGCCACGAGCTATTACTTGACTGGTTTCCGAATAATTCCAAAAAGGCGTTAGAACAGTTTCAGATTGAATGTTCTTAAACGTGAACCCTTCGCTTACTAACCTAGACCCCAGAATAACACTGATATATTCGCCGTTCATATTATCTGGTTGATTAAAACGTTCCACATTTTCGAGAATTTGTGAGTAAGTCAGATTGAAATCAGATAACAACAGGTATCTAGCCTTTTTCTGTTTGATACTTTTACCAGTGGAAGAGAAGCCGAAGAGTTCTAAAAGCAGACTGAACAGTATTATTCCACTACCAGTTACGTATTCGCTATATACGAAACTACTCTTGCCGGTCTCGTAATTTTCGAGTAGAACCCTAATTGTTTCAGAGTACTTGCTTGACAACTTTCTAATGTTCTTAAGACTTTCTTCGTTGTTACTACCTACAATTTCTTTCTTTAATGCATCAGACAAGTAGTACTTTTTATTTCGTAGTTTAACATATTTATTAAAACCGAGTTTACCATATGATCCATCTGGAAATACGAAAAGAGATGCCTGGGAAGAGTTCTCATAAAAACGAGTTGACTCTTCTTCTACTTCTCCTGCTTTTCCTATGTCTTCTTGGTAAGCAGCATCGTATATCCGACTCTGGAAGTCGCTCATAATGTCGACGTCTATTACAAAGCTTTTAAACGTAGGAAGAATTTCTCCTACAAAAACTTTTTTCACAGCGGAGTCAACGGAAGTGAGGTAGGATACTCGGCTTTTAAACACTTTTTTCAAGCTTTCTACCATAGTGGGCTTCACAGTATAAGAACCGTCTTCTTGAATATTCAAGTACTTGTTCTTGAAGTTCAGACCCATAGGGAGTTGTTCTTCTACTGGTAATAGCAAGTTCATAACGCTGGCTATTTCACTTGGTTGATCTTTCATAGGCGTACCTGAAAGAAGTATAACCTTTATATTTTCTGGTATGTGGGTTAGCCTCCAAAACTGCTTGTACACATCAAGGTTTTTAACTTTATTCATGAAAGAAATGACTCTATTTACATCGATTGTGTCATCGTCGGCAAACTTGTCAAAAATTACTTCGATATCGGCCAATTGAGCTGTCCTATCAAATTCAAAAACTGCATTGTAGAACTCCTCTACATTGAGCTTCCTCTTACCTTCTCTTAGTTTCCTTTTGAAAAGCTTTAGATTGCTACTGTTAATTATACTGCTGAATGCCTCGCTTACTAATTTCTGTAAGTAAGTTGTTCTTTCTTCATCCACTTCTAAAACCTTAGTTTTTGCACGTAAGTTGTGTACCTCGTCTATCACGATGACTTTATTACTGAATCTATCTCTTATGTACTGGTTGCTTCTTGTAGATATTTCCTTAGCAAAAGTCTGGAATGTGTAAAACTCATAATACTCTCTTACTTTCTTCCTAACTCTTGACTGTTTCTCTCCTTCTGTCATCAAATCGTAGTTTTCTGGTATGTATGTACCCTTTGTTCCTTTGAAGACTAGTTCGTTCTGAAAGTTTTTCAGTAGACCCACTCCTTTAGCGAAAACCATTGCTTTGTCAATAGTAGAATTTTGCGATCTAATTTTCTCGATGGCTGCAACGGCAGCCAAGCTTTTTCCTGTACCTGGTGTCCACAGAAGCAATAGTCTATCGTAAATAGTTAGAGCATTAAAGTAACGAGATACAGTCTTTTGTGCTTTCATGAACTCACCTGGATTCTTGGGTATACTTTCATCTCTTTTCAACTTGTTTTCGTAGAATTCAGTTTTATCGTATATGGTTTTGAAAAAATTTTTTTTATAGGTGTTCATATACTCCGGTACCTGTTTTTCAACGTTGGGATATTTGGGTAGAAAGTCATATATTTCCATACTTTATTTATACAGAAAAATAGTAAAACTTTAAAATTGAAAAATGCAAATGGTTTATTACTTTATTTGATTATGGACATAAGAGAAATTGGCAGAAATTCTTTATCTAAGGTACTAGGTGTGAAAAGCAATGTAGACATCTTAGAAAAATGGATACGTGAAACATCAACCACTGATGAAGATTACAAAAGGTTAATATTCCAAACTGTGGGAGACGTACTAAACGCAGTTAAGTTGAAAGATATACTGGAGAATATAAAATCGAAAAAGAGCGGTTACAATCATCCAATTTATGATAGGATAGCAAAGAAAATAGAGGAACAAAACGAGTTTATAAAGAATCCTTATATCAATATAGAGAAAGGCGTCATTCAGTGTAAGAAATGTAAAAGCGAACGTGTCTTCAGTTATGCAAAGCAAACTAGATCTGGGGATGAATCCACGTCTGTATTCTGTGAATGCGTGGAGTGCGGTTCAAAGTGGGTAATCAACTAAATAACTTATATAATAATAAATTATATTTATTATTATTTCAAACGTGATGGTTGAACTGAGTGTTCTGACTGAATTTACGATTGTTTGTTGATCTGTTATTTCGAAACTTCTGTTTTGTTTTGTCATCCGTAGAGGTGGGAGTTTTAATAGATGAATCAAGAACATCTAATACACTCGAGTCTAATGGGACGTTAGTTATATTAGTGTTTGAATCACGTAAACTACCGTAATTACCTGAAATTGTTCGCCTAGATTGCCTTCTTCTATTCCTATTTCTATTTCTCCTACTACTCGTATTACGACTACGGTAGAAGTTAGACTCATATTCCTCTGATATGGTCAAGATGCTCTCTTCTGGCAAACTCCTGCTGAACAAATTTTCTTCAGGTCTGGGAATAACTAAGGGAGATATGGGAATACTTGCTACAGTTGCAGGAGAGACTGGTTGAGACCGACGACGAGAGTGGCTACGACCGCTAGAACGTGGTTGGCTACCACTTGAATCAATAGAATTCCTACAAAATGGGCAAGCTGAATTACAACGCGAAGTACTTAAAATACGATCGTAGCAATCAGAACAGATCTTGTGTGTACATTCCAACCATATGTACTCATCCATTTTCTTCTCTTCATAGCATATTAAACATTCTTCATCCATTTATTTATAAATAAAAAAAGTTATAATAAAATGATAACAGATAAACCTCATATTATTATCATTAACAAACCAGACATCGAATTGGATGACTTGCAGAAATTACATTACGCTGCTATTCCACCTCTCAACACTGATGTATCGTTTGGACTTCCACAATATAAAGACAACGACAAAAAATTAGCTAAAACACCAGTTGATTTTAATTGGGGTGAAATTTTTCCTGACGACACTCCTTCTATTAAAGCAAAAAAGGAGTTGATATACCCGATACTAAACCAAGAGCTTTGTGGTTCGTGCTATGCTATGTGCACAGCTACTAGTATATCTGACGCGCTAGTAATATCAGGAGTAACGGATTTCTTCCCTGATATATCAACAACCTACGCGCTAGCATGTTATAAACAAGGAGGTTGCAATGGGGGTAATCCCGGTAAACTACTAGAAGACATTTCTATTGGAGGCATTTCAAATAACGATTGCCTCAATTATTCATGGTGCGACGAGAGCGATGAATGCAATGGCAACAGCACCTTTGTTCAAAACTCGGATTTGAATTTGCTAATACCCGAATGTAAATGCAAGACAGAACCTTACCCTCTCTACTTTGTGGAAAAAGATCCCGTGGTTATTTCTATTAGTGTCAACCTACCCAGAGAACGATATTTCGAAGTAGTAAAGAATCACATAATGTTCGACGCACCACTAATTGCTGGTTTCCTAGTTGAAAAGAATTTTTTAAGCGGAAAATTTTCTAGAATGAAGAAAAACAACGGAATTTACTTAGAAAATGGAATATACGAAGGCGACAGCTTAAGGTTCAAAACGAATAGTTATACCGATTACTTCTACGGTGGACACACATGCGAAGTAGTTGGTTGGGGTGTTGGGCAGAACACAGTAATTAACGGAGAAGGAGACGTAGATGACGTGCCATATTGGATATGTAAAAACACTTGGGGAAAGGATTGGGGTGACAATGGATATTTTAAAATGGCAGTTTACCCTTTTAATGAAGTGGTACAGTTTGATGTTCTAATTGAAGATAAAATAGGAGGAATGATAATGTTTTACCCAAGTAACAATATAACTCGTAATACAGATATGAAAGGTAAAAAAATAGAGAATTTTTCTACTGCGAAGAGTACTAATTACAACTTTGTATTTTTCCTTTTTCTATGTTTGCTTTTCCTTATGCTACTGTTTTTCATCTAAAGTGGATATCAAGAGTTTTCAGTATATCAGTCCACTTATACTTCTTCAGAATATTTGGCACCTTATCCTTGTACTGCTTCAAGCAGTACTCGTAATTTTTGTAGACATAATCAATTTTTTCTGCGAATGTCTCGTGTGAACAAATGTACATTAGTCCATTGTGATTATCTAACAAGTTATTTACAAAAATCGGCTGTGACGGTTGAACATGTGTAATGTCAGATAATTCGTGGAAAATATCGACAAGACCACCAACTTTAGCTACTACCTGTGGCTTCCATCGAGAAGCGTGTTCGATATTACATAGTCCGAAGCCTTCACCCATTGCTGTGTTAATTCCTAAGTCAGTTCCATTATATAACTTGTTCATATCCTCATCCGACAGAACACGAGGAATCAAGAAAATATGTCTGGTAACTAAATTTTCATATTGAACTCCATACAATAAAGCCATAGTTCGAATAACGTCTAAAAGATTGAAACCCGCTGTTGTTTCTCGTGTACAGTTTATCATTAACTTCAACTTAGGGTCAAAGTCGTTCTTCTTCAGGAAGATAATGAAAGCGCCTATCGTTACATCCCAAGCTTTCCTGTATGCATTTCGGTTAGTGTTTAGGATAACAAAGTCATCTGGATTTAAACCGAAGTACTTTTTACAGTCGTTGCTGTTTACTATAATAGCGTTGTTGTCTATTCCATGCCTGAGTTCGTAAATTCTCTCTGCGTGGTTAGGGACTAGCATCTGCAATTGTTCTTTCCAGTAATTAGAAAAAGTGAAAACCTTGTCTGCAAAATTGAACAGGTTTTGTATAAGGTCGTTTCTCTCGAAATCATAAACAAGATCCAGATACAAGTAAGTTTTAAAGTCCTTAGGACCAAGGCCAAAATGTTTTAGATATTCATTGAAGAGTCTACTAATGACGATGATATCGTTGTATATGAAAACTATATCAGGTTTCACTTTTTTTATATAGTCACAAAATAAGTTTACACCGTATAGCTCATCATTTCCAGCTTCCTTTTCTATTTTATAGGCATCTATGAATGTGATATTTGGGTGAATGTACCTATTAACTCTTTCCTCTTCAGTTATAAAATTTGATATACCGTAGTAGAACACTTCTAGATGCTCTTGTGAAGCCAAATAATTAGTTATTATATTAGCAATTCTAGAGTAACCTATACCCTGATCTGGATAAGTTCCATAGAAAAGTACTCTACGTTTTCTTTTCACGTTTGTTACGTCCTCAATTTTCATTTTATGTGTGTAAAATGTCTTTTTAAGTTACGAAAAGTCAAAAAGCATTTTTTTTTTGTAATCAACGATATACAACAATGTCAATAATTCTCCCTTTAGTAGAACTCACTGATAAGAACAAAGAAAAGTGTTACGAAATAAGTTGTATCCAACACAAGAATAGAATTCTTGAGCCGTACAAAATAACAAATAGTAGTATATATTTACCGTTCGCATTCGCGATTCAGACTCTAGGACTAAAAAGACCGCGTCGAGATTCTGGAGTTTCTTTTACTTCTAAATTTGTTGGAAAACTAAGAGATGAACAAAAAGAAGTAAAGAAAGAAGCCATAAAGTACCTTAACAAAGACGGTTGCGTACTTCTTGCTCTTAGGATAGCATTCGGGAAAACTGTGTTGTCTATTAACCTTGCCTGTACAATAAAGATGAAGACACTTATTGTAGTGCATAAGCTGGTACTCATAAAACAATGGAAAGAATCTATAGAATCTTTCTGCAAAGGCAGGATTCAAGTTCTAAACTCTCGCTCTGCGTTTGACGATGAATGTGACTTTTTCATTATGAATGCCGTCAATATACCTAAAATGGGTCATAAGTTCTTCAAGAGTATTGGTTGTCTTATAGTTGACGAGTGTCATTGTATTATGGCAGAACAAATTTCATACCTAATGAATTACATACAACCTCGTTACTTAATAGGGCTCTCCGCGACTCCTTATAGAAACGATGATCTGAATATTTTGTTGGATTTGTATTTTGGCGAGAGAAAAATAATTCGCAAGTTACACCACCCCCACAAAGTGTTCGTCGTATATACTCAGTTTAAACCAGAAATAAAAGTCACAGATA
>Ga0114925_10001614_pt1 | contig 11211 bp, 1 predicted proteins | sample SumtaG_2_FD_87287 | JGI IMG/M metagenome (GOLD analysis project Ga0114925, IMG submission 87287) | Deep subsurface microbial communities from Indian Ocean to uncover new lineages of life (NeLLi) - Sumatra_00607 metaG | ecosystem: Environmental > Aquatic > Marine > Oceanic > Sediment | place...
TAAGCCATCATTATCCGTATCAACAGCTAAAGGATTGGAAGAGGTGTGGACGGATATATATCCTTCGCTAATATCGCGCTGAACTTGGATTGTCCACCCAAACCATTCTAGACCGTCCAGAAGTGTATCATCGTCAGTATCATTATTTAATCTGTCCGTCCCAAGGACTCTCTCTCCTATACCAAACTTTGCCATATAACCGTCAGGTAATCCATCGTTGTCAGAATCCCAATCTAAATAATTAACCGTCCCATCATTATCTGAGTCTATAATTCCACCATCTTGCTCAATTTCCCAAAGATCTTCCAAACCGTCATTATCCAAATCGGTTACGTCTAAACCCCATTCGCTTTCAAACTCATCTGTAATGCCATCTCCATTCTTATCAAGGAAAATATATAGTTGGAATTCCGCAGAATGTGTACCTCCGCAATCATCCATCACTTTAACGCGCCCTTTTATAGTACCTGTTTTTTCACAGGGAATATATATGCTCGAACATTGCTTATCATAGTCAGGGACCGTTATAGTATTATTGTCAATCCAATATGTCCATTCATAAGTTAAAGAGTTAAAATCTATGGATTTATCAAAAGTATATGCGAAAATCTCAATACCTTGAGGAATTTCTATCGTATTTCCGTAGAACATTTTACTTGTGGCAGTTATGGTTGGCAGTACGTTTTCAACGATTATAGAAATGTTAGCATAAGAAATTTGACCGTTCTGTTCGGAAACGGTGAGGCGAACGGTGTAAGCTCCATCGTTTAAAACTATAGAGGGCTTTCTACCGATTAAAGTTTCTATTGGAATAGTTGATGATTCGTAAATTTCCCATGTGAAAGTTAAGCCCGCCATTTCATCTAGGTAACTATCAAAAACGGCAACATCTATAACAATCAAATCCCCTTCAGTACCGTAGAGTGTAAAGGGACCTTCAATAAAAGGAGGCATATCTATAATCGTAATTGTTTTCGTTATGTTATAAATAGCGCCGTTATCGTCGATGACATAAAGCGTATAATTATAAGTTCCGGCTTCTGCCCATGCGTGTGTGGGATTATCGTCATAAGAGTATAACCCATCGCCCCAATCCCAATATAATCGTAAATCATCAATATCGGAGGGTGAATCGCTTAACCATGAGGAAAATTCAAGTTCATTACCTTCAGTTCCATTAATTGGTTGATAAATATGTGCGCTTGGCATTGCATTTTTTACGTAAACAACAAAACCTTTCTTTGTAATGCTATATCCATCGTCCACAGTTACCGTAATTAGATAAAAGCCGGAGTTTTTGTAAGTATGATTTGTTAAGAATCTCGAATTATTCACATTATAAATGCCTACTTCAAGCGCAGAACGATCCCCGAAAGTCCAAGTTACGGTGAATTCATCGTCATCAGGGTCAAAAATTTCAACACCATAACTTACTTCTAAATCTTCGCTTGTAACGTCAGGACCGTAAATAATAAATGTTGGAGCGAGGTTTTCGAAATCTAATTTTAAATTCGGACTCCAAGAATAATGGATACTATCAAAATAAATTCCGTACCCGTCGTTATCTTTACCATGGGTATATGTCTTAATATTGTTAATATACTTATTTTTAGCCTTAAAACTCTTATCACTTAGGGCAAGAATATCGTTAACATACCAATCATATGTACCTTTTCCGTGTTCATCAATATCAAATACAATTCGATGGTGATACCATATATCGTTATAAACAGGAAAATTAGTTAAATATTTACCACTTTTATCATCATATTCAAATTTTCCATGAACAATTCTTATAAATACGGCGATATCTTCGTCAGAATTTATAGTAATTGTACTTTTTTTATCGGCATCTGAAGTTTTACACCAGAAGCTTATTTCACCGGAAGTCCTATCAGAGAAATAATTAGAAACAATAATTTTTTCTTTACTGTCGTTATCTTCTAATTTTAGCACATTACCATCCCGAATTTCATCGTAAACTATTTCAACAGTACAATTACCGTCATTGTCGAGCCCTTCAACAAAATCTATTTCCGTTCCTGAATCTCCGATTTTTTGATCCTCAAAGCTATACGTAACTTTCCCGTCGGTGTTAAAATAAAACTTTTCAACATCTTTTCCACCATCATCATCAATAGCCGTTGCCTTTAAGAAATCTGAAGAACCTATTTGTTGAAAAATAATTAAATTATCTAATCCGATGGTGTTATTTAATAGCATAAAAATATCATCGGTATTATTTTCAAAGGGCTCAATTCCAAATTGAAAATCAATCTCAACAGGAAACTTGTATTCATTATAAAATGCGGAATATGCGTCTTTTGTAAGTGTAATTTTGGCATACTTGATATCATCTTCCTTCCATAATTCGACCAGATAAGTAATATCGTTTAAAATAAATTCCTTAACATAATAACTAGGTAGATAATATTGAAAATTATCACCGATAGTATAATTAACGTCCCAAGAGTACCCAACATCGTCTAAATAAATACAATAATTATCATCATTCCAAGAAGTAAAAAATCCAAACTGATTAATATATTGGTCAAAAGAACTGTCTTTTTGCGTTAAATTAGAAATAATAGAATAGGAATCATCGATAGTTGCTTTTACTTGTCCCTGCTCTAATCCCATAAAATTACCCGAAGATAATTCAAAATCTAATCGACAATGATACCAACGATTAGCATGCGCCATTGTTATGATTTCAGGTTGAACAGCTGTCGATCCTATCATCCAAAAACCATTGCCAATAAATAACCCTCCGCCAATAACTGCCTCAGTCCCATTCCAAGTTATGAGAGAAGCAACTAGTATTGGTTCTCCACTCTCAGCCAACAACTTCGAAGTTCTACACCAAAATTCAATGGTCCCGTATTGCTGATTTTCAAATTCATTATATATGAAAGCTACATTCTCGATATGATTATCTTTAAGCATTACAACCTTATAGTGCCCATCTAACTCTTCTATTATAGATACACTATCTTGAGATAAGGAATAAGGGAGTCCGGGATATGGATACATATCGCTCCATTCTTGAGGTACCGCCCCTACCAAATCATTAGAAAAGTTATAGGTGGCAACTCCCGTAGGTTGCAGAATAGTTTGGTTAGGTGGCCATGAATACTTTATATTATCAACATAAATTTGATAATATGATAATTCAGGATCAGTAAGAACAGCTAATCCATTAATAAAATGATTAGTGGTATTCACATAACTTATCATGTAAGTCATAGCAGAATAATCATTATCTATTGTGGCACGACATGTTCCTTTTTGTAATCCTTGATATTCTCCATCAGTAAATTCAAAATCCAATTTGATATGATACCATTGATCAGCTTTAGCTTCCGAGATAAAAATCATAGAGCTATGCCCGGTTGAATTCACACCAACAAGAACCCAGCTTCCATTCCAAATGCATAGAGCCATGCCAAGTTCTAACTCGCCTCCGAATGTAGGGGAGGAAATTGCATATGTTATAGTCATCGGCTCTTCTGAATTAAGGAATGAATCTGATGCTCTTATATCTAACTCAACAGTTCCATTTTTTTGTACTCCTGCTTCAAATAATTGAGCTAAAATTGAGTATTCGGATTCTGAAGTATCGTTTAACATGACAACATTATTAAAACCGTCTAAATGTTCGATTATGGATACATTACCGACGGATATCCAATTTTCAGGAGCCTCTCCAACTATATCATCATCAAAATTATAAATAGTATTATCAATAAAAGCGAAAATAGATGTGTGATTAATTTCATAAAGCCACTCAACGCTATAATCTACATCAACGGATATTTCATCTACAGAAGGATCAAAAACGCTTCCATAAAATCTGATAGGCGAATCAAGCGTAAAGATCTCATCATCAACCCACATCTCATCAGGATCAGAGATCCATGGCTCTTGCCAATTGTTTTGATCAAAATTATGTATACAAGAGCTTGAACTAATAATATCATCTCCGCTACTCACTTCAAATGTTAAGCCAACTTCAATATAATATGTCTCATTAGGATCTTGCCGATAAGTTTGGTTTACGATAATTTTATAATTTTTTGAAAGGTCAAAATTTAAAGGCATTGAAATATCCTTAATACTTTCTAAACCTGAGGGTTTTATTATTTCCATAAATAAAATTGAGATATCATCTTCATAAATTTCTATAGTTAAATTTGCTGCTTTATCCGGATTAGACGTCCAGAGATCTATGGTAAAGTTAGTTGGAACAAAAGCACCTTCAATCCCGATATCAGGGGGGACATTTTTTATAATTACTTTACCATAACTCATATCACAAGCCCATTCTCCTTCAGTATCTTTAATATAGACCGCTATTTGGTCGATAAGATCGTCATCGGTCCAGATGTGTGAATAATGCCAGCCGCCTTGTGCAAATTCTTCAGGTCCGAATTCTTCTAATAACCCCCAGTAATATTTTAGCTTCATATAATCTGAGAGACCATCAATTGAAGATGTGTCATAAAAGAAACTCTCGCCCTCGTTGATTTCATAAGGATTAATTAAGTTGTCTCCAATATTATAATTTGGATCCCAAGAAAGTCCTATAGCATCCATATAGAAAGCATTTTGAGTGTTATTTATTACACCAAAAAAATTAAGCACATTAATTTTTTCCATAGACTCGGGCCAAATTTCGGGATATAAATTTATAAAAGTTTCATTCTGGGAAAAATCTCTGAAGAAAGTAGTCCAATTAAAAACATTTAAATCATAATTATTTGAAAATTTTTCATTTACAGCTAATCGAAATTGGTCATCTCCAAGCCCCATATAATCACTTTCATCATTACAAAAATCAATTCTTATGTGATTCCACGTATTTTCTTCCATAAGAGGTAATTCGTCTAATTTTATTGGATTATATACTGCTGTGAAAAACTCTATTATGTTGTTGTATTGAATAATATACCATGAGCCATTTACGGTATATAACCAAAGTCCGTCTGAAATGAAAAAGATAATAAGAGGAAAAGTAGTTTGCATAAACTGTATATGAAATTGCTCACTGAGATCTTCGGCATAGAAATAAAATTCTACAGTTCCAAAAGACTGATTTAAACAATTAATTCCCTTATCCGGGTTGAAGCCGGTAAAATTTTCAAAATCAATTTTCCAAAAATCTTCGAAGCTACCAATTGAAGGAATTTCTCCTAATGATATTGCCGGATAATTGGTGATCGGTTCAAATGCTAGGACATTTCGATGATCTTCCAAGACTTCTCTTATTACTGTTGAGCTATTAGGATTCAAAGCTGAAAGACTCAAGCCTAAATTCCAATCTTCCGGTATAGTTCCAATTTCATCGTTTTCAAAATTGTACGTTGCTCTATGAAAAGGCGGAAGTATTTTTATATCCGGAGGTCGATTATCGATAATAACCAATTTTGATATTTTATCTTGTTCTCCATTATCATCTTCAATAACAAGCGTTACATTATATTCTCCCGCAGATAGATATTCGTGAAACACACCCTCTCCGTATCCCGTAGTATTATCACCAAATAACCAATAATATCTTAAACTGTCTCTATCAGATGAAGAATCTACATTCCCTCTAGCAGTAAATATAATTGCCGATTTATCATAAAAGCCCTTCTGAGGTTGAAGATTATCTCCGATAACATAATTCGAATGCCAAGAAAATCCTATGGCATCAATAAAAATGGAATAATCGTATGAATTATCATCGGTTTTTAATCCGAATATCTGTACATTATCTATACTGCTAATTAAATTTAGTTGAGGAGATCTATTATTTGTATCGTTATTAATTGTAATGTAAAATTTATCTTCACCTAATCCAAGATAGCCTCCACCTTGTCTACAATCAAAGTCTATTCTCACGTGATACCATGTATTACTTTCTGGAAGAAGTACATTAGGAATAATGTGCCAATTATTAGAAGAATCCCGATATTCCCATTGCCCATTCTTGATTCGAATCATAACTCCTAATCCTACGAAAAATGGTCCTAAAATGAACTCAGCGATTTTGGAGATATCCGTTGTTCTTACCCAAAATTCAACCGTACCATGGTTCGGTTGTTCAGATATTAAATTTAACAATTTTACAGAACCAGAACTGTTTCTATCGTTAAGTTTTAGTACATCATAATGCCCGTCTAAATGATCAATTATACTAGAGCTACATTCCATATCATTATATTGTACCCATGGAAAATCGACTCCCTTTCTTGGAAAATCTCCATGAGGATCAAAGCGAAAGTCAAAAGTACCTTTATAAGCATCTCTATAAACTTCCCAATTATCTCCAATATCATAATATGCATCCCAAGAGAGTCCTAAAGAATCAATATAACATTGATAATCATAATCGTCAGTTTCTGTCATAAAACCAAGGACATCAATAGGACAATAATTGGATCCTCCCTCACCCCAAAATTGGCGAATCCCTGACTTTTGTCCGTTCACATAGATTCTCAATTGATTTTGACGGAGACCATTGTGGATAGTGTTAAGTTTGGTATTAAATTCGATAGTTAAATGATACCATTCATTAGATTGTACATTATCAAATTCTGTAAAATTGTTAAAAACAAAATCCCTACCATCCGGATCTACTTCAATTGAATATTGCCACTTATTATCTTTAATTCTAATTTGTAGTCCTCGATTATAATACTTATATTCTGATACATAAGGAATCCCAAAATATTCTAGATAACCATATTCATGTGCCCAGAAAGCGTCTTTATGATCTCCATATTTAGACCCCGCATATATTCTAAATCCTTTACTTGCATCTGTAGTAGATACCCATAACTCGAATGCGCCATATCTAGTTAGTGCAAAAATTTCTGATTCAATTTGCATAGCACTTATATCAAGATGGCTTTGATCGTTAAATTCAACAACTCTATAATTTCCATCTAACCAATTTTTCACTTTAGGAGTATCACAGATGGCTGTTTGGGATACATTATATTCCGAAAACCATTCTTCGGGCATATAATCTGCTCCATCGTAGATTCGCCAACCATTTGGCGGTGTACCTGCGGGATCATTATTAAAACCATAGGTAGAAGGAATATTTGCAGTATATGCAAAATCCGCTGTAGGCTTCACATTGCTAATATCGATTTCTATGGTTTTAGTTGTCATGGCTTGTTGATCATCAATAATCGTAAGAGATACAGGATAAATTCCGGACTCGCTCCAACTATAAAGCACTCCGCTACAACCTTGCTTTCGTATGCCATCCCCTAAGTCCCAGAAAAACAGCAATTCTGAAAGATCAACGGTCGATTCAATTATGTCAGAGGCAAATAAATAGATTTTATCATCTTCTTTATATTTATAACCATTATCATTTTTATATTTGAAATTATCTCCGACCTGATAATCTTCCCAGTCAAATCCGACACTATCAACATACCAACCCCCCATGTAAATACCTCCAAGCTCATCATAATCATCATATTGACCTGTAAGAAAGTATAAGCGATTGACTGTAGAATGATTATTACGATAAGGCAAATCACCTCCAATCAGAAAACCGTTAATATATAGATCGTAGTTATAATTATCACAATCAAAATCGATTCTAAAATGCATCCAATCTGATTCATTAAACATCTCAAATCTGGTATCAATAAAAACTTCTCCATTATGATACTTAATTTTATCTTCAATATAATCATCAATTCTAATGTCTACTGCAACATTCGGCGATGAAATACCCGGTTTAATCAAATCATCGCTAAAATCATCTTGACTTGAGACTAATCGCAAAATAAGTTCGGAGTCGTAAATCTTGTCGATCGGACCTATTCGTCCGGGATTATTAAAGGCTCTTTTAAACCAGAATTCAAGAGTCCCGGAAGATTGTTCTGACGTAAACTCATTAATAGCTATTGCTCTATGTTCAGACATATCCCATAATTCCATTACATTGTTATGTATCCCGTCAACATTACTAACTTTGATATCGCAATTTCTTCCTGAATACTCAATCCATCCGGATGGATCATATTGAGGATCTCTAAAAGCATCCCATATTGGAGGTGCTGGCTTATCTTCTTCAAAATTATAAGTCGCATCATTCACTATAATCTCAGAAGTAGTCGATACATTAAAATCCGGGGCATTATTCTTAATTTCTATAGTTCTATAACCATACACAGTTTCAATACTAGAAACTACTATAAGTGTGACTAAATATACTCCTTCTACGCTGTAGTTATGAGTTATAGTATTATTCACAAAAGGTAGCGCATCAATCCTTTTCCCTTCCATATCTCCAAAATTAATCATAACTTCTTGAAAGGGCCCTTCTAATACAATCGTAAATGTTATCTCTTCTCCAACATCAGCCGTATATTTATCTGGAGAAAATTTTATTATGTTAGGGTAATTAATTGTATTTCCAAATAAATTAAATACATCTGCTAAAAATATAATTGAAATAATTGCTATGCTACCTAATATTATTTTATTTCGACCGTTCATTATATATTCTACCTCTTGGTTTAAAAGATCGAATTGAAAATTATGTAAAAACTGATTTTTTGTTTGATATAATATCTTTTTTTATATTTATAAAGGTATTACTTTTTTGTCAGAATCATTTACCCTTTACAAATGGGTTTAATGACTTTTGGAATTGATAAATATGATAATTACCTCGTAAAATTTGAAATCCATAATATAGAACATCTTAAACTTTACTAAAAAATTAAGCTGTGAAGGGTTAAAGATCATCGATGATAATTCACTAAAATAAAAATTTATACTCGATCCATAAGAATGATGAATGATTTCATAGAATTGAGTGTAAATTGCCGTCAAACAAGCCTCTCCTATGAAAAACTAAAAAATTCTATCTCTCAGTCGAATAAAGAGGAGATGTTTCCATCTCCTCCTCTTCTTGGAACCCCGCGTGCAAGTTTCCCTGCACGGGGCTCGCGCCTCAAGAACCCATTTCACGTCACCGTGTTCCTTTGGGTCATATTTCTTGTAATCCCCTCGAGATTCCCCAAGTTACCTCAGATTTCTCTATAGGAGAAGATCACATCGGAGTTGCATTACGCCAGGATCTACCATACCGCTTCTGCCAATAACTATGTAAATTTGCGTCATAAGGACTATTATAGCCCTTCACGGGTGTATATCTCACACCCGCACGTAAGGAACGACTAAAAGTCAATTTATTTTCCCTTCGTTCTCCGAATATCCACTTGCTATTTCCTATATTCATGAAATATCTATGCCGTATCCAACGTTTTCCCTTATCGGGATGTCGCCGCAAACACCAACGCCACAACATAAGCCACACCCGATAATCTACGTAATTAAATATCTTCTTAGCACTACTGTAACAATAGTAATTTGCCCAGCCTCTAATAATTGGGTTTAATCTGGAAACTAACTCATCTGCTTTCATCTGCTTATTCCTTGAAATTACAGTTTTAATATGACTTAAATGCCGTTTAACAGCCTTCTTAGAAGGCTTTGCTAAACAAACAGATTTACCATTTCCATGATATTGACGGATATTGAATCCTAAGAAATCAAAACCATCATCTCGATGCACAATCTTTGTTTTAGCGTCATTTAAAGTCATTCCTCGCTTCTTTAAGAAACTCCGCAACAATGGCAATACATGGGAGATAATTCTATCCCTTGTTGGAGCCGTCACCACGAAATCATCAGCATATCGAATCAAACTTATTCCTTTATTCTCATGTAACCTATGAGCAGGACACATATAAGTTCCCTTGGAGTTTTCTGCTCCAAATAACCTTTCCATCCCATCTAAGGCAATATTTGCGAGTAAGGGACTGATGATTCCACCTTGTGGTGTGCCCGACTTCGTTTGGTAATACTTTCCAAACTCGATTATCCCAGATTTGAGCCATCTCTTAATCGTTCTCTTGAATACAGGTATTCTTTTAAGCAATGCTTCATGATTGATATTATCAAAACATCCTGAAATATCCGCGTCCAAAATCCACGCACTTCGATTTTGCCTCTTATGGACTTTAATTGCCATCCAAATCTGCCAAATCGCATCCATGCACCTACGCCCTGGTCTAAAACCATATGAGTGTGGTTCAAATTTAGCTTCCCATTCAGGTTCCAACGCTAATTTCACGAGCATTTGCATAACTCGATCTTTAACGGTTGGAATACCCAATGGTCGTTTCTCCCCACTACTCTTGGGAATATAGACGCGTCTAAGCGGTTTGCATTTATAATTAAATACATTGGTTTGGCGGACTTCTTCAACCAACTCCAAACGAGATTTAGAGGTGGCATAAATTCGTCCGTCAATTCCGGGGGTAAATTTACCCTTATTTTCTTGCGTGACTCGTTTAATTACCAAGAGCCTCGCAAAATGTGATCTGACAAGGAGTTTCTGAAGGTTTTTAACCTTCGCCCAATCCTTATCACGGGTTGCTCGAAAGATCCGTTCTTGAAGCCGTCTTACATGTCGCTTGGGCTTATCCCATTGGATACTATCCCAATTTGCCACATGCCCTTTGTTCTGTTCAATGCTTTCACACATCGTTTAACTTCACCTCCAGTTAAGATTTTTCAATATGTTTCTTTCGTTGAGACCTGCTTAGGAAGTCAGCACCCTTTCAGGTTAGGTATCTCTATAGTTCGTACGTTACTATAGCCCTATCCACACTACTACTGCGTGGCATTCGCTTTTTCCCGCATCCTCTGCCCACTAAACCTTCCCCCTTCCTCACGGTCGGGATACCATTCCACATACATGTATGGGGTTTATTGGGTTTACCAAGTTCCTTATGTCCGACTTTCAACAGAGCCCTTAGGGAGATGCTATCCCCCGGTTGCGCAACGGATGACAAAGGAATGAAAAAAAACCATTCCCACCTGGCAACTCACCCTTTTGGTCTCGGCGTATCAGCCACCTTTCGCCGATTTTTAATAACGAGGTTTATCACACCTTCACTGTCGTTTCCCATAGGCTCCTTGGCTAGCCCACAGCCACTTTTGTAGCTAAGTGCTGACGGTACATTGTCCCCAAAGCTTCACACACCACCGTTACCAGCAATGCATGTTTGGGTAGCCATTATCGGTCATCTCAATACCAGTTTTTGAAAATCACCTTATTACATTTTCCTTTTCAAGTCCTATATTCGGACATAGAGCTTCTTGTCACACTTTTTTATTTAAATA
>Ga0114925_10001615_pt1 | contig 11210 bp, 5 predicted proteins | sample SumtaG_2_FD_87287 | JGI IMG/M metagenome (GOLD analysis project Ga0114925, IMG submission 87287) | Deep subsurface microbial communities from Indian Ocean to uncover new lineages of life (NeLLi) - Sumatra_00607 metaG | ecosystem: Environmental > Aquatic > Marine > Oceanic > Sediment | place...
GCGCAGGCAGCCGGGCTGGGCTTCTCGCTGGTCGAGCTGATCAGCAGTTGTCCGACCTGGTGGCATATGGAGCCGCTAGAAGCCCTGCAATGGATTGAAGATGTTATGCTCGAGCAGTATCCGCTAAAGGTGTTTGTGGACAAATTGGAGCAGGCCGAACAGGCGGGGAAGAATCTTTAATTGCCGGTAGAACAGGCCTCTGGCCTGTTCAGGAACTGCAATTGATCAAATGACAGGCGAGACGCCTGTCGTACCGAGCCAGAGAAGGCGATATTGATGCGGCAAGAAGTGTTTATGGCAGGGATGGGCGGGCAGGGCGTGCTATTGGCCGGTCAGCTCTTAGCCCAGGCGGCCCTGGAAGCGGACCTGGAACTGTCCTGGTTTCCCCTGTACAGCCCGGAGGTGCGGGGGGGCCGGGCCACCTGCACTCTGGTGATTGCCGATGGTCAGGTGGGCAGCCCGGTGGTGGGGCAGCCAGGCAGTATGATACTTATGGATAGAATTGCCGTTGACAACCACTTGAACAGGGTTCGGCCTGGTGGGCTGGCGGTTGTGAACTCCTCGCTTGCCGGTGGTGAGGTCAATCGCGATGACATTGACCTGGTAGCCATAGCGGCCACCGATATTGCTGCCCAGTTGGGCAGCGAGCAGGCCACGAATATGGTGCTACTGGGTGCGTATGTGCAGGCAAGTGGGGTGGTGGAGCCTCAGGCCGTTGAGCAGGCGCTTCATCGAGTGCTCCCCGAACGCCATCACGACTACATTCCGACAAATGTCGCTGCGCTGCAGCGCGGCGCACAACTAGCTGAAGAGCAACTTCGGTGAGGTGAGATATCATTCTAAGTGGCCTAACTGAGATATGCGATCGAATCCGCGCCCATTTCGGCGAGCAGGATAAGGCTCGTGAGAAAGCCTATAACCTGTCCCGGGAGGTAGTGCGGCTGGCTTCCAGTTGCATCAAGAGCATTCACAGAAACCAACCCCAGCAGGCCGAGCAACTTCTGGAGGAGACTCGCCAGGCCACTGCCGAGATGTTGGGCGCGTTTGACGGCCAGCCCGCCCTGCGCTACGGCGGATTTGTGGGCGATGCCGAAAAGGAATACGCTGAGGCGGCTATCACCTGTGCAGTGATAAGCGGACAGCCCTTGCCCACTCCCGAGGAGCTGGAAATTGATTATGCACCGTGGCTTACTGGCCTGGCTGAAGTAGGTGGGGAGTTCCGCCGCCACGTCCTTGACCTGATCCGCGAAGACCACCCGGAGCAGGCCGAAGAATATCTGGAAGCTATGAACGAGATATATCATACCATTATGGGCTTCGATTATCCCAACGCTATCACCTATGGCCTGCGCGGGCGGACGGACGCGCTGCGCGGGATGATCGAGCGTACCCGTGGCGATTTGACCAATGCCCTGCGCCAGGCCCGTCTGGAGCGGCGACTGGCGCGGTTGGAGGAGACATTATCGCAGTGAGGCGGACTGTAATGCCGACTGAAAGCGATTGTCGGATACAGCCTCAACAATGTTACCTGTGAATGAATAGCAGTGGCACAAGGGAGGTCCCGCAATGAGAAGATTGTCACCAATACGATATGTTAGTGATAGAGAACAGGCACAGTGCCGCTTGCTTGTAGCAGTTATGCTACTTGGGTTGGTGCTGGCCGGCTCTGTGCGGGCCGACACCGACTGGAAAGAGTTCTACCAGTTCCGTCACTCCTCGACCCTGCCGGGTAATATGTTCGGAGTCAGCCCCGCCGGCCAGGTTGGCTTCGACGGCGCGCTGCAGCAGAATGTCCCGGTCGCTTACACTCCGACCGCCGATAACTGGGTGATAGGCTACAACAGCGGCAGCAACACCGGCAGCCTGGAAATCGGCTTCAGTGGAGACGATGTCAACGGCACGGCATTCATTGGGCTGGGTGCGGGAAGGCCCGGCCATGGAATATATGGGTCCTGGATGATGACCGGCAGCGACATTGCCGAAGCTTACAACTTCCAGTGTCAACTGGCTGACGGCGGCCAACGGGGTTGGGCCCTGGCCGTTGGCGTCCAGGATATCCTCAACCAGCGCGACGACTACGCCGGCGACCCGTACGGGGCGCGCTCGATCTACGGTGTGGCCACTCGGCCTCTTGATCTATTCGGTGATAGCTATTTGACTGTTGGTTGGGGCGATGGGCGCTTTGGCAGCAGTGTCTTCGGGGGACTATCGGTACCGGTAACTGGTGGCTTGACGCTGGTGAGTGAATATGACGGGATGCAGGTGAATGCTGGGCTGGCCCTGAGCGCACTGGGGCAAAGCGCCGAGGAATACAGTGAGAGGCAGAGATGGATCGCACTGGCGTACTTGGGCTATTCCGGCCTGGACCGGCCCGTCATCGGCCTGGTAATTACTAAGCACTGAGTGGCCTGGAATATTGCCTTGCGCACTCTGTGCCGGGAAGGTACATATTCCCTCTATCCCAGTTGTGTTGCCGGATGGCCTCGCATGCTCTTCAACTGATCTGCTTTCTTCAGGAGAATACTATATGAGCGGTTTTGTCAGGCAGTATCGCTGCGGCCAGCAGGAGATTCCTGCAGCTATGAAGGCGTGGCAGGTGTTTGGTGCGGGTCTGGAAAACTTTGGCCGCGGTGAGCAGCCAGTGGAAATAGAAGTCCCTCAGCCCAGCTCCCGAGAGCTGCTGGCGCGGGTGGATGCCGCTAGCCTGTGCTTCAGTGATGTGAAGGTGTTGCGCCTGGGCGGCCGGCACCCCCGCCTGTATGGTCGCGACCTGGCTGCTGAACCCATAGTCCCCGGCCACGAGGCGGCTCTAACCATTGTCAAGGTCGGCAGCGACATCGCTGACAAGTTCAGCATCGGTGACCGCTTTGTGGTGCAGGCGGATATCTTCTATCAGGGTGTGAACCTGGCGTTTGGGTATATGCTGCCCGGTGCCTTTGAGCAGTACGTGCTGCTGGGCAAGGAGATCCTGGAGGGCGACGAGGGACTGTATCTCATTCCGGTCCAACCTGAGACCGGCTATGCCGAGACAGCGTTGTCGGAGCCGTGGGCCTGTGTCATTCATGCTTATCATACTGACTTCCGCCGCCGGCTTGTCCCCGACGGAGTGGTCTGGTTTATCGGCAGCGAACAATCAGAAGCCTATTCTCTGGGAGCTTTGGCTCAGGAGCAGCAGGGCCCCGATAGGATACTCTACACCGGGGTATCTGCGCAGCTTCGCGAAGAGCTGGCGGTGGTAGCCCGGAAGTGGGGAGCACAGCTTCAGGAAGTGCCCAACGCCGCAGCCGAGTCAATAGATGAGTTGAAAAAGGAAGTGGCGCCCGCGGGCTTCGATGACATAATTCTACTGGGCCAGCCGGCGCCTGACCTGGTTGAGACCACCTCCGCTGCCCTGAGTCGGGAGGGAGCGTTAGTGCTGGTGACCGACGAGCCGCTTGCTCGACCGGTCGAGATTGACCTGGGCCGAATTCATTATGACTACATCCGCTACCTGGGCTGTCGCGACCCCGATATCTCTCAGGCTTACAGAGCCAGCCGTAACCCCCGCCTGGTAGCCGGTGGCAAAGTGCTTATGATCGGCGGCGGCGGGCCGATGGGCCAGATGCACGTCCAGCTTGCCCTGGAAAGCCCCGACGGCCCCCAGGTGGTGGTGGCCACCGACATTGCGTCCGGCCGGCTGGCAGTGGTTGCCGAGCAGTTCATGCCGGTTGCTGACGAGTTGGGGAAGCAGTTGATCTGTTTGAATCCCGAGGAGCTGGGCCAGGAGACCTTCGGCCGGCGTCTGCGCGAGATTGCCCCTGATGGTTTCGACGATGTTGTGGTGATGGTGCCCGTCGCTCCGCTGGCGGTGCAGGCGGCCCAGTACGTGGCTGACGGTGGCGTGGTCAATTTCTTTGCGGGTATGCCACGGGGTACGATGGGGCAGATAGACCTCAGTTCAGTGGCTTTGGACGGTGTCCGCTACACCGGTACCAGCGGCTCGCGCATTCACGATCTGGAGGCCACCCTGCATATGACCGAGAGCGGCCAGCTTTCCCCGAACCGGTCGGTGGCGGCGATTGGTGGCATCGAGGCGGCGCGCGAAGGCATGGGCGCGGTCCAGGACGGCCAGGTGCCCGGAAAGATAGTCATCTATCCCCAGATCGAAGGCTTGCCCCTGACCAGGCTTGACGAGCTGTGCCAGCACCTTCCCGACGTGGCCAGCAAGCTGGGGATCGGCAGTACCTGGACCAATGAGGCGGAGATTGCTCTGCTGGAGCACTTCCTGGGATAGGATCGCTGGCAGCTCTTATTCGACTCCTGTGAGGGGTAACAGTACGCTATCTGTCGTACTGTTCCACTTGTAAAGTTTTTGCCGGAAAGGTGCGGAAGACCGGCTTTTTTCAAAAAGCGGGTTTTCCGCAGAATCCGTTCATCAATTTTACTCGACCAGGCGCAACCGGCCCCAGCAACTGGGGTCTTTTGCGTAATCTGCGTGTTGAGGACAGCTCCACAACTGTCGCCCCAGACTGGTGTCGTTGAGCAGGTAGTTGAACCCGACCTCCGTCCCAGCCTGGGGCGTGAAATGGAGACAGTCCGGAGTGGGCAGGCCCACCAGTATCCGATATGATTCCTCTTCTTGGTTGACTGTGACCTGTATCTGCTGGGGATCGCACAGCGGCGGGCGGCCGCGAGCACGGCGGATATGCTGCTGCCAGGCTACGGGCTCGTCACCGCCCGACACCTGGGGCAGGATGATGAAGTGGTAGCAGTGTCTGTCAGCCCGGCGCCGACCTTCTTCAGGGTTAGTGTCAATCCACAGTTGCAGGCAGTCCCCCGAGTCGGGCCGCTGGCGATTGCCTACCAGCCGGCCGCCCCGGGGAATTTGGGCAGCTACGAAGATGCCGCTCTCATTCCAACTTACGTAGCCACGAGCAAACGACTCTTCGCCATCTAGTTCGCCCAGTGGCGGCAGTAGCCCACCCGGCCAGTCTTCCGGTGCCATAGTCAGGGGATCGAAGACCCGTGAGCAGTCGGCGGTGATCTGAAAGAGTAGCCGAGACAGAAACTGCATCAGTCGCCCTCCTCCCATCCGATCATGCGCCGGTAGCCCTGGTAGCAGGTCTGCAGAAGTCCGGCAAACTGTGGCTGGCGCAGGTCATTTCTTGAGAATATCTGCAGGCTGATCCTGTCGTAGGCAGCAGCACGGGTGTGCACGCGCACCCGTGCCCCCTCACCGTACTTGGGCAGGTCTTCGATCTCGTTCCAGGTGGGTAGCGCCAGGCGCTGAGCAAGCTGCACCTCGTCGAAAAGTCCCTTTTCCGTGCGCAGTTGTAGGTCCAGGTACCATTTCTTGTCGGTGCGCGCTCGCACGAACCAGTCGCTGGTGCCGTCGAACTGATACTTGATGTAACGGGGATGCTCCCAATCTTCGCCAGGTGGGTCGGTTAGCTGGCTGATAGCTTCCTTGAGCACAGTGAGCGCTTCGACATCCCAGGCGCGCTGCTGGCCGTCCCTGGTTGTGCGCTGCTCCTGATGCCACTTCTCCGGGTCGCGCTGCCAGGGCGTCTTAACCTCCGAGCGCATTGTCGCCACCTTGCCGCCGGCTTCGGTCTCCAGCAGCGGTGCGGTAAGCTCGTCACGACTGACCGTGGGGCTTGCTGCCAGCGCCTTCTGGAGGTAACCAGCAGTAGGTGAATCGCTTTGGGCGACCTGCTCGGGAGTACCGGTAGCGCACACCTGGCCGCCCCGGTCGCCACCTCCCGGCCCCAGGTCAATCACGTAGTCGGCAGTCTTAATGACATCGAGATTGTGCTCAATGACTACCATTGTATTGCCCTGTTCGACCAACCGATTGAGCACCCGCAGCAGCTTAATTATGTCGGCGGGATGCAAGCCGGTGGTCGGCTCATCCAGCAGATAGATAGTATGACCACGGCGGGGCCGAGCCAGCTCGCGGACCAGCTTGACCCGCTGGGCCTCTCCTCCCGACAGGGTGGGCGCAGCTTGCCCCAGCGGCAGATAGCCCAGCCCGACCTGACACATCACGCTAAGCGTCCGGTGCAACCTGGGAAAGTCAGCGAACAGCTCCAATGCTTCAGCGGCGGTTGTTTCCAGAATATCGGAGATATTGCGGTGCTTGTATTCGATCTCTAGTATCTCCGGCTTGTACCGCCGCCCCTGACACTCCTCGCAGGTCACCCAGACATCGGGCAGAAAGTGCATCTCCACGTGGATTGTCCCCATCCCGTGGCAGTGTTCGCAACGCCCTCCCGCATTGTTAAAGCTAAACCAGCCGGAGGTATAGCCGCGCATGCGCGCCTCCGGCAGGCTGGCATAGAACTCGCGGATCAGATCAAAGATACCGGTGTAGGTGGCGGCGTTGGAGCGCGGCGACTGGCCGATCGGCGACTGGTCAATGTTTATCACCCTGTCAACAGCTTCGCTGCCGATGATGTCCCGATGCCGACCCGGTGTGGTGGCTTTGCCCTGCAGTCGCCAGGCCAGCTCCGGATAAAGGATCTCCTCGATGAGCGAGCTTTTGCCGGAGCCAGACGGGCCGGTGATGCAAACCAGGCAGCTCAACGGGACAGTCACATCAATGCTTTTCAGATTATGATGGGCCGCGCCCAGAATCTTCAGTTCACTATTATGGCCGTCATTGGGCCACCGCCGGGGTTGAGGAACAGGGACCGCCAGCTTGCCGGCCAGGTAGTGGCCGGTCGGCGAGTTGCGTCGCCTGATGGCTCGTTGGGTGCCAGTAGCGATTATCTCGCCACCCTCGCGGCCGGCGCCCGGCCCGAAGTCCATAACATAGTCGGCCCGCTTGATGGTCTGGGGGTCGTGCTCGACGATGATGAGGCTGTTGCCCAAATCCCGCAGCGACTCCAGCGCCGCCAGCATCCGCTCATTGTCGCGGGGATGAACGCCGACGGTCGGCTCATCGAGCACATAAAGTACGCCGGTGAGTCCGGATCGGAGCTGGCTGGCCAGCTTGATACGCTGGGCTTCCCCGCCGGAAAGTGACGCTGCGGGCCGATCCAATGTGAGATAATCGAGGCCGATGTCAACCAGCAGACGCAGCCGGCTGAGCACCTCCTCGGGGATCTCTCCGGCACGCTGCTCTTCGGTGGATGATAGGTCGAGCTGTTCGAAAAAGCCGAGAGCCTCTTCCAGTGAGTAGCGGCACAGCTCGGGCAGTGTGTGAGCGCGAAAGCGGGTGGCGGCGGGCTCGGGACGCAGCCGCTCTCCACCACAGGCCGGGCAAGGCACATCGGTCCAGGCGCGGGCAAATCTGCGCCGCATCTTCTCGCCCAATTGCACTGCCGACCGGATGCCTCCCACTAATCCCTTGAATCGTACAGTCATCCCCTCAACGGTGAATTGCTCACCGCCGGAAAAGACAAGATTTCGCTGGGCGTGCGTCAACTCGGCAAAGGGCTGGTCGAGACTGAACCCGGCGGCTTGGGCGACAGCGGTCAGCAGCTTATGCAACAAGCTGCCCTCTGCCAATAGCCCCCACAGACTCACGGCCCCCTTACGGATTGACTTGCTCTCGTCGGGCACCAGCGCCGCCGGTTCTACACCTGGTTGAGTGCTGAGCCCTTCGCAAGCTGGGCACCAGCCCTGGACATGGTTGAACGAGTAGCTGCGCGGCTCCAATTCCTGGTAGGCGGTGCTGCAGTTGGGGCAGGAAAGCTCGCTGGAAAAAGTCAGCTCTTCGTCCAGCGTAGCCATCTCAGCGGTAGGTGCTGCTATCACTCGCCCTCCTCCGACTGCAAGAGCGGTCTCCACCGCTTCAGCGATGCGTGACCTGTGTTTTTTTGCCACGCGCAGGCGATCCACCACCAGCTCAAGTGTGTGGTGGCTGCGCCGGTCCGGCGCAGAGGCAAACGGCAGGCGCTTGATTTGCCGGTCCAAGCGAATGCGCACCCAGCCCTGCCGCTGTAGCCGGTCAAGCAGTTCCTGATATTCTTCGGTGGCCTTAGGTTGCAGGGGCGCTAGGATCATGATCTCGCGGCGGTGCAGCTTGCTCAGCAGGCGGTCAACAATATCATCAACGGAGGCCGCGCCCAGATTGCTGCCGCACTGTGGGCAGTGGGGGACACCCAGTCGCGCGTAGAGCACGCGCAGATAGTCGTATATCTCCGTCATTGTGCCGACGGTTGAGCGCGGCGTCTGGACGGTATTGCGGGGGTCAATGACCACCGCCGGCGACAGCCCGCGGACCCGATCCACCTTGGGCTTGGGCATCTCGCTGACAAATTGGCGGGCATAAGAAGATAGCGACTCGACAAAGCGCCGCTGCCCCTCAGCGTATATGGTGTCTACTGCCAGGGAGGTCTTGCCCGAACCTGATACACCCGAGAAGACGACCATCTGTCGGCGGGGGACCCTGGCGCTGATATTCTTAAGATTATGCTCGCGGGCCCCCCGTACCTGAATAGCCTCACATTTTGGCTGGCTGCTGCGTCGCTGAGTGCCAACTCGTGGGATTGGCTGGTTCCCGTCGGCACCGTTGAGTATCTGGTCGAGCAATTGGCCGGTGTGCGAGCGACTGCATTCGGCGACCTGCTCGGGCGTTCCTGTCGCGACCACCTCGCCGCCCTGCTCGCCGCCCTCCGGCCCCAGGTCAATCACATAATCGGCCATCTTGATAATGTCAGGGTGGTGCTCGATGATGATTACAGTATTGCCGGCGTCTACCATTCGGCCCAGCAGGGCCAGCAGATGGCGGACATCCTCAAAGTGCAGGCCGGTGGTCGGCTCATCAAGCAGATACAGGCAGTCGCCCTGCTGGAGCCGGGCCAGCTCGCGGGCCAGCTTGACTCGCTGGGCCTCGCCGCCGGAGAGAGTAGTTGCGGGCTGGCCCAGCTTGATGTAGCCTAGTCCCACGTCGGCCAGCACCTGCAGCACACGCTTGATTTTGGGAACATTAGCAAAGTGCTCCAGCGCCCGGCTGACCTCCATATCCAGCACCTCAGCGATGCCGGCGCCCTTGTACTGAATGGTCAGCGTTTCCCGATCGAACCGCTGCCCCCGACATTCTTCGCATTGGACCCACACGTCGGCGAGGAAATCGGATTGCAGCTTGATGGCGCCGTAACCGTCGCAGTGCGGGCAGCGGCCCTCCTTGACGTTGAAGCTGAATCGGCCGGGCGTGTAGCCGCGCTGCCGCGAGGTGGGCAGTTGCGCGTACAGTCGGCGGATATCGTCGAAGACATTGGTGTAGGTGGCCGGGCAGCTTCGCGGGGTGCGGCCGATCGGAGACTGGTCGATCATCACCACCTTGCGCACATTCTCGATGCCTTTGAGACGCTCGAACTCTCCCGGCTGAGTCTCGGCGTTGTGCAGCTCGGCGGCCAGAATCGGATAGAGAGTATCGGCAATCAGTGAACTCTTGCCTGAGCCTGATACGCCGGTGATGCAAACAAACCGCCCCAACGGGAATTTCACTTCTATATCCTTCAGGTTATTGTGCTGGGCCCCGCAGAGTGTCAGGCTGGCCCCGTTGCCGTCACGGCGCTGGTCGGGAATCGGGATGCTGCGCCGCCCGGCCAGATAGTCGCCGGTCAGCGAGTCTGAATCGTTCTTTATTTCTGTTACGGTGCCGCGGCTGACAATCTGGCCGCCCTGGGCACCTGCTCCCGGACCAAAGTCCACAACATAGTCAGCATTGGTGATGGTCTGCTCGTCGTGCTCAGCGATGATTACCGTGTTGTCCAGATCCCGCAGTCGTTTGAGTGCTTCCAGCAGACGTCCCTGGTCACGGTGGTGCAGGCCGATGCTGGGCTCATCTAGGACATAGAGGCAATCAGTCAAGCCGCTGCCCACCTGTCCGGCCAGGCGGATGCGTTGGGCTTCCCCGCTGGATAGGGTCGGCGCAGTGCGATCCAGCGTCAGGTAGTGCAGACCCACCTCTTGTAGAAACGACAGCCGCTCGGTGATCTCCTTAAGGGCATCTTCAGCTATAAGTGCGTCGTTTTCGTTGAGTGTTAGTTCGGCAAAGAACTCACCGGCCTGATCTACGGTGAGGCCGGTAATGGCGGCGACCGACTTCCCCCCGACGGTTACTGCCAGGCTCTCGGGACGCAGCCGCTGACCGTGGCAGTCGGGGCAGGGCTGCTGGCGGATGACCTGCTCGAAACGCTGGCGCAGCGGGCGGGCTTCAGCCCGTTTGTATCGGCGCATCAGATCGGGAATTATCCCCTCCCATACATCAGCGTGGCGCCACTCCCAGCGGTGGCGGGGATGGCGATAGTAAAACTCAATCAGTTCCTCGTCAGAACCATACAGCAAGGCGTGGCGTTGCTCTTCGGTTAGTTCGTCCCAGGGCGTGTCCAGGGTGAATCCGTAGTGGTCGGCGACGCCCTGATACCAGTGCCGGCGCCGGGCGCTGCGCAGCGACCTGAGCAGTGGTATTGCGCCGGAGTCCAGCGACTTGTCGGGGTGAGCGACCAGCAGTTCCGGGTCAATGGTGCGGGCCTCGCCGAGGCCTTCACAGGTTGGGCACATACCGCGGGGGCTATTGAACGAAAACGAGGTGTGCGTCGGCTCAGGGATACTGATCTGACAGTCGGGGCAGGCGAAATTGCGACTAAACAGGATATCCTCACCGTCTTCCGGCACTGCGATGAGATTACCCTCGCCCAGATCAAAGGCAATGTCGGTGGCCTCGCCTATGCGGCTGGGGGAGTGTGCACCAGCCGCCAGCCGGTCAACCACCACCTCGATGTCATGACGGCGGTAGCGGTCTAGTTCCGGGGGTTCAGTAAGGCGGATGAACCGGCCGTCCACGCGGGCATGAGCGTAGCCTGCTTGCCGCAAGTCGGTAAAGAGTTCTTTGAACTGGCCCTTGCGACCACGCTCCAGCGGAGCCAGAATCTGCACGGTGCCCTCACCGGCCAGGCCGAGGATGCGCTGTATCACACTTTCCCGAGTTTGAGCGCCTACTTCGCGGCCACACTCAGGGCAATGCAGCGTGCCGATGGCGGCGAACAGTACGCGCAGGTGATCATATATCTCAGTGATGGTGGCTACTGTTGAGCGGGGATTGTGGCTGCGTTTGGCCTGGTCAATAGCTACGGCCGGGGCCAGTCCCTCAATGCTATCCACCTGCGGACGGGGCATCTCCTGCAGAAACTGCCGGGCATAGGTGGAAAGCGACTCAACATAGAGCCGTTGGCCCTCGGCAAACAGGGTATCAAAGGCCAGGGATGACTTGCCCGAGC
>Ga0114925_10001616_pt1 | contig 11207 bp, 19 predicted proteins | sample SumtaG_2_FD_87287 | JGI IMG/M metagenome (GOLD analysis project Ga0114925, IMG submission 87287) | Deep subsurface microbial communities from Indian Ocean to uncover new lineages of life (NeLLi) - Sumatra_00607 metaG | ecosystem: Environmental > Aquatic > Marine > Oceanic > Sediment | place...
GAAGATAAGTTAGTTAACCAACCTAATTTAGAGAGGCCACCCAAAAAGGGTAGCCAGCAATACTGTGAGTTGGTAACTAAAATAAAAGGGGGTGAGCCTTTTATAAGAAGGGTAGTGGTTCATGGCCGCCCTTATTGGCAAAAATGCCGCTATATTTATGTTGGTGGTAAGCGGAAGTTGGAGATTGTGAAGCATCTTGGAAATAGAAAGCCTAGGGGGATACATATTACGCCCAAATGTTAGGAGGTGGATATTATGGAATATTTACGAGTAGAGTTTGGCGACTTTCTATTAGTTGTGAACGATAAAGTAGTAGCTTTATTAATAGCTTTAATCCCAGTCACTTTTATGGTTTACGTAGTACCTCAGGTTTCTAGATTAGTCAGTTTTGTAGTCAAGTGGTATCGGAGAATAAATTAAGGTTAGGAGTCTCTAACAAATGGCTTCTAAATCGATAGAGAATATACTTAAAGAGGATGAACTGAGATTATTGATTCCTGCTGTGGAAGATATGAGGAAGAATGGTTTTGGGGAAGTGACTCTATATTTCCGCAATGGTTACGTTTATCGTGTGAAACACTTTATAGATAGCTATAACACAGAGCGACCCAACAACAAAGAGCAGAAGGAATGAGAACAATACTTAGAGTCATTATGATAATTGCCTTTATAGCCGTTCTCTCTTATATCGGGATTACAGTATATGGTAATTTCTTTAACTCTGGGTCCGATGTGAATGTACAGATGCCTAGTGGTTCTCAGGCCAGATATTCACTGGTGGTTAAGAACACTGCCACGGTCATTCTTACTAATGATTATGAGGAATTTGGGGATGAAGTAGGCAATAGAACGTATCTTTTGCATGGATATTGGGAGCTTGTGGGTAGTGAATTCAGGTATTATGACAGTGATATAGTTCTCTCTGAGCAGATATTTGGTGAAATAGTATTAAAAAGGAGGTAAAAGATGGCTAAAATAAAGGCAATCGGGATACTGATGATTGTGGTGGTGACTTGTTATGTGGTGCTGGCGCTATTTATTGGCTTTCTGGCCGACCAGACAGTAGCCACCAACACAGCTCTTGATGTGGCCCACAATATGACCCGGTATCCTGGCACCAGTGGCTTTCTGTTATTTACACCCTGGTTAATGTACTTTGTGCCGGCAATACTCGGCATAATATTTCTGGTTATTATACTCAGAAGAAAAGAGGCTTAGGTAGTATGCCTAAAAAGAAGAAAGGCAAAGTTAGCCAGCGGCAGAATACGATTGTAAAAGTATATGACTTCTTCTCAAGACGGCGCATCTTGTTTGCGCTTGGAATTATTATAGCTGTCGCTTTTACTGTAAGAGTTGTTTTACCTCTTAGAGTAGTATTTGGACATGGCTTTGTTAACTTCATTGCGACGGATTCCTATAACCGCATGTATTATGCTAGGCAGATTAGCGGTCTGCCTGTCTTTAATGGCTATATATATGCCATACAGAATAGCCTGCTGTTTTCTTGGATTGTTGGTACTTTGGGACGGTTCTTGCCTCTGGAAATTGTTGGTGCTTGGCTACCGCCGCTATTAGCTGCTGGTACAGTAGCAGTTGTCTATCTCATAGGAGCCAACCTGTTCAATTCGTTTGTGGGTATAATGGCAGCCTTATTCGTTGCTGTGATACCTTCGGAGTTCTACCACCGGACACAATTGGGCTTTGCCGACCATCATGCTTTGGAAGTATTGCTTATGGCGGTTATGGTCTATCTGGTTATCAAAGCCTTGCGTGAAACTACAGCTTTGAACAGATATACATGGGTCTGTGGGTTGGTATTGTTTCTTTACTTGTTTAACTGGACCGGCGGGTTGCTTATGGTAGGCATATTTGGGTTATTGGCGTTGGGCATTATAAAAAAGCGCGTGTTTTATAAGGTAGAGTGTAAGCAGCCGGTATTGACCTTAACCCTAGTTAGTTTCATCGGTGTGTTCTTGTTTATGATTATGGGTGGTTATGTTCGTTATCTATGGTGGCTTTTGCCCAATGCCAATGTTGCGTTGGTTGAGCATGCTTCCGGACTAACAAGTGAAACATTAGCCACTATAATAATGCCTTTGTCAGAACGCACAACAAGTGAATTGATGCCTTTGTTATTCCCATTCGGTAAGTTTAATCTAGCTGTGGTGGTAACTAACATGCACTTATTCGCCATAACGTTTATTTTAGGTTTGGTATTCCTATGGCGGTGGCGCAAGGATAATATTAACCTTTTTATACTCATCTGGACTATCGTGCTTCTGGCACTGACTTTAAACCAAAGACGCTTTTTGTATTATTTGACTTTGCCTGTGGGCTTGCTTTCTGCTTGGGCTGTTTACGAGCTCGGGCAATTATTTAAAAGAGATTCACTATTAATTATGTTGCTGGTTACAACTATGCTGGTGTTGGTTTCAATGCCTATGTTACGGATGATAAGCGCAGGTAGTGTGTACAACATGACTCCTGAGTGGCATGATGCTTTGGTGTGGTTAAAAGACCAGCCTGATAATGGTAAAGTAACGGCTTGGTCTGATTTCGGGCATTGGATACTATACACGGCTGAAAAGACGCCCAGTATGCTGCCTAATCCTGGTGGTGATAATATCGCTACCTTATTCCTGACAGAAGATGATGAAGAAGCACAGAACTTGATGACAGAACTTAATACTGGTTACCTGATTATAGACAGGCAGACGGTAGATTATAAGGTTGAAGCATTACAAGTAATATCTGGGCTTGAGATGACCCCTTTATCATTAGCTAGAAGATTATTAGATGGTAAGAGGGTGCCTTACCTTGAGCTGATTTATGAGTCTGAGAATATAAGGGTTTATGAAACTGACTATGACTATAAGGGGGAATGATGAAATTCAGAAAGAAACCAGTAGTAATTGAGGCAGTCCTTTATGATGGGAGTAAAGAGTCAATCGCCAATGTTCTACGCTTGGGGAAAGATAGCGGCAGAGCCATAGGGCTACTTCCTGACTGTCTCACTATCAAAACACTTGAAGGCACACACAGAGCAGATATTGGCGATTGGATTATTAAGGGGGTTCAGGGAGAACTCTATCCGTGCAAGCCAGATATATTTGAGCAAACATATGAACTGGTGCAGTAAATCTCCTTCATAACTATAAGGGGGAATGATGGACAAACCTCTTGACCCAGAGACACCGAGAGAGTATCTGGAAGCCTGTCGTAGAATTGTAGACACTTTTGAGAAACTATGGGATGAGCTGCTTTATGGTGATGGAGATAAAGGTTCACCCAATGATGAGAACCAAACAAAGACCGATATGTTTATTATACTAGCTGGCTGTGCTGACTTAGGGAAAGAAGCAATTAAAGATATGAATAAACTAAAGGAACTTGTTGGCTCTCCATAATAACTAAAGTGCGACTGTTGAAGGCTGCTGCAGCCCTATTAGAATTAAATAAAAAAAGGGAAGAGGAACTCGGAAGATAATGCTTATTATATTTCAAAGGAGAGGAAAATGAATTTCTATCAGTTACTGGGGCTAGAGAGGCCGCTGGGTGTAGTGGGTCCCCCGGAGCCGTGGAGCAGTCAAGACATGAGCTGCATGCTCCCAGCGAAAGCTAGGGATAAGGGTGTCCAGATGCTCGATGTTCTCTACAAATCACCGGAATGCCAAGTAGACCCAATAATCATCTTCGACCGAGATGGACGGATCCTGCATGCTTGGGCGGAGGACTATATCCCTAGTTATGGCGAAGTGCAGAAAGTGTGCAAATCACTGTTGAAAGATAATTAACCTTATCTTGTAGCGGCGTCGCGGCGTAGAGCAGTGGTTGTGCTCGCCAGGTCCATAGCCTGGAGGTCGTGGGTTCGAATCCCACCGCCGCTACCAACAAAAGGAGTTTTGTTGAGATGAAAATATCAGTAATTGAAGCGAAGACTTTACCTGAGGCATGGTTCCAATGTATTCGGAGACTTCAGGAGGATGGATACGAATATATTATTGACCGAGGAAGTTTTGAAGGTCAGAAGCGACGGGGATTGGATTATGTGGTGATTCGGATTGAATATCCAGGCAGCCGCCCCCTTGCTCCTGATACACCTGTTGGCATCCCTGCTCCTGTCACTCAGGAGTATATTGACGGTTATCTACCTTATTTAATGACCAGCCATAAAGAGCAAAATGAGCAATACACTTATGGGGAAGACTTGGAGAGCCAGATTCCCGAAGTAATAAAAATGTATAAGGAGGATGGCTACAATACCAATCAAGCCTATATGGCCGTTGGAAGTTCTAAATCCATATTTCTCCGTGACCCACAGTGCCTTCGAGGAATAGATACCCGGATTCGCTATGGTGCATTACATTTTATGGTCTACTTCCGGTCTTGGGATTTATGGGGAGGACTGCCGACTAACTTAGCTGCCATCCAGATACTCAAGGAATATATGGCCAGCGAAATCAGCGTGGCCGATGGCGAGCTTATAGCTTGCAGTAAGGGGCTCCATCTCTATGACCACTGTTGGGATGTAGCGGCGGCAGTAGTCAATAGATAGCCAACAAAAGGAGGGTTGAGATGCCACTGAAAATGGTATTAGCAGTATGTAAGGGTGAATGTATGAAATGCCACGAGCAAGAGCGGTGGCTATATCCTCACAAAACAAAGTTGATATGTGATGAGTGCCTTTGGGAAATAGAGCAAGAGGAGAGGCACTCCAACAGAACTGATGAATTGTTGAGATGAAAATAGTATTGTTGAACCCTGATACAAAAACACGATACCCGCAACCGCCGTTGGGTCTGTTAGCAGTGGGTACGGTGCTTCGGGAAATGGGGCACGACGTAAAGCTATTAGACTTGAATGCTTATAGAGCACCACTTGCTGAATTTGCGCATTTATTCAGGAGTACTGACATTATTGGTCTAACGGCAATGTCGCTGGGTTACCGGGAGGCCGTTAAAATAGCAACAGAGATACGTCATCAACTACCAAACAAATATATTGTGCTGGGTGGCGTTCAGGCTACCACTGCCTCAATACCGTCGTTAAGCAAAGGGGTATTTAATGCCGTGGTTGTAGGTGAGGGAGAACAGCCTGATGTTTTATTAGATATATTAGGGTATAGAGAGGGAATTATAAAATCCCGAAACAAGCACAGAGTTAGTTTGGATGATTTGCCCATTCTTGATTATTCGCTGTTGGCTGATTATAACTATAAAGCTATGCCCCCCCACGGAATGCACGGTAAATTAATGCCGATGCTTACTAGCAGGGGTTGCCCTTATCATTGCTCTTTTTGTAGTAACATGGTATTTGGTAATATCTACCGCACACAGTCACCAGAACGTATTATCAGAGAAGTACAGCATCTTAAAAGTATAGGCGTGAAAGAGGTTGCCTTTTATGATGATTTGTTCACTATAAAGGAAAAGAGGGCTTATAAACTAATGGAGTTGCTTACGCCGTTAGGTATTAAATGGACTTGTCAGACACGAGTAAACTTAGTCACCCTAGATTTACTCAGGGCTATGAAGAAAGCTGGCTGTACTGCTATTGCTTATGGTTTGGAGTCGGCTTCGCCTGAAATATTGAAGGAGTTGAGTAAAGATATAACCATTGAACAAAGTGAGGAAGCGGTAGCTTTAACAAAGCATGCGGGCATAAAGGTTATTGCTTACTTTATGATAGGGTCCCCAAATGAAACGCACGATACTATTAAAAAGACGATAGATTGGGCTGGCAAGTTGAACCCTGATTATGCTCAATTTAGTATAACTACAGCATTACCTGGTAGTGGCTTATGGAGTAGCCGGCAGTTCGATTCGTATGCTATGGGTGGAATTGGTAATGGGTTGTGCGAGTTAACAGGTCGCGAACTGACAAACGCAGTAGCTCAGGCGTACAGGCGCTTTTATATCAGCCCACAATATATCTGGAGACAAGTGGTGCGTTCTTTAGCATCGTGGGTGGAGTTTAGAGGCACTATTGCTGGCTTAAAATTATTTGTAGGGGGTCAGTGATATGGAAACAGCGGCTGTAATACCTTGCCGAAATGAAGCCAAGTATGTAGGGCGTGTTGTTAGGCAGGCTAAAAAGCAGGTTGATATGGTTGTAGTAAGTGATGGGCTTTCCACTGATAAGACTGTGGTTATAGCGAAGAAGGCAGGTGCGGTTGTTATTGGGGCTGTGCCAGGTACTCAAACTGGCTATGGTATCTGTATGAGACGTGGTATTAAGTGGGTTATAGGTGAGTACAAGCCTGATGTTGTCGTGCTACTTGATGGCGATGGGCAACATAACCCTGCCGAGATACCAGTGTTACTTGAGTTGATAAAACAGGGTGCCGATGTGGTTATGGGATGCCGTACTGAGGGCAATATGCCAAGCTATAGGCGGTCTGGTAATAAGCTACTTACCTTTGTATGTAATCTCGGCGCTAAATTTAGACCACCAGATGCGGTTACTGGTTACTGGGCTCTAAAAACTCACTCTGTGCCTGACTTAACTGAAAAGAAATGGGGTGTTGCTATTGAATTATTGATTAAAAGCCGTAGCAATGGCAGTAAGATGGCTTTCGTACCGATTAAAGCTATATACCATGAACATTATGAAGATAATTCCACCACATCACCGGTAAAATTAGCCTTGACTTTATTATGGCTAATAGTAAAGTGGCGAGTTATTTGCGAGGTTTTAAGGAGAAAGGAGAAATGAAACAGATAACGATGCCGCGCTGGATAGGCGCTATTCAGGTTCAGTTGACCAACAGCTTTTTCTACATGAGTTTAATTAATACAGCTATGCTGTCAGTTACAATGTGGGCCTTGGTAGCTCCCAGCATAAGGCTAGTTTTGCCATGGGCAAAATACTGGTTATTTGCTTGCATAGGAGTCGCCATTGTGTCTACTATCATGTTGCTTGATTACAAATTTCTATATCCCACTAGGCAAGGGTTCATAAATGAGCAGGCTTGTAAACATACTAACCCAGCAATGGAAGAGCTACTCTCAATAAGCAGAAGATTAACTCAGATAGAAAGCGAATTAGGAATAGAGGAAGATGGCAAAGTTGACAAAGATACTACTGTTAATACCCTTAATACCCCTAGCAATAATTGAGGTAGCCTTTGTTGTAATTGAGGCAATAGTCACTACAGTCAAAGGGGTGTGTTTTGTGGTAAAGGTGTGGCTACCGAATGACTATCCCTATTATGGCTGGTTAAAAAGGGATTTGACCGATTGTGAAAGCATACTTGAGTTAGGTTGTGGTTCTTATTCTCCGTTATTAAAGATAGACTTGGGGTATAAGACTGATGCTGTAGATATCTGGCGACCATATATTGATATACACAATAAGGCTGGCGATTATCATAATTGCTGGTTAGCCGATATTCTTACCATGCCGCTTTTACCTGAGCTAGAAAAGAAATACGATGCTGTGGTGATTTGTGACGTACTGGAACACTTGCCCAAAGATAAGGTATATGAGATAGGCTTGTTTGGTGCCATAGAGAAGGTGGCGCGAAAGAAAATAATATTATTCACCCCTAACGGCTTCATTGAGAATGATTTAGTTGATGATGACCCTTACCAAGCACATGTATCATCTTGGTGTCCAGAGGATTATCGTGCTATGGGCTATAAGGTTGTAGGGTCCACAGGCTTGCGATGGTTGTTAGGCAAAGGTAGTTTACCGGAGCATCAACCCTACACACTATTTCAAATACTGGCGCTATTGGCCCAGCCGCTGGTATATCGATATCCAAAAATAGCTTGGCATAGTTACGCTCTGAAGGAATTAAAATGAAGATACTCCATGTAATTGACCAAGTATCCCAGCCCTGGTCTGGTGGTTCTGGTAAGGCAGTTTTTGAGTTAGCCCGTGCGCAGGCTAAACTAGGCTATGATGTCACTATATACAGCACGGACTATAAGGCAAAAAAGCAGGAACCACCAAAAGGTGTTAGGCTGGTAAAGTATAGTTGCTGGCTTAATTTGTTTGGGAGTATAAGGATAGCACCGGGGCTTCTATTTGCAGATTATGACTTTGACATTATGCACCTTCACAATTATCGCACCGCAGTTAATCTGTTTGCCGTCCTGAGGCGAATACCTATCGTTTTACAGGCTCATGGCTCAGCCAATACGATTATAGGATTAACAAAGCCATTACACGACTTATTGTGGAATACAATGATACTGAAAAGGGCAAAACGCTGTATAGCTGATGCCGATATGGAGATAGGACAGTATGTAACTGAGGGAGCTAAAAGGGATAATATTACATTGATTCCAGTTGGTGTCAATATGAATGATTTTAAGCATGTGCCTACTAGGATACCGAAAAAGAATAAAGTATTATTGTTCATGGGACGCTTCGACAGAATAAAGGGGGTGGACCTGCTTATCAAGGCTTTTTCCCTATTGAGTGATACCGAGATAGTGCTATGCCTTGCTGGTATTGATTATGGCTGTGAATCTGAAATCAGGGATATGGTTATTGATATAGGGCTTGATAGCAGAGTGAAATACCTCGGGCAACTCAGCCAGGATGAGAAACTAGAGGTTTTAACGCAGGCTGACTTATTTATGATGCCCTCCCGATATGAAATGTGGGGGATAGCTTTTATGGAGGCACTTGCCTGTGGTACACCTATTATTATGACTGACACATGCGAGGCTTCTAAAATGCTACCCGCCGAGTGTGGTATGGTTGTGCCTTTTAATGATAGATCTCTGGCCGATGCTATTCAACAGGCTTTTAAGGCTAGGTTGCCTGACACATATAGAGATTATAGGCACAAGTGGGTATCGCAGTATTCTTGGGATAAGATAGCCAAAAGGACTATTAATCTTTATGAGGAAGTGTTGAGTATCAACTAATATATGCTGAAAGGAGAAGAGGATGCCATTACTTGACTATACAACAAAAGTGCCCGCCTCTCGGACTATCGGTCAGATACAAGAAATATTAGCAGGACACGGAGCTAATGCGATATTGACTGAGTATGGGGATAGAGGCGAAATCATTGCTTTGTCTTTTAAGGTTAAGACGCTATCTGGGGAAACTGGTATTAAGTTACCCATTGACTCTCAAGCAACCTTCCGAGTTATGGAGAGGCAGGCTGCTAATGGGGAAATCCCTAAGCACTTTGTCAGTGAAGCACAGGCTTATCGGGTAGCGTGGCGGAATGTTAAGGATTGGGTAGAAGCACAGATGGCTTTGCTTGAGACAGAGATGGTGAAAATGGAGCAGATATTCTTGCCTATGTTATCGGGTCAGATGGCAGAACATTATATCAGGTTGCGATTGAAACTAACTTATTGACCAGAGGGGCAATGAAGTAGAGAGTGATATAGAGTTATGAAACTACTTAATGGGTGTGCAAAGTCAAAGTTTATAGTAGATGCTTTTGGGGCTTTGGGGTGGGATGCTTGGACTTGTGATATTTTACCGCCAGAGGGTGAGGGTAAGCATATCCAAGATGATGTATTGAAGCACCTCAACGATGGTTGGGATATGGCAATCTTCCATCCCGATTGCACTTACTTGGCAAACAGTGGGGTGAGGTGGTTGATAGAAAGACCCGATAGAATGAAGCTTGTAAAGTCAGCCGCCGACTTCTTTAACAAATTGCTCAATGCCCCTATCCCGTTAATCTGTGTGGAAAACCCCATACAGCATAAATACGCTAGGGAATACATCAGGCATTATGACCAGATAATACAACCTTACCATTTTGGGGATAAAGAGAGTAAGGCAACTTGTTTATGGCTGATAGGCTTGCCCCCTTTGTTGGCTCGCTTTTCAGGTGGAGAGGGAATACAGCAAAGCACATTCAAAGAACCACCCTCACCAGATAGAAAGGCTAATCGTTCTAGGACATTTAGGGGCATAGCAGAGGCAATGGCAAATCAGTGGGGCAATGAAGTAGAGAGTGATATAGAGCTATGAGGTATATATGCCTGATTAAAATAATGAGGGATGAGAGTATAGACCTTGAGACACGCCAGCGGGCTGCCTACTGTTTTGGCTTGTTATATTTCGCTGAATCTATTGATGATGGGAAGGTACGGATAGATAACGACACACAAAATAAACTAGAAACCTACCTTCAACTTCTAAAGTTAAAGCGGGAGATGGGATGAGAATACTAGGTTTTAGGGGTGTAAGATAATATATGCTGGTTGGAGGGAGTTATGCCATTAAATAAGCAAACGGGCAATATGTATGCTTTTGTTACTCATACTTGGAATCCGATAAGAGGTCAATGCCCTCACGATTGCGTTTATTGCTATATGAAAGTGTTTCCGCAAGGTGAATACCGCTTTGTTGAAGGTGAGTTGAAAACCAACTTGGGTGAGGGTAACTTTATCTTTGTGGGGAGTTCAACTGATATGTGGGTAGCGTCTTCCCATTGGCTTGCCCCCGTTTTAGGGCATTGTGGTAAATACAGAAACCGTTATTTATTCCAAAGCAAAGCCCCGCAGCAATTTGGTGAACACGAATTTCCGCCCGACACGATATTGGGAACGACCATCGAAACCAACCGCCCTTATGGCGATATAAGTAAAGCTCCCTTTGTTGGCGACAGGTTTGCAGAAATGCTCAAGGTTGCCCTACCAAAGATGATTAGCATTGAGCCGATTATGGATTTTGACCTTGATATATTAGTGGGTTGGGTAGAGGAAATCGCCCCTGAGTTCGTGAGTATTGGGGCTGATAGCAAAGGACACCATTTACCCGAGCCGAGCACTGAAAAGACACGGCAACTAATTGAACAGTTACGGGGAACAACAACGGTTAAAATTAAGGATAATCTGAAAAGATTGTTGGGGCAACGAAGTAGAGAGTGATATAGAGCTATGAATAAACCTACAGTGTTAGTAATAACCCCATCCTATAATTGCGCTAGGTTTGTGAATGAGACAATACACAGTGTGCTTTCACAGAATTATAAGAATATCAAGTATATGGTCATTGATGATGCCTCGACTGACAATCCACAGTACCCTGATACTTATGATAATGATTATACTCTTATCCGCCATTTACGTAATAAAGGTGAACAAAGAACTGTGAACGAGGGCTTATTACTTGCCAAAGGTAAGTATTTTATGGTTGTGAATGCTGACGACCCCTTGTTACCTGGTGCTATAAACACTCTAGTTGAATTTATGGAGGCTAACCCCGATGTGCTGTGTGGC
>Ga0114925_10001617_pt1 | contig 11204 bp, 5 predicted proteins | sample SumtaG_2_FD_87287 | JGI IMG/M metagenome (GOLD analysis project Ga0114925, IMG submission 87287) | Deep subsurface microbial communities from Indian Ocean to uncover new lineages of life (NeLLi) - Sumatra_00607 metaG | ecosystem: Environmental > Aquatic > Marine > Oceanic > Sediment | place...
CACATCAGCCCTGATTTCAGAATCAAGTAGGTCTGGGGTGATCCCCATACGGTTGGCGGTGAATTTGATAGCGTCCGTGAATTCAGCTCTCATGTTTCCTTGGTCAAAGTACTCTAGAAATCCACTGACATCCTTGATTACATTCGGCCAGCCCTGGTCAGCACCATAACCAACATCTTCTTTTTCGGCGTTTACTCGATCAATAACCTTTAATGTTTCCTTGTATTGATCAGTTAATTTGTACCTGTCGTTTAGTTGGTCAATTTTGCTAGTGACGTTGTTTTTCAGGGCAAAGTCCATGTCCATCTGGTCGTCTTTGGACATTTCATTAAAGCCCTGGAGGTAGGGTTTAGAACCTTCCACGTCTGCCGCCAATCCTTTATTTATGTTCCAATCAAGTTTCCTATATTCCGCTGCCACCTTCAGGCTTTTGTTCTTGAGCCGGGTGGAAGCAGCTCCTAAATACTGATCGGCAAATAAACGAACATCACCCAGCATACTCCTCGTTCGTTCGGCAATTGTTTTCTCCAAACCTTCTTGGTTCCTGTTGGATGTAAAATCTTCTTCAGAAATAGGATTGGTGGAGTTTTCAAGGGTTCGTTCTGCTGAGGTGTCGGCTACAGAGAGTTTTATTCCACCCCCTTGGATCGCATTAGAATCAGCACGCATTGCAGCCTGTGCCATAGCCTGGAGGTTGGCGGGGGTTAACTTTTCAACTCCTATCCAGCCTTTTTCAATAAGAAATTTCTTGACAGCCACAATCAACCGTTTGACCATACCGTGCTGCGGAGAATCTGAGGCAAGGTACGCAAGCGTCTCTTCGTTAATGTGCTCTGCCTTCGTTCCTTTAGGAACTCTTTTAAAAGCAGCATTAATCTGTTTGTCCGTCCCAGCTTTTATCGCTCGGCCAATATGATCAAGAATTTGTTTAAAAACTCGCTGGTCATAGAATCCTAGCTGCCGTGCATGAACTCCTAATTCATGAGCAAGGACACCAAGGGCCTTACCGCTCTCAATATTGCCCTGGATAAGCCATACTCTTCCATCCGAAAAGGCCAGCCCCTCAATCCGACCTGTTCCCTTTGGTCTCTTAGCTTCAAATTTGGTACCGGGCTTGAGGGCGGTAAGTGCCTTCTCAGGGGTAACAATCTCAACGCCTTGCTGTTTAGCTAAGTCTCCTAATTCTTCCAGAACATTGGCCTGTTTGCTGGCGGGAAGGGGAACGCCTGATAACGATTTGAATGCTACATCAAGGTTTGTCCGTTGTTTATCCTGGAACTTTTTGAAATCCTCAGCCCCTTGTTTGCCAATTGCTTGCCGGGAACTCACCCCGGCTGACCCCAGTTTACCTTTAACTTCCTTACCGAGGGCGGGATCTTCTTTCAACTCAGCCGCAGCAGATTTAAACGCTTTGGTTATTTCTGGAGAAACCAGCTTTTCAATATCTTTCTGGATATTGATTTTTTCCTGATCACTAACTTCGTTTAACTTCGCTCGAAGTTCATTGAATTTCTTAGCATTTTTGGGGTCAATGAAATAGTCTTTTCTTCGACCACGTTTGATATTAAATGATGTATCAGATTCTTCATTCCTGAAGGTATGATCGAGGCCCTTATTTACTAACTTGTCAGCGATATCGCTAAATATCTTATCTTTAATAGCTGCTTCGTTTGTTTTTAGAATTTCAAGCTCAACCAAGAATTCAAGATGCTCCTCTGCTGCTCGCTCTAATGTTTTAGTTCCGTACTTAGTCGCACGGGTCACAGGTTGGGCCTCAGTTTGAATAGAAAGGCTTCTCCCTTGTCTTGGTAAGGATTTCAGCTTATCAGCCTTGCGATAGCCTCCAAGTAACTCCTCACGGACTTCTCTGCCTGCCCGATTAAGCTCTATTCTGTCACTGGAGTGTATGGGCTTCTTGAGCGTATACGAACGTCCTTGAAACTCAACAGTTATACTATCTTTACCAGCTTTTTCAAAGAGCCTGAATAAATGCTCTTTGTTATCAGCTAGAGAAAAGGTGACATTATTCAGATCATGTTTAATATCTGCTGCTTCTGATATTAATTTCTCTGTGTATTTTGGCAGAACTTCGGCATAAGCAGGATTACTGGTCAAAGTGCTCATGTCTTCAGGGTTTCGGTATGACTCCTGGAATTCTTTAGGAGTGTTCTCTCCTAAAGTTCTGCGGATATCACGAATGTCGCCTGTTTCATCTAGGACTTTTTTTCCTAGGGGTTTTTTCTTTGGTGCTTCTGTCTCTGAGCTTGGAAATTCTTTTACTAATGTGAGCACCTGTTTTGCATCGCCGCCAAGTTTTATTACAGGAATTGGCTTGTTAGGTGCTTGAGACAGCTTTGCCATCCATTGATGATGCCCATCAATGACGTACCCGTCCTTAGACACTAAAATAGCTCTTTCAGTTCCAGTATATTCTAGGGCTTTTCGGATTTTATCTGGATTTACTTTTTGCTGAGTTGGTTTCAATTCTGAAGGAGGTAACTCATTGCGGGTGTACTCAACGCCTCTTGAGCGGAGAAAATTAGCTAATGCTCCACGGTCTTCGGACTTAACTTGGGGCATTTCCGCTCTCGGAATTCCAAGAGTTCCAGTATCCTTGGGAAAAGCTACCCATTCTTTTTTTGACTTAGCAAAAATGGAGGATACCTCGGATATTCTTTCACCAGCCTTGGTTGGTAGTTTTTCCTTTCCAGGACGCTGTTTCATCAGTTCGTCCATCTGCTTAGTCAGGATGTCAAGGCGCAGTTGTTCGCCAGATGTTCGTTTTTCTTCAGGGATATTTTTCAGGCGGTTATACTCTAGGGCATCACGCTCAAATTGTTCATACTCCGTTAACTCTTCAACGGGATGAGTTTCTTTTTTAGCAGCCTCTCGTTGCTCTTTAAATACCGGGCGTGGGGCTTCTTCTATCGGTGCAGTGATAACTATTTCATCGGTTGGCTTGCCTTCAACCTCCTCCGCACCCGGAACTTCAATATCACGCTGGTATAGCTCAAGGTCAATTTCAGCTCGTTCCTGCTCAGTTATACCAACCTGCTTGCGCTGTTTCTCAATAAAATTCTGTTCAGACTCAGTAAGTGGTTGCTGGTTACGGATTTTCTGCTGAATCAGGTTATACGTTATAGCTTCAGCCTTGAAGGCTTGTTCCTCTGTGACTGTCTTAGGAGCAGGGGCGGTAACAGCAGGAGCGGTACCCATTAGTCCCCCGGCAGCAAGGGCTTTCCCTATAACACCTTGTTGCGTTTTTCGGGTTTCAATGTTCTGTGCTGCGCTTATAATTGGAGCAGAAATATCCAGCTTTTCGCCCGCCTCAAATTTCTGCCGGGCCATCTCTCGCCATCCAGCAGCCTGTCCATTCCCTAATTCAGCGGCAATTCCAGAAGCAACTTGATTCGCTGCCCGGTCACGACTAAGGGGGTTTGGACTGTTCAGGTTACGGACAGTCTTCTCTTTCTGACTTGCGGTGTACCCGCTGATACCAGCACCCATTATTCCGCTCATCCATGCAGCGGTTGCAGCGGCTTCTAAGTAGCCAGCAAGGGCGGGGCCATCACCTAAACCAATACCCGCATCAGCGGATGCTTGACCATGATACGCTGCCATTTCTGACAACGCTTCAACAGGCATATCAATTGCATACGCTTTAATGAACTTCTTAGTAAACTCTTTTGGGCCAAGGCTAAGTACTGATTTTATAGTCGGTGCGGCTGCGGCCTTAATGCCAGATTTCCCCATACTCATGAGGAGTTTCCCGGTGCCAAATGTTGCAGCGGTCACAACATCAGAGATAGCCTCAGTCCCAACCTCCCACATAGCTTTCTCCATGCCGAAGTCATGAGCTTTCTGTTCGACTTCTTTTTGGGATAATTCCGGTCGGGTGCTTCTTAAATGTTCAACAGCTCGCTCACGCTCTTCATGATAGGTTCCCCCGCCAAAAGAAAGGAGAAGAGGCATAGCTCCACCAATCAAACCACCGGCAACGGCACCAACAGGGCCAAGAGTAGCACCGAGAGTAGCACCGGCTGCTGCACCGGCAAGCGGCCCAGCGGACATAGGTATACTCTCAGCGGCTCCAATAAACGTTCGCTTGGCAAAACCTTCTTCGCCTTCAACAGCAGCCTCATCGGGCCGGAGAGCAGGGAGTTCTTGGGCTTTTTCTCCAAGTCGCTGAAGACCACGGCCTGCGACATCTAACAAGCCTTGATCATCTTCAGGATCAAAATCAGCAACCTGTAAACCCCTACCGGTCATCTCGACAGCTTTGGCAGCACCTCGACCAACAGCGGACGCAACATCACCAAAGAACCCCCTATCCTCCGGAGGTTGCTCTTCTTCATATCCTTCCATCATGTCCGCAAAGAGTCTACCTGGAGCTGGTTCTAGGGGCTTGGTAGACTCTTCTTTAGGGGCGGTTGATCGCTGGACGGGTTGTTGCTGTTCGTCCAGCATGTCGTCAAATAAAGGCATTTTATCTATCGTTCCCTTTTTCGGATACCATCTTGTATCCACATGCTATGTCTTTCAGAATATTTATGACAGGCCCGGCAATACTGTCAATACAATCCTGGCAATAATTTTGACCACATAAAGCTTCTCCACCACAGGTGCTACACTTGGCTCCATTTTCAGAGACCTCAATCCTCACTCTAAGCCTCTTTATCACTGAACGGTATCCTTCTATGTTTTTTCGTAACCTAGATGCTTCTACCTCGTGGTGTGTCTCTCCCTCTTCTAATAGGGTTATAATTCTTTGGTACTTAGCAAAAGTATACATCCCATCAGATATACTAGACGGATCTTCCATTGCGGCTATCAGAGTGTTGATAGCCTTTGTTTCTGTGTGGGAGGCTGAAACTGGTATTTTTTTTGCTGGAAAACTTGTTTGGAACATTAATTCACTTAATATCTTCGGTGATTCAGAAGAGGGGATCTTGATACCGGTAATCTTTTTGTGAGCTACATCTTCGCTATTTTCTGCTGGTTTATCACAATCATTAGATTCGCTCTCTGGTTCTTTGTTTATCTTAGCATCATGCTCTTCACGACAAGATACACTACAGAATTTATCGAACTCCGGCCCACCAACACTCTGATATAAAGTTTTTATAGGTGCCGAGCACCACGAGCAGATTTCGGTTTCCTCACAGTAGTCTGAGTTTAGATCATTGGTTCCCCCCACATCTTTACGGGTGTAATACTTCCCCCAACCATCAAACATTTCCGTGCAACATTCGTCACAGAACCCTATATGGGTTTCTTCGGTTGTGTGGCGTTTACAGACAGGGCAGTGATGCTCAGGCGTGTCTGATTTGGGAAGTTCCACCTCTTCTAACTTGTCTACCTTCTTAGATAAGTAGGCATTCCACTTAACGAGATAGCCACTCCAAATTCGGGCTGCAGTCTCTTCATACATCTTCACTGCGTTAAACATTTCCAATCCTCATTGAAAAAACCTATTTAGAAAAACAACACAGCAGGCGGTAGGTTGTCCGCTTTTCCCTTAATCTTCGGTAGCTGTGTTGTGGAGGAGCTATCTATTCAATACCGCTTCTAACTTTTTTGAGCCAGTTATTTCCATATAATTCGGTAACTCGCTCCCTGTCTTGTAATTTTATATCTAAATAACTGAAAGATTGGTCTCGTTCCTTGAGCGAAAGATGATCTTCGTAATTTTTATAGTCTTCAGAGCGTTCATCGTCAACATGAGCATTGATAAACCTCAAAGGGTGCCCTATGTGTTTATGTAGAAAATTTGCAATATACTGCTAGGCATACAATCTGTTACTCTGACCAGCCCAAGTTTGCTCTTTACACTTACCGCATACAATCGAATAAGTAGTACTCACAATCCCAACTCCCATTGAGTTTTCCGTAATAAAAAGTACAGCTGGCGGTGGAAAGCCGCCAGCTGTACTATAACTCTATTTCCCGCCAGCCTCTTTGTATCGCCGGTAAGCTTCGTTTCTGTATTCTTCTGGAGTCTGCTTCATCCTTGCCGCCTGCTTGGCAATGTCTTTAGTAGACATTCCAATAATCTTATTATAGTGCTCTACGTCCACAGGTGCAAGGTTGCCATAATTAGCCTTGAAAGCCACAGGGTTTGTTTGGAAGAACTCCTCAAAGAAGCCCTGTGTTGAACCGGTTCTCTCGGCGTACTCCCGTTGGGCAGACTGCTGTGCATCACTGGCTTCTTTCTGGCTCAGGGTTTTGTCCTTGAGGGCTACTTTCTTTGGTACGGATACACCCTTACCCGAAAGCATGTTGACCTGTTGCGCCGCTGCGGTCTTTTCTTCAATAGTTTCTGCGTCGGCATACGCTTGCTGCGCTGCTTCTAGCTGGGCCTGCTTGCCTTCTGCGGCCTTGGTGGCCCTGTCTTCCTTGGCCATTTGTTGAGTCAAGGTATCCCGCTTCAGAGCAAGCTCTTGTTCTGCAATGTCTCCCGTGGCCTGTCCAGCTTCGGCGGCTAATTGGGCCTGCTGTTGTTTTTGGCCTTGTTCTATATCAAATTTCTTGGCCCTGCTCTCCAGTTTGTACCGAGCGATATCACCAATACTTTCTGGCATTGCCACATCAGAAAGCTGTTGAGCAGGTCGCATTAATTGTGCTGGCTGCTCTTCCTGGACAGGAGGACGCATTAGACCGCCGTACTGGACTGGTTGCCCTCGCCGTATTGGTGGTTCTTCGGGGGTATCTGGGGTACCTTCTGTTTTATCATACCCTGCCCTCAAGACGGTTGTCTCTGGTCGGGTAATTTCACCATCTGTTTCAGGCGGGGGCTTTATTCCTTGCCTTGCACCTGACCGGAACAGTTCCTTGCCAACATCACCGACAAATCCACCGACAGCTCTGGTTGCTTCACCGGCACTCGCTACAGGCCCTCGCATTAATTCATATCCAGCAACGGCGGGGGCAGTTATCATGGTTCTGGCTGACTTACCAATCCGGCCAGCCATAGTAGGATCATCAGCAGCCTCTCGCATACCTTCTTTGAAATACTTACCACCTGGTATTGCTGCGGCCCCTCTGACTAGACCTGTAGTGGGTGTGTGCGTTGCAGTGGGTGTCCCTTCTATAGGTGTAGGTCTCATAATTGGAGTATCTTTTCCAGAAGGCCATACTTTACCACGCTTTAATTTCTTCTTTTCTTCTTCGTCATATAATCCAGGCATCAGGTATCCTATTAAACCGTTATTGCTTGAGAAACAATTCCGCTAAACTGAGAAAGTCCAGCCATACCGATTCCCTTCAATACTTCACTGGCTGACTTGCGGGCCTCAACACTCATGTTGAGCTTGGATGTTTCATTCCTGCTGTACAGATCCCCATCCCGGAAGAGCCTCTCTTCGAACTGACTCAAGGAGCCAGAATGGACAGTGTCTTTTTGTATTCTTGCTCGGAATAAATTACTTGTTGCGTTGATCATCTGCGCTTTAACGGTAGGATCAACCTTAGCAAGTTCCAGTGCTTGGTTGAGGCCGTTGGTCATTGCCTGGAGGTAGTCAATTGCTGCCCCGAATACTTCCTGGTAAACCTTTAATGCCTCTGTCACTGCGAAACGGATGGACTCAATCTGAATATCTGCTTGCTTTGCTGCGACTGAGGTTGACGCAACGCCAAGTGCTCTTGTTGCGGCTGACTGTGCGGATCTCATCTCGGCTAAAGCAAATCCTGGCGGCAGGGGCCAACCCTTGCCGGCAGCTGCTTCGGATATAGTTTTCTGAGTGGAGGTTGTCTCGGCAAGAATTCTATCTCTGTCTCTGCTCCATATTTGTTTTTCCAGTGCAGGCGGGATGCCTGTTGACCCATTAATGATCACATCGTGGAGCCAGTCAGCAGCAGCATCTCTCCCTGGAACATAGACAAGTGCATTTTTATTCAAAAATTTATCATGAATGTCTGCGAGAAACGGGAGCATGCTATCTCGTTGGGCTTCATACACTGAGACAGCGTTGTCAACCTCCTCAATCTCTGGCTCCTCTGCAGTCATGACGTAGGGGTTTTCGCTGCGACTTACCTTCCAGTTTGCGCCGTCAGCAGCAGCTACGGCAGAATTGGCAGTGTTAATTGCACTAGTTGCTGCATTGTTTGCGAATTGGTACATTGCGTCCAGGAGACAATTGATATACTCCTCTGGAGAATCACTGGCAGAACAGCCAACAAGTGTCGAGGTGGTCATTAAATATTCCTCTTGAGAACTACTGTTTCAAAATGCAACGATTCTAGAGCTTTCAGTTCAACACCTTCTGGGGCAATTAAGACGGGATTCCATTCGATTGCTTTTAAGCCCTTTCCAGTCCTTATTCGGTGGTTTTCAATATGATCGCTACCCGAACCATCCATGGCATAATACCACTGCTTGTTATTGACCTCCACCCGGAGAATCAGCTTTCCGTTGACTGCGGCAGCAGCATAGAAATAAGGTATCCTCTTTAACTTGCTGGTTCCGTACTTCGCTTGACCGTAATCAATATAAGCCTCTGGGGCTGGTAAGTCAGTGTCCTGGAGCCTCCAGATACCATTATTAGCCACACCGTAGCTAATACCATCCGGTTTTGTCATCCATGAGTTGAAATTGTAATCCTTATAAATGGTCGTTCCACCGGTATCCAGGTTCATCACCCATGCAGGGCCACCGGCGAAATCAGGAAGATTTCCCAACTCAAGGGACAGGTCATCCCTAAGCTCCAGCGAAGAATACAGAGATATTAACGACTCCCTGAGAAATGAAAAAGAATCCTCCATGGTCAGGGATTCAGATATTGAGATGATAACATCCCGATAGAAGCTAAAATCATCGTCTGCTGTTATTGATTCAAAAAGTGACAACATCTGATCAATTAGAATACTGTGAGTACCTTTTAGATTTACATCGGTGTAAAGAGCAAGGTAACCTTCAGGCGCTTCCCAAGCCTTAGCCGTCATGGCTCCGAAGCTTGCTTTCCCGTACATTCCCTCAGCTTCCATGCCAACAGCTCGCATTGCGCCAAAGCTGGTCTGTCCGCTCCCAGTATCAATCTCTGGCATGAAGGCACTGCACATCATTACCCCAAACATAGCCATTCCCCCTTCAAGAGGCGGGGGAACATAACCCCCTATCTCGGCACTTGCTGTCATGGCTCCAAAACTCGCTTTGCCAATAACTGGCCGAATACCCTCTCCGCCAAAAGCAACCATTGCGCCAAAAGCAACCATTGCGCCGAAGCTTGCTTTACCTATGACATACGAGCTATAATTAAGTCTTATAAGTTGGTCTACGTTCTGCTCTAAGTTTACGGCAGATGAAGAGCTAAAATCAGCACTGACATACTGCTCAAGTACGGCGGAATTTCCAACTCCCATAAAAACGTCAACATACTGTTCGAGCTCTGCGCTGATCTCCGAAGGTTGAGCGAACGACTCAATACTTGCAGATAATATACCATCATAGCCACGATAAAGAATAGCATATACAGGTGTTTCTATCAGGAATGAGACATACTCGCCGCTATCATAAACGCTTTCTAGTCCATTGGAAATTAGAGCATACGATATCTTTCCGTCTAGGTGTCTTTCTATCCGTATTAGATCCTCAACACCATAACTGTCTGTCAGGGTATGAACAGGCTGACCATTTTCCCATACCTGGATACCATCCTTTGAAATCATCAGGCCGTGTTCATATCGCCTAATAAGCTGCAATTCTGCGCCCGATATATCCAAGCCAAGAAATAGCCCCCTTATGTCCGGAGAAACAGAGCACTCGAAAAATTGACCCGGCTTGACGCTTTCCACGGAAGACGAACACGAATTCATCCAACCTTCATTGTAATTTCTACTTACCTGGGCTGGGGTTCCTTTGATTTGTTTCGATCCGGGTGTATACGGTACCGCAGGGTAACAGGTTGTAACGGTGTAAGGAACAGTGATTGTCATGTATGGAAACTCACAACTCCTCATGCCGCCTTTGTCACCTCCACCTATCCTGCCACCGTCGCATATATTAGGAGCGTCACATATATTCCTGTCTTCATATCCTGGGGTGTAAGTACTCATTAGAAAACCTTTTTGCAAACTTTTTCGCTACCAAGAGTACTGGAACAATACGCACCATGACCAGGTGTCGCTGGGACTCTGGGCTGTCCAGCTTTTCCAGGGATGACAACACTCGTGACCTCTTTAGACAGCTTACCCGCGGATGGTTCTTTTTGTTTTGTATGATGTTGCCAGAAAAGATCAATCGTTGCGGGGTCGCCTTCGGCGGTGAGGGTGTACACCCTGTCAGCCAAAGGGAAGCTCCCGATACCGGAGTCACCGAACACTCCCAAGACAGCTTGATTAAGGGACTCGTCAAACACAATGCTGCCGGACTGAACTGCTTGATACATAAACGAACTTTTAGTATCAAGGTTAGTGGTGACTTCAAAGTTATCCACACTACTGGTGACTATGTCCATACTGGTAGCATAGGGTATTGCAGAGACAAAATTATCTGTACCTTTTTGCCATGTAGCTGACCCGGTACCCCAACCAGTACCATCTACCCCTCCGTTGTAAACGGAGGGAAGCCCAAGCGTTATTCCTGTATCACCGCTTAACTCCCCATAAACAAACTTCACTTCGCCTGTAGAAATGTCATTATACCTGACAACAAATCTTTGATTGTCAGGGTCTCCAGCGATTGCCATTGGATACCCGTCAGTATCAACGCCTTGGTATTGAGCACTGATTACGGTGCTCCCACCTGTCACCGTCACCCTGATAAAGACCATTTTAGTCTCGGAGGGATCATAGTTCTGGGTTTGCAGGCAATATATTACATCACCATTATTACCTACGGCAGCTCCCACTATTCTTGAGGGATAGGCTATGAAAATGCCTTCTGGGAGAATTAATCCACCCGTGGGGTATTCGGTTACGGTGTCGTCACCATTAATCTTTATAACTTGTGGGCGTAATTCGAACGAAAGACCAGTAGCGAATAGTAAAATACTCTGTTCTGAAGGAGTATATATTGCCCCGGCTGTCAGGGTGCCAGCTTCTATCCCTCTGGATAGTGTCAATGTACCAATGTTTTCTAAGCTGGCAACAGTCCCGTTGGTACTGAAAACTGCAACGTTCGTTGTAGAAGGGAAGACAATAAGCCTGCTGTTTGATTCATCGTACAGGTTATTAAAATTAAATGAAAACGTACCGCCTGTGGTAGGGTC
>Ga0114925_10001618_pt1 | contig 11200 bp, 10 predicted proteins | sample SumtaG_2_FD_87287 | JGI IMG/M metagenome (GOLD analysis project Ga0114925, IMG submission 87287) | Deep subsurface microbial communities from Indian Ocean to uncover new lineages of life (NeLLi) - Sumatra_00607 metaG | ecosystem: Environmental > Aquatic > Marine > Oceanic > Sediment | place...
ACGATCTCTGCTGTGGAAAGCTTGTTCCCGACAAACAGTTCATCGACGATGAATTGCATTTCCGCTGCATTGAGTAGAACGAGTCCGCCCCAATACTGCTCGAATTCAAGATACCGCGGCGGCTCTTTGTCGATCTTCGAGTAAACGTTGTATTGCTTCGTCCAAAGCGTGTTTGCAGGGTTGAGGTTCTCAAAGTTCGTGACAAGCCACGCGCCATCGAACTTGCCGTTCCCTAGGTCTCCAAACAAAGCCGCGAGCCAGCTACCGCCTAACAGCCCGCCGGTGTAGCGCATGGGGTTCTGTCCGTGCACGCCCGCCCAATACGACAGTGGCGAGCCGGCCACGATGACAGGACCAAACAGATCAGGCCTAACAGCTGCGAGCATCATGATCGCCCACCCGGCCTGACAGTTGCCGATCACAGCTGGCCGCCCCTCGGCTTCAGGATGAAGAGAAATCACGCGCTCGAGGAAGGCAGCCTCGGCATGAGCGATGTCCTCGATCGTCTGGCCGGGGACCGGGTCCGGCAAGAAACCTATGAGGTAGCATGGGTTGCCAGCCTTGAGTGCGGCACCGATCTCGCTGTCTGCCTTGAACCCCCCGATACCGGGGCCGTGGCCAGCGCGCGGATCAACGATGACGAATGGCCGATGGTTTGCGCCGATCTCGACACCCTCAGGCGGCACGATGCGGACCAGAGCGTAATTGACCGGCCGCGGAAGCTTGCGCCCGTCCAGAATGAGCTCGCAACCGAACTTCAGCACGTGCGGCGCCGTTTTCGCCGCATGCTCCCGGTAGCGCTCACTGCGCTGCTGCATGACGTCCAGGAAGAGCACCGCACGCTGACACGCGTCGACCCAGTAGGCCCAGGCCTCGGCAAAAGGATCGGTCACCGATGGGGCGACTGGTTTGTCAGTGCTCATTGGCGTGGCCGAATTACTCATAGACGTGTCACTCGCCGCAAAACGCCTGATACTCAAGAGTAACTAAACGCATGAAAAGTACATACACATTGACGCGTATCAAAGCCCAAACGACACAGCGCCGCATATTTAAGGGTGCGCGCTCCGCCGGGTATAGTAGAAATTGAATGATTCCGGCGTCTTGGGATCAGCGGCTTTCCTTTATCCTGACTTACGAGTTTCGCCATGCCACATCGGGGTGAGTAGCATATGTCCGGTTTAGGTCGCGTGAGGTGATGGAGGAATGTTGAGGAGAGCAGCCGCGCCTGGCGTCTTCAGCGCTCTGCCCACCCCCGCGCACGCTTGGGACTTTGGCGGTCACATGGCGACTGCCTCGATTGCGTTTGCCGGAATCAAGCGCGCGCATCCCGATATGATTGAGAAGATCGGACAGGTCCTCTCGTCCCGCCCGCGCATTAGGCGCTGGTGTAGCACTAATCATCGAAGTAATTTGAAGTGGACTGCCTCAAAGGCGCCAGTCGAGGCAACAAGGAGTACGGCTGGATGACGTTGGAATTAGTGCGTTACTCCAGGGTCCTGGAAATTGTCGGCGACATATTGAAGGTGCACGTGCCTGAAGCTGACAAGGATAAGGGTGCTGTGGTCAGGCTCGGCGATCTGGCCGTGTTGGAGGAAGAGGAGGGCCATAGGTCACTCGCCCAGGTCATCAACATTCACCGTGACGCCGTGTCGTTGCAGGTCTTTACCGGGACTAAGGGCGTCTCCACAGGTTCGACAGTCACGTTCCTCGGCCACCCTATGCAGGTGACCTATTCTTCTAATGTTTTAGGCAGGGTTTTCGACAGCACAGGGAAGCCAATTGATGGTGGTCCGGATCTCTCTATGGATCCCAAGGTCAACATCGGCGGACCTTCGGTAAACCCTTGCGAGCGGATTGTTCCCAAGCGAATGATCCGCACTGATGTGCCGATGATCGATATTTTCAACTCTCTGGTCGAAAGCCAGAAGATCCCGATTTTCTCAGTTTCTGGGGAACCGTTTAACCCGTTTCTGGCGCGCATCGGAATTCAGGCTGATGCCGACATCGTCGTATTCGGTGGGCTGGGACTTATCTTCGACGACTACTACACCTTCCGTAAAACCTTCGAGGATGCGGGTGTTTTTTCTCGCACCGTGATGTTCATCAATCAGGCTTCCGATCCAATTGTTGAACGGCTGCTCGTTCCAGATATGGCGTTAGCCGTCGCGGAGCGATTTGCCGTCGAAGAAGGTAAGCGCGTTCTCGTGTTGCTGACAGATATGACAGCTTATGCCGATGCGTTGAAGGAGGTGGGTATCTCCATGGAGCGCGTGCCCTCCAACCGCGGCTATATGGGAGATCTCTATTCCCAACTTGCGCGGCGCTATGAGAAGGCGTGCGATTATGCAAAGGGCGGTTCAGTTACAATACTGACGGTGACAACGATGCCAGGTGGTGACGTCACACACCCAGTGCCGGACAACACCGGTTATATCACGGAGGGCCAGTTTTACCTCCACAACGGGTTGATTGATCCTTTCGGCTCATTGTCCCGACTCAAGCAGAATGTCATCGGCAAGGTCACGCGCGAAGACCATGGTCAGATCATGAATACGATGATCCGCTTCTACTCGGGTGCCCGTGACGCACAGCAGAAACAAGCCATGGCCTTCGATCTCTCGGAATATGACCATGACCTATTGAAGTTCGGCACGCTGTTTAGAGAACGATTCATGGATATTGATGTGTCGCTGCCACTAGAGGACGCCCTAGATCTCTGCTGGAAGACGCTAGCGGAGTGTTTCAGGCCCGAGCAGTTGCTGATGAAGCAGGAGTTGATCGACAAATACTTCCCGAAAAGTGTCTCACTGTCATCGGAGGCCGAAGACGCTGAACGGGAAGAAGCAGCAAGGCCTTGACCAAATGCCACGAGTAGTGCGGGAAGAGGATAAGTAAGTCATGGCGAGGCTGCAGCTTAACAAATCCTCGCTCGCCCGGGAAGCAAAACACCTTCGTACCTATGAGGGCTTTCTTCCCTCGCTAGACCTAAAACGTCAACAGTTGATGGCAGAGCGCGCAAAGGCGGCCCGCGTCATTACAGAGACGCGGAAGGAAATCGAAAGCTTCAGAAAACAGGTGGGGCAAAACTTGCCCATGCTCGCCAATCTGGACGTAGATCTCACCGATCTGGCGAGGGTAACCGATGTAAAACTAGGAACTGAAAACGTGGTGGGCACTCGTCTGCCAAGTCTAGAGGGAATAGACGTGGAGGTTCGGCCGTACGCGCTTCTCGCCAAGCCTCACTGGGTTGACAATGTGGTCGCCATGTTGCGCGACATGCTGGAGATCCGCGTTCGGGTGCAGGTTGAGGAAAAGCGGCTGGCCTGCCTTGAGGCGGCGGTCAAGACCATCACGCAGCGCGTGAACCTCTTTGACAAGGTTCTTATTCCAAGGGCGAGGGCGAATATCAAAAGGATCAAGATCTATCTCTCCGATGAGGAAATGTCAGCGGTGGTCCGCTCAAAGATTTCCAAAAAGAAACGCGCAGCAGCGAGGCAGGCATGAGCATAGCTGACGTCAAGAAAGTCACGCTTTGTGGCCTGATGACGGAGAAGCAAGATGTGTTGAGGGGGCTGCAGGATCTTGGCTGCATGCATTTGCTTCCCTTGCGACCGCCGCCTGCTGAAGTGGAAAAGATCGCTTCGCCGCGTGCCGAATCGGCATACAAGGCCCTGCGATTTCTGACGGATGAGCCGAAGAAGCGACGACAAGTAGTTCGTGATGCGCAATTCAATGTCGAAAAAGTTGTCGAGGCGGCGCTTGACCTGAAGCAACGGCTACGCGATGCGACTGACCAGCGCGATTTCCTGAAGAGTCGAATTTCACAAATAGAGCCGTGGGGCGATATCATATTTCCCCCTAACGAGGCTCTAGCCGGATATCGGCTTTGGTTTTACGTGCTGCCCCTTGGGAACCTCGGGGACCTAGACGGTGTTGACCTTCCCTGGAGAATAGTACGCAAGGACAACCGTTTTGCTTATGTCGCCCTGATTTCTCAAACAGAACCCCCTAGTGAATTGATGCCGGTTCCGCGCACGCACGTGGGAGCGCTGCCATCCAATGAGTTAAAATCTCAGCTTGAAGAGGTCGAGGTCGAACTTGAGGAGCTCACTGCGCAGCGTCAGGCTCTTACGCGTTATATCTACCTCTTGAGTGTCAATCTCGCGGAAGCAGAGAACCGCGCCTCTCTTGCCTATGCAGAACAGCAAACCCGCGACGATGATGCAATTGTCGCCGTTCAAGGCTGGGTGCCTGTCGATGGGATTGCTGATGTCGAAGCCTACGCGAAGGCTAAAAATCTGGCTTACATAATCGAAGACCCTGGTCCTAACGACAATCCGCCAACCCTGATCGAACAGCCTGCGGACATGAACGCTGGCGTCGACCTAGCGATGTTTTATCAGGTGCCAAATTATCGAAGCTGGGATCCATCGCTGATTCTTTTCGCGTCGTTTTCGATCTTCTTCGCCATGATATTGGCTGACGCGGGTTATGGCCTTCTCCTCATGATGGGACTCTTAGCCTTCTGGAAACGGCTTGGGAAAAGTGAAAAGGGCCGCGCATATCGGATTCTGGGGCTCGCCCTTTTCGGATCCACGATCGTTTATGGCGTGATGGTTGGCAGCTATTTCGGCATCAGCCCGCCTAAGGACTCTTTGTTAGACCGGCTTCACCTGTTTAGCGTCAATGACTTCGATACCATGATGAAGCTGTCGATCATCATAGGGGTACTTCATATCGTGCTAGCGAACTCTATGGCTGCGTATGCCAATCGATCGAAGCTTGTTGCTGTTTCGAATCTGGGCTGGATAGCCGCGCTGTTCGGTGGCCTCTTGCTCTGGTTGGCTGAGCCTGGGAGCATCTGGAAATCATTAAGTATGGTGCTTCTGGTCGCAGGGCTGTTAGCCGTTTTGCTGTTTTCCAGCAATCGCCCTGTCAAGCAACCAACGGATCACTTGTGGCGTTTCTTAGATGGCGTGGGAAGCCTAACCGGCGTCATGGGTGCGTTCGGAGATGTACTGAGCTACATGCGTCTTTTCGCACTCGGCCTGGCGAGCGCTTCTTTGGCGGGGACGTTCAATGGCCTCGCGAGTAGCGTACACGGCGAGCTTCCCGGCTTAGGCCTTCTTGCTGCAATTCTCATTCTTGGAATCGGCCACGGGCTCAATCTCGGTCTGAGCCTTATGAGCGGCGTGGTCCACGGTCTGAGGCTCAACTTCATAGAGTTCTACAAATGGGGTCTTCCAGAGGAAGGAACACCCTTCCGGAAGTTCGCCCGAAAGGAGGTGCAACCGTGAACGAGCTCGCAATGGCCTTGGGGTGGACAGGCATTTATTCCCCGATGGCGTTAGGTGCGATCGCCAGCTCAATTGGCTGCGCCATCGCTGGACAAGCTGGCATCGGTGCCATGCTCGAAACAGAGGGTGGGTACGGTCGCTATATCGGCATCTCCGCCTTTCCATCGACGTTCGTTATCTACGGTATTGTCATCATGTTCACGCTGAATCGTGAGGTAACACCAGAAAACGCAGGTGGGCTTTTCGGTGTTGGGCTCTTTGCCGGTATAGCCTTGCTCTATTGCGGCATCTGGCAAGGCCGGGCGTGCGCATCCGCCATCAATGCCGCAAAGGAGAAGCCTGAGATCTTTGGATTGGCATTGGCGCCGGCCGCGATCATCGAGGGTTTTGGGGTCTTTGCCTTCGTTTTTGCACTGGTCGTCAGTGCTGGAATCCCAGGAGCTTCGTGATGACAAGACACGCAACCGATGACAAGAAACTGTCTAGTGGAGTCGACGAGCTTATCGCCAAGCTACGAGACGAAGGAGTTTCGGCGGGTCGTGCTGAGGCGGACAGTATCGTTGGTGATGCCCGGGCTCAGGCAAAGCAGGTCCTCGATAATGCGAACGCGGATGCACGCGACCGAATAGAGGCGGCCCGTAAAGAATCGGACGCCTACCGCGCGGCAGGCGAAGAGGCCCTCAAAACGGCGATGCGCGATACAGTTCTAGATATGAAGACGGCGCTCATGGAGCGCTTTAGTTCTGATCTGAAGCGTCTGGTGTCGTATCAAATGCAGGATCCAGAAGTCCTAAAACAGATGATCCTTGAGGTGGCCGGGCGCGCACGGGCAGGCGGTGAAGTCAGCGATGCAGATGAGCTGGAAATTATATTGCCGGAAGAGGCTGTTGGTTTAGAGGAGCTTAGGGTCAACCCGGAAGAGCTACGCAAGGGCCGGCTGACGAAATTCGTTCTTGGCCTGACGGGTGAGATGCTGCGCGAAGGCGTAGCATTTTCCGGTTCTCAAGACATAGCGGCCGGGATTCAAATTCAACTGAAGGACAAGGATATTACTCTCGATCTCACCGAGAAAGCGGTTGCTGGATTGCTGCTGCAGCATCTCCAGCCGCGCTTTCGGGCAATCCTCGAGGGCATCGTTAAGTAGCTCGGTATGGATCCGATGAGCAATCAAGACGCCTATGTGATGCTTATCACCAGCCTTCCGTGTCCGGAGGCATTGTTTCTGGCTAAGCAGCCGCCCCTGTCGCGACTGAAACTCGATCGACGCCTTCTTGTGCTCACTGAACAGGACGCTGAAGCCCTGAAACTGGTCGAGGACGCGCTAAACTGGCGTCAGCTTCCAATGACGATGACAGAAGACGACGTGATTGAACGGGGGCGCAAGGCGATTTCGGGCATTGAGAATTCGACCTTGCAACGGATTGTGCGGGACAGGCTCGAGATTCGCACATGCGTTGCGGCTTTGCGTCGCCGCGGACGTGGAGAAGGACCTCCGTCACAAGATACACCGTGGGGCTTCGGGCGCTGGGTTGGTCACATCACCCGCAATTGGACTGAGCCGAGCTTTCGTCTGGACGGCGTCTTCCCGTGGCTTCGGGAAGCGGACAGATTGCTCTCGCAGGACGATGCGAATGCCCTGGAACGATTGCTGTTAGAGCAGTCTTACAAGAGACTTCAGAGATTGGCCGGAGGCCACATATTCGATCTCGAAGCGGTTGTCATCTACGTACTAAAATGGAGCATTGTTGACCGCTGGGGGCGCTATAACGCGGAAGTGGCGGCACGGCGCTTTGAGGATCTGACAAATGCTGGCCTCGGGACCTACGCAACATTGTCTCTTGAAGGAGAGGCCTAATGAGTAAGAATTCGAACGGCGCTCAGGCGGCAAAGAGCAAAAGAGCTTTGGGCCGTCGGGCCGCGCCCAAATCCGCAAGATCGTCTTGCGGCCAGGAACAAGCGCGCAACCTCTCTGCAACTGCTCGGGTTGTGGCCGTGCAAGACGATCTCGTCGAGATCGAAGCCGTTGGAGATTCGGATGGTGTGCGCTCAGAGCTCATTAAAAATGAAGTCGTTTACATATGTCCCGGGATCCCGAACGAGCATGGAGCGCAGGAGCGCCTGAAGGCCGAAGTGCTGCGTGTGCGCGGCAGGACAGCCGATGCACAGGTTTATGAGAGCACGCAGGGGGTGGCCGTTGGCGATGCCGTGGAACAAAGCAGCGAAATGTTATCGGTCGAACTGGGGCCGGGCCTATTAGGACAGGTTTACGATGGACTTCAGGTCCCGCTCGCCAAATTGGCTGCGGAGTATGGGATTTTCCTGCCACGCGGCGCGGAGGTTTCTGCGCTCGATACGACCAGCAAGTGGTCTTTCGTTCCTAAAGTAAAGAGCGGGGACACGGTTGTCGCAGGAGATACCTTAGGCACCGTGCAAGAAGGTCGCTTTACGCATAAGATCATGGTGCCTTTCGGATGGCCCGGTGACTACCGCGTATCCTGGATACAGGAAGGCAATTTTCACGTCCGGGAATTCGTGGCGCAATTAGAGGATAAATCTGGTCGCGAGCGTTTAGTATCGCTCTCGCAAAAATGGCCGGTACGCAGAACACTCAATGCAGAGCTGCTGAAAAGAAGCCTATCAAGCCGCCTCTACCCCGATGAGCCAGTTGTTACAACTCAACGCTTAATTGATACGTTTTTCCCCATTGCGCGTGGCGGCATGGCTTGCATCCCAGGGCCCTTCGGCGCGGGCAAGACCGTGCTCCAGAACGTCATCTCGCGTTATTCCTCAGTCGATATCGTTATCGTTGTCGCATGCGGTGAGCGTGCCGGCGAGGTGGTCGAGACCATCAGCGAATTTCCCAAGATGACGGACCATAAGACGGGCGGCACGCTGATGGATCGAACGGTAATTGTCTGCAATACGTCATCCATGCCTGTTGCGGCGCGTGAAGCCTCGATCTTCACAGGGCTCACACTTGGCGAGTACTATCGGCAGATGGGCTATGACGTCCTGTTGATCGCCGACTCGACATCGCGCTGGGCGCAGGCGATGCGAGAAACATCTGGCCGGCTGGAAGAAATCCCCGGAGAGGAAGGTTTCCCAGCTCATTTGGGGTCCTCCATCAAGGGCGTTTATGAGCGCGCAGGTTTGGTGAAGACGAATGATGGTTCGGTTGGCAGCTTGACTATGATTGGTACTGTGTCTCCAGCTGGCGGGAACTTCGACGAGCCCGTTACTCAATCCACGCTAGCAACAGTGAAATGTTTCCTTGGACTGTCAGCGGATCGTGCCTACAAGCGCTTTTATCCGGCGGTCGACCCTCTGATGTCATGGTCTCGCTACGTCAGGCAGTTGGAGCCTTGGTTCGAGGAACATGTCGAGGCGGGCTGGACAAAGCGGGTGGAGCAAATGCAGGACTTGCTTCGTCGAGGCGACGCGGTACTTCAGATGATGCAAGTCACCGGTGAAGAAGGCGTAACGTTGGAGGACTTCGTATCACATCAGAAGGCGCTGTTTCTGGACATGGTCTACCTGCAACAGGACGCCTTCGATTCGGTCGACCAATCTGTTCAGCTGGAGCGGCAGAAGCTCACATTCAATAAAATATATGGCTTCGTGACCCGTGACTATAAGTTCAAGACTAAGGAAGCCGCGCGTGATTATTTTACCCGCCTTACAGGACTGTTCAAGAATCTTAATTACGCAGCAAAGGAATCCCCCGATTATAGCGACCTTTTGCAGAAGATCGATGACTTAAGCGCGCAAGCACCCTAGCGTTTGAGAGATCCTACGTTATCCAGTGAGCTATCGAAGTTCGGTCTCAAGTCGATCATTGATCGTCTCCAGAACCTTTATGCGGGCGTAGTACTTGTTATTGGCTTCAACCAAGGTCCAAGGAGCTTTTATGGTGCTTGTTCGATCGACCATGGCATGTACGGCCCGCGCGTATTCATCCCATTTGTCACGGTTGCGCCAATCCTCCTCGGTAACCTTGTATCGCTTGTAGCCGACCTTTTCGCGTTCCTTAAATCGGTTAAGCTGCTCGTCTTTGTCGATAGAGAGCCAGAACTTCATGACAATAATCCCATAGGCGGCCAGTTCCGCCTCAAAGGCTCTAATCTCCTCATAAGCACGTACCCATTCTTCTTCTGAGCAGAAGCCTTCAACCCGTTCGACAAGAACGCGGCCATACCAGCAGCGGTCAAAAATAGCTACGTGGCCCCGTCTCGGTATCTGCCGCCAAAAGCGCCAGAGATAGGGTTGCGCCCTTTCTTCATCGCTTGGCGCGGCAGTTGGAATAACCCGCGTGATCCGCGGATCCAGACCCTGTACGACACGACGAATACTGCCGCCTTTCCCTGAAGCGTCATTTCCCTCAAACACGGCCACGAGCGCACGGTCCTCGAACTTCTTTCCAAGTGTCATGGACGTCAGACGCCGTTGCTCTTTCTTGAGTCTGTTCCGATAGTCAGCCTCATCTAGCGCTTTGCTGAGATCCAGAGTGTCCAGTATGTTCGTGCCAGTCGGGGCGATCAATTCGCTCGGAATTGCAATTGGTCTCGGTGGTGAGCGCTCGTCTAATCGGTGACGGATGGCTTCTTGAAGTGTCCGGCCAATGGTGAGATCGCGATATCTTGGATCGCCACTCGCGAGAGGTATCCATGGCGCTCGTGCCGTACTCGTCGCGGAAACAAGCTCTTCCACAAGTTCAGCAATCTCGTCATGACGCTCTGCAGATTGCTTGACGATTTCGATCTCTTCTTTACTGACCTTCCAAGCTGCAAATCGCTCTTTTTTTAGCCTCTTCATCACTTTGAGTTCCTCGCCTCTTGGCAGGAGCGAGAGGAACTTCACAAAGAGCGCCCCATCATTGACGAGCGTCTCCTCAAAATTGCGGATCTCCTCGATTTGTTGTCTATATTGATCGCGTGATATGTGCCCCAGAATGTAATCTGTAACTGGCTCCTCATACCAAGCATTGAGAAAGATTCCGATCCTACCCTTTTGCGGCAGGGCTCTCCAGAAACGCCACATCCGCGGTCGATCCAGTTCTTCATCGCTAGCACGTATCATCGCGTAGGAATTGATGTGCCGAGCATCCATCCAATTCATCAGCTGGCTTGCGGCACCGCTGCGACCCAAAACGTCCGTGCCGGAAAGTAGGACAATAACCGGGAAATCTCCCGACTCGAGCAGCTCGAATTGCGCGTCAATAAGATCGCCTCGAAGGCGCGGTTCTTCAGTCTTGAATTCCGCCTTGCTAATCTTGTGCTCTAGCCGTTGCGACTCAAACATGACGGCAGCCTTGCCATTCAATAGTCAGAAAAAGAACTTCCAGCGTTTCCTTGTTAATTGACGCAAGCCATCCTGCGCAAGGTGACTTAAGAGGAAAGGGGCCATCAATAGCAATGCAAGCTTAATGACCCCGTCCGAGCAATCGACGATGCGGGCGCATGCCCCACTCGTCTCGCATCGGTTTATGGATAGCCTTGCCGCCGTGAAGATCACCACCGATGCGGTTGCCCAATTGAAGCGCGATCCCGCGACTGGCCGCGCCGAGGCCTTACGACGATCCATGCCCGCCGCCATGGCTGATACGTTTCGCCCGACGAATTGGACGCCGGCCCGGCAGCCTGCGGTCTGGGCGCCCTTTCTGGTTGTCAACAAAATCGGATAGAGCCGATAACCGCCCGATGTCCGCTTTGGGTCATAAGCGGACATTGAAGCGTGCGTCAGACATGTCCGCTTTACCCCCAAGAGCGGACATTCTCAGGGGCGGTATTGATGTCCGCTAAGGGCCAAAAGCGGACATCCGGCCATATGCGATCCTTCACGACCAAGCAGCTACGGCCTGATTAATGCCCCAGATTGATGTGCCGATGAAAAGGATCAGAAGA
>Ga0114925_10001619_pt1 | contig 11196 bp, 10 predicted proteins | sample SumtaG_2_FD_87287 | JGI IMG/M metagenome (GOLD analysis project Ga0114925, IMG submission 87287) | Deep subsurface microbial communities from Indian Ocean to uncover new lineages of life (NeLLi) - Sumatra_00607 metaG | ecosystem: Environmental > Aquatic > Marine > Oceanic > Sediment | place...
ACTCTGGAACTGTCTTACCTGTAATGCGGTCCACTCGAGCTAAAGATTGTAGATCTTGAATGCTCAAAAATTCAGAAATAACAAACAAAAGAGTATATTCGAAAATCATCTGGAGGGTAGTTTGCCCTTCAAAGAGTATCATAAAAAATCATTTCCCTGCGTTCTATCTTTATTTTATATATACTATACCATATTTATTTAGGTAAATTTCCAGGAACGCTCCAAACTTTCAATGCTGTTCTAAGATTGTACTCTGGTTCTAAATATTCGCCCTCTATAATTTTTTGAATTCTCCTGTATGCTTCAATTTCATCCAACAAAAATTTCGTATTTGTTTCGTGCAACCAAAGCACAAAATCTTCCGGTAAATCTTCTTTTAAGAAACGATCCACACTTCCCTCACCTATTTCTTCTAATACATTTTCGAGTAATTTGACATACGGACCAATTACACTTCGACCCTTACTCTCCAAACACACTAAATATTTTTCTCCACTTTCCGGGGGACACATTACGGGTTTAAAGAGCATGATACCTACAAAACATTGCGATAATACATATAATAAGTCGGCATAAAATCCATCCAATACATCTTCAAGTTTCAAAATAAATGTAGCTGATTTGTTACACAAACTCAACCCAGTCAAAACTTCCGACAACACAAAAGTTTGTTCACCGTTTTCAGGAAGTAAACCGTTACCTATAAAAAGTTGAATACCTTCTGGGGTGGAAGACCGAACGTCTTCCACAAAATTCTTCCAATTGCTGACGATATCCCCGGTTCCATCTTCTCCGTACGTGGGTGTAAAGTATTTCGTAGAAGGAGTGGTGAATCCGGCATTCTGAAACACCGTGTTCATAGAACGAATACGCACTTCTTTCAAGCGAAATTGAAGGTAGTTGCAACTTCCCCAACCCATATCTTGAACCACACAAGCTACAAATTTTTCGTCTTCCTTAAATAAACCCACAGGATTTTTGTAGGTATCGATCAGGGTTTTGCCTTCGTAAGTATATGTTGTGTCCAATCGCATCTTCAGGAGAGAAGAATAGTGCCCTGTAAATTTGAAGACCGCATCAAGATTTGCCATCTTCAGACTTTCTTTTGCTGCCTTGGACTTTCCAAAGACGCTATTCCCAATTTCATTCCAAGGATCGGCAAGTTCCACCGCTTCCTCATAAACTTCTTGCGTGTCCATCGCGTAGACTTGAGCCGAAAGAACATTCAAATCCTTGTATACCTTTACATCACAATAAATAGGAACAACGGATGAACTATCTCTTCCGTTATTTCGAAGATGAAGAGTCAAAGTTTCAAGATCAGAATGCTCATAAATCTTAGGCAATTCTGAAGTATCGTATATAGGTTTGCTTTCTTTGAAACTGTTATAGGTTTTACATGCGATCTTTGTGGGGTCCATCTTTACAATAATTGTTCTATTTTGTTTAGATGTTAAAACATCTTTCGGATTTGAAGTGATTTATTCAAATGATAATCTTAAGACACACGATTAAATCATTGTATACATACAATGATTTTATTTCTTTCCAATTTTAATCTACAGTCTCGGAGTCGCTCATCTTGATCTCGTTGAGACGCTCCAACACAACTGCGCTATCTTGTTTTTGTTCTTCGATTTCTTCTTCGCTGATCTTTCCGTTAAAAACTGAAGACATTAACCCACTCATTCCCTCTTGCATTTTTCGAAGATCATCAATGGTAAATTCTCCTTTGGATATGGAAGATTTCATTTCTTGAATCGCGGGGTTCGACTTTATTTCTTCGGCGATGCGCGGCAACTCCGATAATATGTCCAATCCATTTTTCAAAGTTTCAGAATCGGAAGGTTGAAACCCATCCATCATATACCCTGACAAATTTTTCATCTCCTCAGCTAAATCTACAGATTCACTTCGAGCCGGATCATGCGCTTCTGTCAGAGAAGAAAAAGCACTTATCAAGGAATCCATATTAATTGTCAAAGGTTCTACCGAATCGTTATTTCGTTTGCGCTTTCTTCTCTTTCTTCTCGTTTGAGAAATGGCACTCTGAATTTCATCATCTTCTTCGTCGGAGTCCTTTTCTTCGGTCGGCGTTGTTGATCCTACAGAATTGATGGTATCGGGACTCCTTGAATCTTCAGGTTCTTGCAGTTCTATAGGCATTTCAGAAGGTAATCTTCTGAAAATCCGACGGGATATATAATTACACAATCTGGAAAATAATTCATAAAATACTGGTATCAAAAAGGCTGTGATTACACCGGATACCAAACCTAAAATGAAAGGCGTCCCGTGGAGATATTCCATTTTTTTGATTGAAAACTTCTCTTTTTAAAATTCGAAGGATTCCAACAATGGTTTGTTCTTTGTAATTTATTTTTGGTTGTAAATAAATTCGATTTACTATATCAGGCTTCCATTTCATATTTTCTAACAATTCTTCGAGCCGTCGAGAGATAATCTGGTAAACTTGGGGAAACTCAAACGGATCAATTTTTTGAACATATTCTTTATGCATATAATTCGATTTCACATTTTAACTTTGATAGTAATCTCCTAATGTAGAACGGTTTCCAAGATATTGATTGCGTTGATATACCATAATCACAAATAACCCAGCAAGAATGAAAGCAATGAATATGACTATGATCAAGACCCACCAGCCGTATTCTGTGAACCATGTACTCTGAGAACGTTGAGCATCTCGAAAGAAACAATTTACTTTTTCTTCTGAAACACCATTCGGAGCATAAATTATGTTTTGTTGAATTTGACAACATTCCAAAGTTTCCACATTGTCATTGACTTCCTGAGCAATTTGCTTTCTTATGGGCACACACACATTTTCTGAAGTAGCTCGAACAATATCTGGTGGTACCAAAAATTCTTCGGGTTTAGAACACCAACGCCACCAACATCCATCATCTGCGCTGGACCCGGTACGCAAAGAATCATAAATCAACGTACCGGTACGATCAATACATCGACAATCTGCCGTTGTATTGGCTTGGCAATAAGCTTCCATATCGGCTTTAATGGTATCTGAGTTTTCCGGAATCACAGATTCCTCACGACAAATTTTTCCAGTTTCAGTAGTAGATACGAACTTACTACATAGTGGCATCTTTTGTCCGGTCAAGGGATCTTTAGGACAATCCTCCGTAGTTTGAAAGCAACTAGCAGAAAGTACCAGTGGATAATCTTCATCGCTTCCAAAAGTATCTCTGTAATCTTTGACTGCATTATCACCGGATAAAGCTTCTGCCGTATAACCACAGGTCACAAAAGCAACCAAATCTTCTTGAGTCTCACCCATAACCTCTATCCCAGTAACTTGACCACCCACCCCTCCTAAACTGGGGCACACTCCCTCGCCCGGTTTAGCACATACAACATATTGTCTTCCTTTAGAAGTGGTTCCAGATTCTACAGGGAAATCTCCTTCACGACAAGTCAACACTTGATCTTTATTTCTTTTAGATTTTACAATATAGGTTTCTGGAAACTCAGGGGCTCGAACAGTTTTAAGCAAAACGAAAGTATCGGTTTCCCCATTTTGAGTCATTGTTTTTGATAGTATCACAAAATGTAACTAAAGATTCGTATACATCACACCTTGTGTTTAAAATTTAAATAATTATTTAAATTTTGTTTATTTGATTAATCTGAGATATATGCCTTCCGGTGCAGGCACTTCCAAATATCTTTGAGTACGTTGAATTTTTACAATTCCACCGACTTGCCAATCGAAATATTTTACGATAGGATCGCTTTTTAGTATAATAGGAAGTTGATCCGGACGAATATTATTGTCCGTAAGTTCGCGTTTTCGTTCTTCTTCATTTAATAGAGTATGCGGAAAGTAGTAAACGAATCGAGTAGGATTGATCAACAAATCCCGCGTAAGGAAGAATTGGCATTTAATGTAATGCAAACAAGAACTGTTTTCTTTGCTGTCTTTCACATCTACTTCGCTGATAAAAACCATATTCAATTGTTTTCCATCTTCATAGTGTTCGCTTCTATAATAATTAAATTTGGAAGTAAATTCTGCGGTTGTAATATTGGAACTCTCTGTTCTACGACACAAATAAATGGCCACAGTTTTAATATTTGTAGTTTCGTCGAGGTAAACTTGGCTGAGTGCTGAATTAAAATTCACCCCAAGTTCCACAGCTTTTCTTCGATATTTTTCTACGAAATAAGGAATGGTTCTAGCTTCCCAATCTTTCAAGGATTCCCTCTCAGAATCGTGTTCCAGTAGGAATTGCTCTTCTTCGGGGATGGTTAGTCCTCTATCTTGAAACATTTCCACTTGATGTATCTTCACCACAAACCAAATATAAGCATTTTTTGATTCAGTCTTATCAAACCGTGTAATATCACTCGTATTGAACACGGGTTCGCAATCTCGAGATCTCATATTATATTCAAGCCCAAGCTTTATTTGATATAAGCGATCAAAAAAGTTCAATTTTCATTTTTCACAACTCCAATAAATGGCGGAGGCTGAAGGCAGCCGAAATACTTGGGTTATCCCTGTGGTGATCGTAGTAGTGATTATCGTCATTGCTATCATCATCATTGTGATATTGATAACGCTAGAAACAGAAGATATAGGGAAAACATGCACTAGTACCTCGGATTGTAGACTCGGGTTGATTTGTGCGACCGATGGTACATGTAAAGTAGCTAACGGCGATCCTTGTGAAACTGCAGACCAATGCGCATCTGGCGTGTGCACCGATTTTATTTGTCAAACCGTTCCACCTCCAAATGTCCCTTGCACGGCCACTGGAGCCGCGCCCTGTGCTTCCGGTGAAGTTTGCGATGCCACTAGTGGGCGTTGTGTAAGCAATCTAGGAGGCTTTTGTCTCATAAACAACGATTGTGTTCAACCCGCAGTTTGTGTTGCTCCTGTTGTAAGTGGAGCTACAGGCATTGAAGGTATCTGTTTGGGTAAAGCAAATGCAGTCTGTACCGCAGATTCTCAGTGTTTGAGCGGAACCTGCAACATCCCCACAGGCGGTACTACTGGAACTTGTAGTGCGGCTACTCCGGCTGATATGGCAAATGCTATGAACGGTGGAGTAATGAACAGTATGAACAATACTTCAACTTCCGTTCCTATGGCAACCAGACTCGTACCTAGCCCAGCTCTCGTATCCACTCCCACAGTCCGCGTAGGATTGGATTGTATGTCCACTACTCCTGTAAACCAAACTTTTTGCGTGGAGAGCGGTTTGTCTCGAACCGAAAAGGCTACTAACTTTCGTACTCCTTCCCCAAGACCGATAGAAGAACCTTTTCGAGAAACTCGTAAAAATACAGTGACAAGTCGTGTAGACATAAAACAGAGCCCAGTAATTGATGTTACGAACTATTCCGATAGCACTCTAGCATTGACTCAAGATGGGAGAATCATTCGAGAAACAGGTCATAAGGGAGAAATGGAAATGGTAGCTAATAATGTGAGACTGAAGCGACTAGAAGCATTCAATGGTACTTTATATGGAGTCAGTGTCGATGGTAGAGTGTTTGCTCTTAATAATGATACTTTTAGAACCAGAAAGTGGCATTGGAACTTGGCTCCATTCCCTACCGGTGTTACACATACCAGTGCTACTCTGAATGGCAAACATTTTTGGGTACAAACCGATACTACTGGAATCTTATACGATCGTAATCTCAATATTGTAGAACGTGAAGATACCAGAAATCGTAAGAGGGTATACGGCGACAACCGTGATCTTTACATCGACATCAATACTCGAGATAATACAGCAGTTATGCATCCTAACGGTACCGGAATAAGCAACGTCGCAGGTGCTGTTATTACACACGAAGATAAAGTGAAAGTGCTTAAACCAAGCCAATCTAACAAATATTCAGATATACGTTTGGTGAATTGGCAACCCGCTTTCATTCGCAGAGTGTTATAATTTGAATTTATAAAAAATATACAATAGAAATTGTATATTTGATCGTTTGAGGATTTTATCTGTATTTTGTATTTGCTTTGCAATTTATCAAAAAAAATGATTTTTTATAAAACATCATCGTATACAAACGCTCTATTTCTTTATTCAAAGTATAGTTATGGAAGGCAAGACTACATTGTTGCAAGATATTGTTTTTAAATTTTCCCTTGGACCGGAAGACTGCGATTTAAAAGATAATTTAAAAGCAGACATAGAATCTATGGGAGGTGAAATCAGGACACAGCACGTGGTCAAAGGAATCGTGAAATATATTATAGCCAATCCAGACAATCTGTACGTGAGTCCCTCAACTTGGACCAGAAGCGGAAGAGGAAAAATGAGGAATCAGATGTGTATTTGGGTGAAACCAGAGTTGATTGCTGGAATTAAACGCAGTAGAGTGATCCTTTCAGAGTCGCCGCTTGGAGTGTTGATAGATATCGATAGTTATATAATCCACAATATAGTAGATTTATATAACACTAAAAATACATTCAATACTGGATCCAGATACAGACCGAATCTCTCTAAGAGGAAAAGAAGTGGTAAAGTTCTCACCATTAGAACAAAATCACAAAAAACACAACACACACACGATATTGATTTTGATGAATCAAATCTTAAAGATCTGATAAGTAAGTTGTCAGATCCTTGGAAAGATGAACCATCATTGGAAAATATTGAAATAATTAGAATTTCATTAACTTTCTTATAAATTGAAATATACAATTTCTATTGTATATTAATCCTCAGAATTGCTTAGACGATTGTATTCTTGTAGAGAATGTACCACAATTAATCCTCCCATATATTTTCGATTGCGATCTTGGTAATAAAAATAGTCAGGTAAGTTATACGTCACATCTAACATCAAAGGTCCGTCACAAACCGATTTCGTATTTAACGTATTGTTATGTGTTTTTCCTTCACCACCAATTGGAGATTCGGTAAAATAAAGTTCATGATTGTATCTTCCAATCTCATCAGCATGTTGAGTTATATGAAACATATATTTGTGTCCTCTGACTACATGTAGTGTTTTGGCCTTAACACCGTCCACACTATATACTTTGCTTTCGCGATCTGGAGTATAGGGATGGTCGTTTTTGCGTGTTATATCTACAAGAAACATTTTGCCTTTCAATTGTCTTCGAGCTTTGCTCTCATACTCTAAAAAAGAGTGAGAAACCTTTTTTTCGTTCGGCGTCGGCGAACCACAGTGCGGCGAGCAGGTCGCGTACATTTCTTGTACACACGACGTTGTCCATAGCTGCTGCTGGAACCGGAAGGGGCAACCACCGGACATCCTCCAGTAACTTTCCTACAAGGTTTGTGAGATTTGGAAGATTTGGAAGATTTGGAATATTTGCAGCACTTACCACAACTGGAAGAGGAAGAACTGCAACCGTGAGAACCACAGAAGCTGCTGGAAGAGTAACATCCGCAACTATCCGAGCTCAGACAACTATTAGAACAACTAGAGCTGCTAGAGGAGTAATAGCAGCACTTACCACAACTGGAAGAGGAAGAACTGCAACCGTGAGAACCACATAAGCTACTTGAGGAGTAGCAATCGCAACTATCCGAGCTTAAGCAGCTCTTAGAACAACTGAAGCTAGAAGAATAACTGCAGCATTTCCCGCAACTGGAAGAGGAAGAACTGCAACCGTGAGAACCACAGAAGCTGGACGAGGAGTAGCAATCACAGCTATCCGAACTTAAGCAGCTCTTAGAGCAACTTGCGCTACTGGAAGAGTATTTGCAGCATTTTCCACAGCTGCTAGATGAGGAACTGCAACCGTGAGAACCACAGAAACTGCTAGAGGAGTAGCAATCACAGCTATCCGAGCTCAAGCAGCTCTTAGAGCAACTTACACTACTGGAAGAGTATTTACAGCACCTCTTATACAGAGTAATTTTTTCCCCGGGTTCGGAACGTTTGGGATATTCGAAAGGTTTGCGGCAACACTTTCCTTTCTTACATTTTTTGTGTTTACGACCGCTAGAATGGTGATCCGAGTCACTGTATCTCACGATCTTGTAGCCTCGGACTTCATGATCTGAGGAACTATACGAACGTCTTTTGCCACACTTACGCGCCATTTAGATTTATGGGGAAAATTTTTTTCGATGATAACCCAGAAATCATTTAAAGAGAAGTAAAGAGAAGTAAAGTTTTGAAGAATTTTCTTAAAGTAAACCCAATCATATTCTATTATAATTTGGTAGGCAGACTTATAATATAAAATGCTAAGTTTAAAAAATGAATTTTTTTATAGATTATGCCGATGAAAACCGTGACAATGAGTGTGAAACGCTTTTATTTCTTGGAATTTGTTGGGATGCCCCAGAAACAGTATGTCTACGGACTTACGAAGCTTGAAACTGTTGAAGAAGTAGAGGCGCACAGGTCATCAAGGACCCGCTTAGAGGTAAAAGTCCATTATCTGTCTGATGTGATTCCTGATAATTGTGCTCATCATGTTCAAGAACTTGCCGATCAGTTTCTGATAGATTGCCGGGATGGGGAAGCAAAATCCCAAGATCGATTTTTGTTCACAGACAATCTTCCATCAGAAATAAAGATGGTTGAGAATATTATCAAATCATCGAAGAAAATCGTTTCTCTTCTTTCCCAAGGGACGGATGAAAGACCTACGGGTTTGGGTTCGAAGTTTGATTATTACGAATCCTCAGATTCAGAATATTTATCATCTAGGTCTTCGGATGAAGAATTGTCAGAAGACCTAGATGATTTTATTGTAAGTGACGACTATGAGGAGACAGATGATGAATATATTCAAGAATAGATCTCTTTTATTCTTGAGTCGCGATTTATTTTTAATATAATTACCTGATAATTATATATTTATCTTATTTGCGATTAATAACAGAAGCCTAATAGATGCCGTAGGGTGATTAAAATCCCTATAAATGACAGTAATAAATAGTTTGATCCTAAATTAAACTTATATTTTATTATATAAGTTTTCATTGAATTTTTAATATTCGTAAGCACCAAAATCTTCTTCGGCATAGTCTTCTTCGTAGCCTTGATATTCGGTAACGGTTTCGCCTTCACCTTCTTCCAGATAACCACCGGCAATCATTCTAGAATGTTGTTCTTTCACATTGAAGTCAAGTGTTTGTGAGAACCCAAAAGTAGCTAGGAACATATTTAACAGTCTCAGAGCCGCGGTGGTTTCTAGATAACCAAAACTGGCATCATCACCACATTGCCTACAAGTGTAACCTCCTGCAGTGTTGCTAGAGGCAACCTGTCCGCATTTGCAATATACGGCTCTGTAACAATCACTTACGCCACACAATCTTTCTTGTGCAAAATAAGCTGCTCCGTGAGCAATAGCTGCATTACGTTCCATTTCACCAAAACGCAAACCGCCCATTTTAGCGCGTCCTTTGACGGGTTGTCTTGAAGTCGCACTGATCGGACCGTCTCTTCGGGCCTGGATTTTGTCTTTCACGTGATGTTTTAAGGCCTGGAAATAGACTGGTCCCGAGAAAATTTGGGACTCTAATTTCTTACCGGTTCTACCAGAGTACATCACGTGCTTGCCGTTGTCTTGATAACCGTAATCTCGCAATACCGATCGGAATTTATCGGAATCGAATTCTCGGAATGCTGTAGCGTTTTGACGTTCTCCCCGAATAGCTCCAGCTTTACTGGCGATCATTTCCATAACATAAGTCATAGTCATGCGGCTCGGCATGGCGTGAGGATTGACAATTACATCAGGTATAATTCCGTCTTCCGTGTATGGAAGTTCTTCAGGATCCACAATCCGGCCAATTGTACCTTTTTGTGCATTTCGAGGAGCAAACTTGTCTCCTTCTACGGGGATTCTTAAGAGTCGCAATCGCACAGTTACGATCGTTTCAGCTCCGTTTTCGGTGACAAACACACGATCTACAATACCTTCTTCTCCGTAACCCAATCGCACACTTTCATCCGCTTTTTGTTCTTTGCCTTCGAAGACAGCTTTACCCACAACAACTTCTCGCTGTTCGATATGGGCACCAATGTTCGGCAAGCCATTTTCGTTGATGTGTCTAAATGTAGTCGTGCGTTGTCTAGCGCTAAGGCCTTCCGGAAGTTGTAGTTTCTCCACTTTACCACTGTTGGTTTTGAAGGTTACGCGTATGTTGTTGAACTTGAAGAAACGGAATTTACCCAAGTCGATACTAGCCCGATTCCAAATAACAGCGTCCTCTTGATTGTCTCCAGTGAAAGTATTGAAGGCCACCCACACCATTTCTCCTTGAGGGTATGCATTAAGATTTAAGAGTTGATTCATCTGTGGTTCAAATAAGGGCCTTGTAGGATAAGCTAACACTTTGTGCTTGCCATCGAAGCAAGCCATATGATGCGCTCTCATAATGCCTAGGGCTTGTTTGGCCATGGAGGCCTGGTAAGTATTTCTAGGGCCTGGGTTGTGATTTGGATAAGGTATGATGTTTGCAGAAATACCCATGATACTAGAAGGATCCATTTCCACGTGACTGAAAGGTCTTTTGTCTCTGAGTTTCTTCACGTTTCTTTCACTCTTCTCTATCTTATCGACCTGAGTTTCCAATTCTTCCCGAATTTCTGCGTTGTCAGGGTCCCGAGCCAAATTTTCTTCTAAAAGTCGTTTTCTTTCTTTCAACTCGGTAGTCCAAGTAATCAAATCCAACAGTGATTTCTTGCGATTCTCTACTTGCTCAAAAGTATCAGCTACAAGTGTATCTCTAGATTCCACTTCGAAACTATCGACGTATTCGATAACACCTTCTCGGAATAACGTTGCCGTGGATGCACCTATAAGTCCTTTGGTCTTGATGAGAGGTTCGTAAGTTATTCTTCCATCTTCGGTCACTACGGGTTCCACCACAAGTAAAGGTCGTACCAATCTAGAAGTATCTGTATGAATAAAAAGTGTATTTCTAGGATCGAGTGTAATACCCATGTCTTCAGGCAGTGTACGATTTCTTCGTAGATTCATCATGTGTTTCCGAAGAGAACTGCCGTTACACCACCCCAAGAACTTACCGTTCACCAAAACAGGCGAATCATAGCTGGGCTCGTATTCAACAGAAAAATAAGGCAACCCATCTTCACTTTTTGCATTTAGTATTTCTAAAATAACATCGTGATCTGGTTTGTTATAAGTTACTTGAGCAGTAACAGCTAAATTCTTTACGATTCCGCAAT
>Ga0114925_10001620_pt1 | contig 11194 bp, 8 predicted proteins | sample SumtaG_2_FD_87287 | JGI IMG/M metagenome (GOLD analysis project Ga0114925, IMG submission 87287) | Deep subsurface microbial communities from Indian Ocean to uncover new lineages of life (NeLLi) - Sumatra_00607 metaG | ecosystem: Environmental > Aquatic > Marine > Oceanic > Sediment | place...
CCGTACTTCTACGTCTGCATTGGTGACACGATTTCCGTGCTGGCACTTTATGTTGGGCACAGCGGGCAGCTTCTGAGCATCTTGTCTGCTGAGTACCTTGGGCAGTTGCTTTGCCACGGCCGAATTCCTCTCGACCACCGATTTAGGGGTTTTTCGAATCCTTGTCGAAAAAGCTTCCCACCAAGACACCTTATACCCGACGGCCTTCCATATGAGACGGGCAGGAACTTTCCGCGGATTCGACGAATGTCAACTCAAGCCAGAAGACAAATGAGGAATCTCGGATATGACAAATCTCAGTTTCAACATGATGCTTCTGTCCGGCTCGTTGATGGTCCTGGTGGCCCTTGCTTTCGCCATCGGCTGGAAGGCGAGATCGCGGACGCGGTGGCGCTGGTTTTGAGCAGGCGCAGCGATATGGGCTGTCGGGGTCGGACTGAAGGTCGCCTTTGCCCTGTTGCTCAACAAGCCGGTGCTTGAGGGTCTTCGAGCTTCCCTGTCATATGGTGGCTATCTGGTCCTGGGCTCTGTGTACATCGGACTGCTGACAGGTGTTTTTGAAATCGGTGTCACTCTCGCCGCAGCACGCAAGTGGCAGAGTTTGACGCGCGACAGCAACCGGGCGATCGCCGTTGGCATAGGCGCCGGAGGGTTCGAGGCCATTCTCGTGGGCGCAGCCGCACTCATTGGCGGGTTGGTGGCCATGTCGAACTTGCCGGGAAGCGAGGAGGCTCGGACGGCCTTGGCCGCCTCCGTGGCGGCTACGCCAGTTGTGTGGCTGGTGGGACCGGTTGAGCGCACCATAGCTATCCTCTGCCACACTTCGTCGCGGACCCTGGTGTTGCTGAGCGTGGCCAAGCGCAGGTGGGCTTTTTTCTGGTACGGGTTCTTGCTGCTGACAGCTCTGGATGGTATCGCTGGCTTCGCTCACATTTCGGGCAAACTGGGCCAGATCTCCACGTGGTGGATAGAGCTTGCTATCGCTCCATTCGCTGTGGCCAGTGTACCCATAATCCTGTGGTGTGTGCGGCACTGGCCGGTTACCGGCGGCACGGACGCTGACAAGCCGACGGACGCGGCTAGCATTGACTGAGTGGCGGGATCGAAATCGCACGGGCAAACCTGCAATCTCATGCGGCCTGCTCTCGCTGCCACCCTCCCGCAGCAGTTCCGTCCTCTATGAATTTCTTTTGCGCACGGTCTCTCAGCCTGAGTCATGACTGATTATCCGACGCTGACTGTAGCAATGCCGAAGGCAGGAATCGTGACCACCAGTTGGTCGCCTTCTATCCGGGCGCTGTTCTGCGCCAGCTCCTGCTCCATGAGATCCACTTCAACTGCGGCTGCGCCGCTCGTGACCATCCGGTGGGACAGGCGGACCCGCGCTTCGGTCTGCTCGCCGGCAAACTCATACAGGCGGATAATCAGGGCATCGGAATCCTCGGCTTTCTTCAGCCCCGTAAGCATGACGTTGGGGGTCAGCATCGCCACCGCCCCGGCCTCCGGGGGCAGTTCGCCGTCGTGTACCGTAGTCCCCACGGATACCACGGGATGATTGAATCCGTAGCCGAGTTGGATCGCCGCCTGTGGGCTGAATTCGCCCACGTGTGGCACCAGAGCGTACCGGATCTGGTGCTGGCCCAACTCAGGCAGCGGGTCCGGGTCATAGCTGGACCGCAGCAGCGTCAGGCGCAGCTCATTCTCAGAGGCGCGGTGGCCATACCTGCTGTCGTTGAGCAACGTCGCTCCGATTACTTGGTTCTCCTGGATCCAACTGGTGCCCGTAAGGTCGGCCCACATCAGCGCCGGCACTTCTTCGCCATCTGCTGCCCGTTCGATGATCCCGCAGGGGATCTCGAAGTTTGCCCGACCTTCGGTAATGGGCAATGGGAATGAAGCGCGCAGCACTGGCACACCGGTATCGGGGTCTCCGCGTTCGAGCCAGTTGACATCGAGCGCAAAGTCAATCCGGCGGCTGCCCGCGGTGAGGCTAATGGTCAGCTTGTACTCTGAGTCATTGTGCTTCGCGGTCAGTTCAACCGCCACTACCTGCGGTCCACGCTGCACGAGATTCATCACGCTGCCAGCCAGTGGCTCAATCGTCTCTACTACAGGACCCAGCACCCAGGCGGTCATGGGATGAGGTGCTTCCTGTTCACGCTGCACCGCGCCCACGACATCGGGCGCGAAATCAATGCCTGTCTGTTTGTCAACAATGCTGACTATGCCGCCGTTCTCTGAGCACACAGTGACTTCCAGATGTTCGTTGCCCAACACGACCGGCCCGGTGAGTGGCAGCGGCCCGTAGGGGTGATAAGGCTCACGGCCAGCAAACCGGTAGTACGCCTGTCCGTCGCTCAGATCGCCGGCGCTCGCCTCCACTGTATACGCCCGGTAGCCCAAAGGCGGCAAGGCGTTTGCCGGGAACGCAACAACCGCATACTTGTGGCCCCAATAGTCCCCTCGCGCCAAGAGCTGTGCGGGCTCTGTGCCGCCGGCACTGTTGCGGACCACGAGTCCCTCATCAGCAATCTCCCGGTCCCAGATTTTCACTTCCACCATTTCATCGCGCTCGAACGGGGCTGGGTTGAACACCACGAACGGGTCGCATCCTGACATTCCGGTGCCAAGCTCCGACACGCCTCCCCACCAAGAGCCACTACCCACCCCCGCCCCCAGACCTACGTCCGTGGCGGCTACCCGCTCGGCGCACGCCAAAGCCGAGGTGTCAATCTTCGCGGCTAGTGCGCGCAGGCCGCGGGTACGGATCATGCCAGTATTAGCCAGCGTCTCCTGCACCAGCCCCATGGCGTGTTCATAGGTGTCTTTGACGCCGGAGCCGGGCAGGATGTCGTGAAACTGGATGAACATAGCCCTCTGCCACGATTCCTCCAGTGCCTGGCTGGGATACTCGATACCGCACAGATGATGGGCGATCAGCGCCACGGCCTCCGCTTCGACGAGCTGATTCTCGCAGAGGCGGTTGCCCAGCTTGATTCGGCTTTGGGAACTGTAGCAGCCCTCCCACACGAAGTTAAGCTCACCGTCATGGACAGGAAGACTTGCCGCGGCCGGGTTGCTCTCCACCGCGCTGAAAAACTCGTCAGTGGTGGACAGCTTCACGTTCGGCCAGATCGGCCACAACTGCATCTCGCGGGCGTTGCGCAGATGCTGACGAGTCGGTCCGCCACCGTGGTCACCGACGCCATACACCCAGAGTATGTCCTTGATGCCGGTGAGGCGCTCGTAGTCGAGTAGTTGGTCGGCCATTTCCGGCTCAATGTTATTATTGCAGGCGCTGGGAGCAATGCAGTCGTCGTGTGTCAGCACCCGAGAGCCATCCTTGCCTTGCCACCAAAAGAGGCGCGCGGTCCTGCCGTGTTCCACACTGGCTCTGCGCTCACCGGAGTGGTGATGGTGGTAGTAACGCGAGACCCCGCCGCGCGCCAATATCCCCGGCAGCGTCCAACAGTGTCCAAAGGTATCGGGCTCCCAGGCGATTTTTACCTGATCGGCAGCGATTCCCATGTGCTTTTCGAACCAGCGCCGGGTGTACAGCAGATGACGGCAGAGAATCTCCCCGGAGGCCAGGTTCTTGTCGCCCTCGACCCACTGGCTGGCGACAATCTCCCAGTTGCCCTCCGCCACTCGTTGCTTGATGCGTTGAAATAGCTCAGGAGCGTACTGGCGCGTCAACGCATAGACGGACGCCTGGCTCTGGACAAAGCGGAATTCTGGGAACTCGTCCATCAGCTTGTCCATCGTCGCGAACGTGTCGTGAGTAAGCGCCACCGTCTCCGGCCAGCTCCACATCCAGTTCATATCTATGTGGGCGTGCCCGACGCAGTAGATGGTGTACTCTTTAGCAGCCTGGCCCAGAGGCGCGAGAATCTGTCCAGCCTGTTCCACCAGCGCGCTAACATCTACTGGTGCGGCCCTTAGCCCGTCGAGTACCAGCGCGGCGGCCTGTTCGATCAGTGCTTCCCACTGGACCTGTTCATCGGGATGTGCCTGAGCCAGCTCAATGGCGAATTTGAGTTCCGCCGCCAAGCGCGCCAGGGGGTTAGTCAACTCCCCCTGCGCCTGCGTGATGCCTGCGAGCAGGTTCTGTAATTGGTCTGCCTGGTGCATTTGCATCTACTCCTTCTTGTGGATGAATACTGCCGCGACAGACGCAGGTTCTCCGCATCCTGAACAATCCCTCCTATGGCATCGAAACTCACGGATGGTACGGTACTGGCGGTTACTTCACATTATCCAGCGCGGCGCGCAGGGAGATGCGGAAGAGGACTTCGCTGGCATTCATCGCGCTCCGGCTGCAACGGCTAATTGCGGCGAGCAGCCAGCGCGTTCTGAAGTCCTTCGTGCACTTCCCCAAGTAGGAATACAAGAAACACTTGGACAGACGGCTGCAGAACCACGAGAAGCAGTGGCAGTGCTCAAAATACTAACATCAAACCTGGACTCGTGTTCGGGAGGCAAGGTCACCACGGAGAAGCAGAGGAAAGCGGGAGGAGTTTCCTGCGGGCACGGCGAACAATAATGTGCGTCTCATTACTTGCGCTGTCTGGCGTGGGAACGGCAACATAACAAGTAGTACCATTTGTGGGGGCACGTCAGGGCGAGCGCATTAAACCGGTAGGGATGGAAATGGCCGAAGCAAAGATACTGATAATTGAAGATGACGACGAACTGAGAGAGGTCATTGAAGCGAAATTGACCAAAGAGGGCTTTGCAGTCAGTGGCGCAGCCACTGGCAACGCCGGACGGGAGGCCCTGCGTAGAGATCAGCCTGACTTGATAATATTGGACCTGATCCTGCCCGACGTTGAAGGGCTTACTCTGTGCCGGGAACTGCGCGAGTATTCTGACGCGCTTATACTCATACTGACAGGCAGGACCGACGAGATTGATGAGGTTATGGGGCTAGAGACAGGGGCTGACGACTATGTTACCAAACCCTTTAGCCTCCGGGCACTGACCGCGCGGATCCGAGCCCTGTTACGTCGCCAACGTCGCCGTGCGGAAGTAGAAGTACCTTTACCCGCGGGCGCAATCGCGCCCCACGCTCGTGATGGGGAGATCTGGGTGGATGAACTGGTCTCCGAAGAAGATAGCCGGGAACCCGAAACGCCGGGTGGTGCCGGCCTGCCATTGGCTAGACGTGGTGATTTGTGGCGTATTGACCAGAGATGGCACTTAATGAGCAAACCGAGATCACCCGTCAACGAAGCTGAACTCAGGCGCAACTCAATGGGTATAGTTGATGCTGGATACATAGTTGAGGTACTGGGCGATGCCGATTGGATAGGGATAGTTAAGGAGGTTTATCTATACGACGCGACGACAGTGGATGCAGTAGACCAGCACATTGCGCACGGATACCTCATTAGCGACAGCGCTAAGTGCGCTGAGTTGCTGCAGGAAGGGAAGCCCTCCTAGGTTCACTGGCAATCCCCCCGCGAGTCAACAGCGCTATGCCAGCTTAAACTAGACGGTGCAAGAGTTTTTGCTTGGATTAGCGAACTATCTCACAAATAACAGCACAGGGCAAAATGTCCGGGGGGTATTTTGATGAGTTTGACGGGTCACGAGAGCAACCTTCACCAGGAGTGCTTGACATGTGGCGGACATCAAGCCGTCACGGTCCACGAGCAGGAGAATATCGTTCTGTTTTGGCCCTGTGAGTGGACACCGCAATGGTACAAGGAGGCGGGCGTAGAACAAGCCTCCGATGCTGCTGGCTGGCTTGAGAGAGCTTATGACCAAATGGTAAATTGGATGGACTTCAATCCCAACGAACACTACTTTTGCCAGAATGGTGTTAGAGACCGACTCGCTTTTGTCTGTAACGGCAACTGTGACTTTGTGTTCGGTGATGCTCTTCCCAGACCGTACATAGGGCTGAGAGATGGTCACGACCCGGAGTGTGGGAACGCGAACTGGTTTGGATGGTTGTGCCACGAAATGAGCCACGATTTCCTGCACGAACCAAGATTGGGTCCAGATGCGGCAGAATGGGGCGAAGGGCTGTGTGACTACTTCCGCTGCAAGTTGTTGGCTGAACTGGGTCTGGTGAGCGCCGCTGCTGAATTCGAAGGATGTATACAGACAGGTAGCAAAGCCTTCCGTGTTCTCGAGTATGAGCGGGAGCATGGGTTCGCCTCGCCGGCAGAATTGATCCAGAGCTTGCGTGGCAAATGTCTTGCCCCAGAGATCGGCCCGCCGAAGCGGCAGGTGCAGTACAGCGCGGATGATTGCTGACGGCTACCTGCGCGGTAATTTCGCCGGTATCCGGGTCTAAAATCAACAGCGGCCCATCGTCGCCCGCGCACAGTAGCATATCCCGATATATGATCGGTATCGACTGACAGAAACGATGCCCACCGGCGCGGTCCGTCTCGCCGTAGAGCCGGCGCTCCCAGATGATGCGGCCCGTGTTGGCATCCAGGCAGTAGACGGTTCCCAGGCTCGAGAGAGCATAGACCCGGCCGCGGTTCGCACAAGGCGCAAACCGCACATCTGAGTCAAGGCCGGTCCGCCACACCTCCCGGCCGCTCCGGGCATCGAAGGCAGCCACGGTACCCCCTGGGCGGTCGCCGTGCCATTCACCATCGTAGACGCCGATAATGACCTTGCTGCGGTACACGATGGGGGAGTTGAGCATACTATTCTGGGCGCCGGTCGGTACTCGCCAGGCAATTCTCAAAGGCGGCTTTAAGACAGTGCTTGTGACGCGCGGTGCGAGCTCGCCGGCGAAGAATTGCAGCCAGGAGCGCCCGAGGCGCACCCGTGGGGCGTCGGCGACTGGTTTCGGCTCTACCGACGGCGGCACGCGGCCGGGAATGAACGTGCGCGTCCAAATCTCGCCCTTAGCAAAATGCACCAGCCGCACAGCAGCCGTGAAGGTCCCCCAGTCCGGCGCAGGGCGGTGCGGAGAGGTCAACAGGTAGGGGATCACTGGCTGCTCGTCGCGGCCGGTGCGGAACTCGGAGATACCCCGTTCGTGCCAGTGACCGTACAGGCCACAGGCAATCCGGTGGTTAGGCAGCCACGCTTGCATGTTCGCGTTGGCGGGTGGATAGTGGGACAGCAGCACCAGGTACTTCTCGGCCGGGACTTTGGCGACGTCCGCCTTCAGCCACTCGCCGTGGCGCTTCTGCTCGGCTTCCGTCAGGAACCAGGACTCCGAAATGGACACTACGAAATGGCAGGGGCCATACTCCCAGCTATACCAGGCAGGCCCGCAGTACTTGATGTAGTTCCCTATACCCCCCGGCGGATGGGATTGGTCAGACAGGCCGTCATGACCACCGAAGACATTATACAGGGGCAAGTCGGTCAGCTCTGCAACTGCCTCCAAATACCCCCTAAATTCCTCGTCGCTGCCGTTCTGCGTCAGGTCGCCGAGTATACACAGAAAAGCGGCGCCATTACGCTGACCGATGCGGTTTATGTATGTCATTTCTTGGCGCAGCCACTCAGCCCGCCCGGCGTTGCAGTGGCTGTCACCCGTCGTGAGAAACCGAAAATCGTCGCGGTTGGCAGCCGGATCCCGTCTCAGTCCAAAATCGCAGGCTATCTCCTGCCCCACATGTTGTTCGGGATCTAATACCTTGTGGAGGGGTGTGGTCAACCGCCAACCACGCGGCCGAGTAATCACGACCCACCCTAGTGTGTCCAGGCTGACGCTGAGGTCATACCGCCCTGCCTTGTCGGTCTCAATAATCTGCTGACCGTCAGAGACCCACACCCTGGGCAGGCCCGGCTCATCGGAATCGCGCTGCCCGTTGACATTATGGTCGGCAAACACCAGCCCGGAGACTTTGCACAGCGGGGCAGCACTGACGGTAGACGCAATAGCTGCAGATAGCACAACTACAAGAAGCAATCGTCGCACCATGCTCGATCAACCTCCGTTGACGGGGCTGAAGCTTGTGGGTCACTGGCTACGTATTCTGCTTCTCTGTTCCCATCACCTCGGTTTGGTCGCAGACGGACTTAACATTGATTGGCGATGGGCGGGAAGCAGAGCTTTCAATTCGCGGGCGGGGGCCAGGTAACGTGACAGCACAGTCATATTGCGATTGAAGTCCTGGCAATAGATCCAGCCGTCCTTGCGGACCCAGCGGTCGCGCTCATCCAGCGAGTCAATTACCTCCCGCGCCGCAGGCGCCAACCAACCTATCCAGCTCCGCCCGCAGCTCCTGGGCAGTGCGGGACTCAGGGGATGGTGGCGGAATTGTCCACTGGACTTTCCCGGCAGCGATGTCCCCGGTGAGGGCCTCGTACTCAGCGATCGTACGCTCGATTCCGTAGTCGCCTTGCCAACTGTATCCGGGACGGGTCCGGTCATCGTAGACATATACCACCTCGTCATCTTTCGTCACGTACAGCGGCCGGTTAGTCTCCAATTCATAGAAGCGTGCCCATTTTCCGTTTCCCAGCCGTGACGCCTGCAACCATTCAAAAGCCGCCGGGATCGGCGCCAGGTAGCGATCATCCTTGGTCGCACGGTAGAGCGCCATGAGAGTAGCGATGTTGTGAGGGGTGACCGATGCGTTGCAGGCGGGAGGCTCAAACACTCTGGCCCAGCCGGGCCGCATATCCCAGTCATATTGCTGCGCCCAGCCTGCCTGGGGCTTGGGCAGTTGGGATAGAATGATGAAATCTCCGCCCTTTTTGACCGCCGTGAAATACCGTTCATCACCATAGATTATGTAAGCCTGAAGCATGACGCTGATGTAGTCATTGATCGCGTTGTCGTTGAACGTATAATATGCGCTGAAATGTTTAGGCCAAAGCGGCCATCGCTGAGGCCAAGCGCCATTGGGAAACTGGGCATTCAGAACGAACTGGAGGCCGTACCGGGCTGCATGGTGCAATTCCTCATCTTTGAATCCCAGGGCTTTGTCCACGGAGATTAACAGTCGCAGAGCGTGTTGAGAAGTATTATCGTCGAAGGTGCCCTGATTGCGCTGGCCGTTTACCGCCGCTCGGCCGGCTTCTTTATCTCGCCGATAGTACCAGTGCCGGGACTGGACTGGATCGAAGTCAATCTTATGGTCCCAGCCCCCACAGGCGAGCTGGCCCCACATAAGAGCCCCAGCGGCGTCGCGCGCTGCCTGCAGCAAGAAAGGGGAGCCAGTTGCTTCATAAGCCGATAGAAACGTCAGACCCAGCGAGGGGGTCCCCGGGGGCTGCACCCAGATCTAGCTGGCCGTCGCCGGCGCTTCACCCTCTCGGTCACTCAAGTCCTCTTTGTAGCGCCAGAGGTAGCCACCGTGGCAGGCGATCTCGTCACGGAAGTGGCGAGTCGCCCGCGAGAGAGTAGCCCGAGCTTCTCGGATAAGTTGATTGTGGTTGTCCGTGGCTGGCGCCTCTGCCACAGATCCGGCGATTAGTCCCGCCAGATACACGCTAACCCAAAGGTACATCCCCAGTTCTTTTATGCGTCCGGCATTATTGCATGCCTTCATCCGCTCTTCCCCGTATCGCGGAATTCACCATTTGTCTGTATTTGGCTACTACATTCCTCGAATCGGCCATCAATTCCTTGTTACAAAGGCGATATGGGCCTAAGAATCAGGGGTTGCCCGCCTGCCGCCGAGCACCGACCGCCCAGCGAGTTCGCCAATCCTGCCATCAATGGTTGCCGCGACAGAAGGGGCAGGTTTCATTTCGGGATTACTCTCTTGCCCCACGGTATCAGCGTCTCAGCTTTCGCTTACACCTTGCATGACAAGGAGGTTCCGATAACGTCCCAGGGGCGTGTCCAACCTCTCGGGAGAGAGGAAGCTGCACGTGGATACATTGACCCTGTCTAGCTTCAGACCAAGGCTCCACTGCATGACCTTACCCTTGACAACCGGCCGGCCTTTCATCTCGCCCGGCTTCAGCGGTCCGTCTTCAGTGTACCTGCCGTGTGTGGCAGGGTCTGTCTGACTAGATAACAGTTTGCCGTCCAGATAGATGGCAACACCCTCGGCCTGCTCCTTGACATTAGGCACAGTTACAGTGATATCGTGCCACTGGCCGTCAGTAACTCCGCAGGGACGGGTTGTCAACTCAAACGCAGGCGGATTGTACCACCACTGAGTACTGTGCCGTACTTGGAGACAGCCGCCCTCGGTGATCCGTATTCTAAAGTGGCCGGTGTAGTCGTACCAGATGTCAAACAGCGTCCCGGCGGATTTCTCATCCTTAGCTTTGAAATCAAGTTCGACCGTAAAGGGCTTGTTGATAACTGAACCCATGGAGCCGCCCCAACTGCTCTGAGCATACCCATCGCCGGTATAACTGATCCCCGCCCCTTCAGTATCTAAAAGCAGAGTTCCTTCCTTAATGTGCGCATTGCCGAATACCCGCTCCGGTTTTTCCAAGGAAGCAAATTCTACGTCGGAGTTTTCCAATCGCATATCTTTGGCAAACGAGGCCCTCACAATGGTTTCGCCTGGCTTGACCGGCTCAAAATGGGCAAGAGGATCACGTCCCAGCAGTTCGTTGTACCTGGAAGCCAGCTCCTCGCACATCAGTGACCCGATATCGCCGACCGGCTCCTGCGCCAGGCCCGCAAGCCGGGCTACCTCCGTCCGCATGGACTCGGTGTCCAGATCGCTCGAGGGCCTGGTGAAGCCCTTAAGCTGCAGGACCGTGCCCTCGCCGCTTTCCAGTCTCAAGTTTACGTATGTATTCGCCCCTCGGGTCCGCGGCTTGAAGCTTACTGATCCGCATACGCCGAGGTCAACCACCTTGGCATAATGCCCCTTGAGGCCCAGAGTGAACTCCGTGGGTGATCTTACGTCCGGGTTGGTGACGATCAGATAGCGGTTCCAGCTCCTATCCTCACGCATAGCGAGATCGACGTTCGGCTCGGTTGTATTGCCGCCGTCGCGGGTTGTGCACCAGGCCTCACGCGTGACGCTTGAGTCCAGGACTTGCCATCAATTGAGTCGTGTCTCCCCCGCGAGATTGCGTCCGCAGTAACCAAGAAGGAATTTACGCGTGGGCGCAGAATTGCTGGAGTGTTAACCAACCCTGCGGGTCAGGCACTCCAGAAATCAGTGGCCCGGGGACTGAATCCATCGAAAAGAGACCGTTGAGAAAGTCTTCTATGACTACCAGCAGACGGTTGCGCCGCAGAAACGGAGTTAAGAGACTTAGGATTTGAGTTTCAGATTAGTTCAGATATCGC
>Ga0114925_10001622_pt1 | contig 11190 bp, 7 predicted proteins | sample SumtaG_2_FD_87287 | JGI IMG/M metagenome (GOLD analysis project Ga0114925, IMG submission 87287) | Deep subsurface microbial communities from Indian Ocean to uncover new lineages of life (NeLLi) - Sumatra_00607 metaG | ecosystem: Environmental > Aquatic > Marine > Oceanic > Sediment | place...
GAATACCAAGGAGTTCTTGCACGGTAAGATGAGCCGTCACAAGGAGGTTCTCGTAGGGAATTATCTTCCAGCAATCAGACACTGTAATGTCACCCGCTTCAAGTGTTCCACTCAGAAACGTTCCATGAAAGACTCCATCTACTACATGCCCTTGCTTCGCAAGCACCGTTGCAAAACTTTCACACAACAGTTGCCCTAATGCTGAGTTACGACCAACTCCTGATAACGGGCGTTTATTTTTCGCAACTCGCCGAGCTAGCTCTGCTGATGATGCTGCAAGATCAGGCCGCGCCATCTGCATGACGAGCGGATCGAGCTCAAAACGATCGTCCATCAAAAGCGTAAAAACACGACGATCAACAAGCTTCCTCGTTGAAAGATCAAATGTAAGATCGACTCTGCCGCAATGAATTCCGTAATAACTCGCTTGTGAACACAGCGTTCCTTCAGACATCCATGCCGGCCTATTTTGATGAGAATGTCCCGCAAGATAGACATCAACATCGTTTGCATCCTTGAGGACTGCTCGGACAGGATTCGCATAATCATCTTCATACCGCCAACCCATATGCCCCATAACGACAATGGCATCAGGCTTTTCATTCTTCAGTTCTTGAAGAGCTGCAGAGATCGCTCCTACCGGATCAGTTGGCAAAACACCGCCCAACACCTCTGGCGGCAACCATGACTGCAGGCCAGGTGTAATGAGACCGATAAGACCAATGCGAAATCCCCCAACCTCACGAATGGCCCATGGACTGACATTTTTCCATGCGCCTTCAATCGCCCCCACAGGAAGACTGCTCCGATCAAGATTCGCTGTGAGAACAGGGGGTTGAGAGAGCTGAAGAATGTTTTCGAGTGATTCCAGCCCCCAATCAAAGTCATGATTTCCAAGTGTCCACGCATCATAACCACTTCGATTAAGCAACTTCATCATCAACTGACCATCACTCCAGGCACTCACAGCAGTGCCCTGAACAAGATCACCAACATCAACAGTGAGAGAATACGGGGACATGCGTCGCCATTCACGAATACAACTCATACAACGAGCAAGCCCACCAACATCATCAAGACCTTCATACGTACGTGTCGGCTCAATGTGACCGTGAAGGTCTGTTGTATGAAATACTGAAACGGTCCGAGCTCGACCAAGCTCTTCAGCTTCGAGAACGGCTTCAGGACACAAGAGGGCTGTACCAAATGCAGCCCCACTTCCAGCTATAAAATCACGGCGATGTACCATCCTTATTAGTGTACCGATGTCATTTCGGTTTCGTGAAGATGGAGCGAGAGAATTCGTTTCATTTCCGAAATAGAATCCGGATGATGGTGAACTTTTGTGTGCTTGGCTTCAACAATAAGCTCACTACACGTCCCCTCAATTTGAGCACTGGAGACAGGAACAACACAGTCATCAGGTCCTGAAAGGAATGAATGATGTGATTTCCCGATAATACTGTGTGTTGTTACCCAACAAGGAATAGGCAGGCGTCGTACTGCCCGAAGAATGGGAGCGGTAGGTTCCAAGACATCAACTGTTGTTGGTAATCGCTTTTCATAATACGGCCAGAGTGCACCAGGATTGAGAAGCGCGACCTCATCGTGAACCTGCTTCGGCCCCGGGGGTTGTTTCACCGTAATTGAAGCAAAACGCCCAATACCTCGTGATGCCAGGCCAGAGCCATCATGTGGTGTCGCAATAAATACGACGCGTTTGATGAAAGATGAAGGCTCAAAGAAGAACGCATCATGTACGAATTCCCTATAGTCTTCTGGAATCACAAACTGATCAAATGGCAAGCGGGCTATAGCGTCCCAGATTTCTGCCCCTGAATGAACGACTTGAAGTTTCGCGTGAAGACCACCCATGCTGTGGCCGACAAGAACAACATTTTGTAGAGCAGGATCTTTTCCCTCAGGATCAAGTCGGCATACAGCCGCTCGCAACTCTTGTCGCAGTATCAAAGCCGATGTCATAAAAGCACCACCAGTGGGGTAATGAAACACCCATGGTTCATACTTCGTGTGAAATGTCGGCCATGTCCGTAACTCATTGATCATGTCGAACCACGTTCCCTCATCACTGGCGAGTCCATGGATGAAGACAACTGGGATTCGGCCTGGTTGATGTGGCTGTAGAAACTCTAAGCGTGGCTCAGTATCTCCATCTCCGTATGGCTGAAGATAAGAGAGCACACTGTCTCTTGGCATACCCGCCAACATATCAAGCAGTGGCATCGTCAGATCAGCCGCTAAATGCGGGCGAACGGGTCCAATACGCACCGCATTGATTCGTACCGGATTTGCGAGATCAAGAACTGCTGGCGCAGGATCACGGGCGATGGGACCGGCTAGTTTTTGAATGACATTCTCACCTCCGGGCATATCAAACCTGAGAAGTGCAGTCACCGCAATGGACTGACGCGGTGGTGCAAAATCGGCGCTGATCGTTCCAGCGGGCCCTTGTCGCACGCGCACTGCAACAGGAACACCCAGGCCATTTCGAACATGCTGGCATCTGATGCGAGAGTCCGCCTTTGGGCAAAACGCTTCTATCGATTCGATGTCACCATCGTGTATTGGAAGTGATTTTCCAATAACAGGAACACAAATATTCTTCCACTTTGGCCCTATCCAAAGTCCCTCAGGATGAAGACGACCGGCAGCCTGAGCGGACTCGAGAAGCCCCGCAAGAGACTCATTGTAGAGTTCCCCAGCTGCACACAAAATCTCAGGTGAGTCAGGACAGGACCAAATGGCATTCCATGCTGCTTCACATGCTAAGTAGTAAGCATCGGTGGCATGGCAGTCATCATTTTTTGCAAGATCATGTGCCGCATGAGTGTATTCTTTTGCATGACGAAGATATGTTTGCGATTCAACGAGATACGATTCGATAGGAGCTGGAGGCAGTCTAATCGCACGACATGATTGACCATCATCCGCTACTGCGAAACAGTCGCATGAAAGGCACGCAACAACGACAAAACAAACAATAGACAGATCTGATATGAACGTTTTCACACTCACTCATCGGCTGAGAGTGAAGATGAACCGGTGTTCATGACATTTCTCGCAGCAGCAATTGACCAAACTCCGCACTTTTACACGCGGGCGTGTTCTTCGGCAACCATCTCCAAGTCATTGGAGAGATACTTTACAGCTGCATTGGGCGCCAGGTTAAAGTACACACGTCCCTGCGTATACCAACGCGTTGAGTCATGGAGAAACTCTGCCGTTGCCGATCGAACATTTGAAACGGCTTCAACCTCTTCCATCCCACCACCATCAATGGCCTCAAAACTTACTTCGATTGCCACCAGTGCCTTAAGCTGCCCATTTTGACGATCTCTGGCGTAAATCACGTCATCATCAAAATCAACATCTTTCCAACGCAAGACTCGCGGTTTGCCAGAAGAAGAAACATGATCGAAAAACTTTGCCTCGAGTTGTTCTCGCTGGCGATGAAAGTCTCTTTGAGCACGGGCGAGTTTTTCTGCTTGCCTCGCTAGCCGTAAAGGGCGCATAGCAATAAAAATTGCAACTCCAGCGAGGACTGATGCAAGAAATGTACCGACAATGTAGATCGCATCTGTCATGGTCAACTCATATAGTGATGAAGTGAAATCGTTGCTGTTCAACAAACTTCAGACTCCTATTACAGTGTATGGCAAGTTTTGTGTGAGTCAAAAACGCTAGGAAAGGTCTGTGCATGGGTCATTCTCGTTGCCCCTCTTTTGGGGCCCATCAGTCAATCAGTGGCGGTTTTTCGAAAGCGGTTGATCGAGCATTGGACACTGGCTGTGATTGTCTTCAGATATTCACTCGCAATGTGAACCAATGGAAGGTCAAACCCATTTCGTGCGATGATGCAAACGCGTTTCGTGAGGCCGTACAAGTTTCAGGACTGAAGTTGGTCGTTGCACATAACTCCTATTTGATAAACCCAGCATCTGCTGATCCAGTTTTAAGAAAAAAATCAATCGATGGACTCATCACAGAACTCCAACGCGCTGATACCCTTGGGATCCCCTGGGTGGTCGCTCACCCAGGTGCTGCTGGCAAACAGACCATTGCTCGGGCTGTCATGAGGGCAGCTGACGGAATAGCTCAATCACTTTCTCGAACAAAAAAGCTTTCATCTGGCATTCTCATTGAAACAACTGCTGGCCAAGGAAGTTGCCTTGGTGCAACATTTGAAGAAATCGGGCACATGCTCACACGCATTGATTCAAAAGGGGAGTTTCACAATCGCATTGGTGTTTGCCTTGATACGTGTCATGTTTTTGCTGCTGGCTATCCGCTCAGCCCCAAAAAATCTCTGGATGCAACAATTCGAGAATTTGATCGTCTCATTGGACTCAATCGCCTCGTACTGATTCATGCGAATGATTCCAAGCGAGAGCAGGGGTCCCGCGTGGACCGTCACGAAGCAATCGGCAAAGGAAAAATTGGACAAGATGCCTTCAAACTTATCGTCCGTCATCCCAAACTCAGAACTATCCCGATGATACTTGAGACACCAAAAGAGGATGCGGATGGCAAACCAAACCCAAACAACGATAAACGTAATCTACGATTACTCAGAAAGCTTGCACAAAAAGAAACAACCTAATTAGGGCACCATGCCAGCGGTTCGAACAGCACTGCCTTGCCTCCCCGAGAGCGAATCCCCAAGCTCTGAACGAATGGTATCGGCCATGGTCATCAGGCGATGAACCTCCTCTGGATGATCAGCAGCAACATTTCTCTGCTCACCTGGATCGTCATGCAGATTAAAAAGTGATTGCTCAATCGATACCACTTTTCCACCGTGTCTGCTTGCGATACCTTCAATACCACTTTGCGTAATTGATTGTGATTCATATGTCCCCCAACCCGATGGCTTGCCTCCTCTTCCAGGCTCAGCACGAGTCGTGATATATGGATGGGCAAAATGCAGTTTCCACGGACCACTTCGTACTGCTTGCAATTCGGTGCCAGCAAAAAAGAACAACGCTTTGTGAGGCGTCTGAGCACCCTTCTCTCCAAGAAGCAGTGGCGTGATACTCTTTCCATCAATCGGTCGGGATGGCATTTTCCCACCAGTCAGTTCTGCAATGGTTGGCAGAAGATCAATACTCATAACCGGTTCAGCACAGACACGACCCGCTGGAACGTGACGAGGCCATCGCATGACACAAGGCACCCGAACACCACCCTCAAAGGTCGTTAGCTTCCCTTCTCGGAGAGGTGTGTTCGAGCCCGCATGCTCTCCGTAACTTAACCATGCACCATTGTCTGAAAAAAAGATGATAAGGGTATTGGTATCCAACTTGAGTCGTTTGAGTGTTGTCAACACCTCACCTACGGACCAATCAAGTTCCTGAATCACGTCTGCGTACAGGCCTGATCCTGATTTCCCTTCAAACTCATCAGATGCAAAAATTGGAACATGAGGCATCACATGTGGCATATACAGAAAAAATGGGGTCTCCTTGTTTCTTTCAATAAATGACACTGCCCGCTCAGTGAAGCGACGGGTAAAAAGGCTTTGATCGGCGTCGAATTCAATCACCTTTTCACCATCGTAAAAAGGGAGAGGGGGCATCACGTCACCAAGCACGGGGTGATACTTACTGTTATCGTTGGAATACGGGATCCCAAGCCATTCATCAAATCCATTTCGAAGCGGACCAAATTCCTGAACGGTACCCAAGTGCCATTTTCCCATACCTGACGTAGCGTATCCGCGCGCCTGTAGCATCTCCGGGAGGAGCCATTCATCTGGATGAATGCCGTTTTTGCTCGTGTGGTTGAGGGCTCCCTGTAAACTCACACGATTTGGATAGCAGCCACTCAAGAACGCCGCACGACTGGCCGTGCATACAGGCTGAGCAACATAAAAGTCTGTAAAACGAGTGCCCTCAGCCGCCATTTGATCAAGATTTGGTGTATCAAAGCCACCCCCTTGGCAACGCATGTCCGCATACCCCATATCATCGGTCACAATGAGAACGATATTTGGGTGAGACGATACAGCCTCTGCCGCAAAAAGCATCTTGCTAGCAATAATAGAAAAGACAAAAAGTAGTCCAACCACATTGGTACGTCGAATGTTTTGCATGATACTTATTTAAAAACCTTTATCCGAGAAGACTGAGAAACAACGCACACACCTAACGACACACTACTGTAACGGATTTTCAAACCAGACGATATTATTACTTGCATGGCCAGCAATTAATACGTCGAGGTCCCCATCACCATCCAGGTCCTTTAACCGTGTGTCGTAACTCCCCTGGTTCCTTCCAATGACCTTTTTCTTAAAATGACCACTCCCGTCATTGTGATACCAGGCCGCTACTCCATTTGCCTCTTTCCCGCACGTTATGGCATCAATTGCACCATCCTGATCGATATCACCAACGGCGAGACTGTGTGGGAATTCAATATCAGGATCAACGCTAACAGGATCAAAGTGAGGGCCTTGAAACAGAATCACTCCTTTGCCGTGCCCACGCGTCGCAAAATAATCCATATGTCCATCACTGTTGAAATCAGCAGGAAGAATATTTGAAGCACCCTTCTCATCTGTCGAAAGGGTATGTTTTCGCCAACGGTCTTTCCCATTCTTTGGCTGCTCCCACCAAGCGAACCACTGACCATTTTCAAAACCATCGGTTCCCTTGGCTGCACAGGCAATATCAGGCCGACCATCATCATTGACATCTCCAATTCCCATATAATGAGAGCCTCCAGGCGCATCGCCATGTGCAAATACATGACGAATCCATGATCTGGCTGTTTGAGGACTGTCGGGAACTTCCAACCAGACAATCGAATTCGGAAATGGCGTTGCAGTTTGATCACGAAAGGAGTTGGCAATCAAATCACGCTGACCGTCACCGTTCACGTCACCTGTGATGAGACAGTGTGTGCCAAGGATTTCATCGTCAACCGTCCGATACTCCCAAGGCGTGCCAGACAAGGCATCGTTCGGACACTCAAGCCAAAATACGGTGTTATTTGAACCGACAAAATCCATGTCTCCATCACTATCAACGTCCATGAGGCAACTGTGGATACAGGCAGGCCTTGGCTTACTGCGTGATTTTCCAACACCAAACGCATAGATCGTATGAGGCTTCCAATGAGGCCCTTCAAATAAAACAACTCTCCCACCGAATGAACTCATGACATCAATATATCCGTCACGATTCCAGTCATTCGCAACAGCTGAGTTAATACCCCCGGTAGTTGCTGGTTGAATCACGTGTTTTTTCCATCGAACACTCGATTTCAGCTGTGCTTTTTCCTTCTGCTCCTGAGCTGATACAGGAACGGTCTGGAGGAAACCTGCTCCTGTTCGGCGAAGCTCAGCAGTTGCTGCCACACGAAACTTCTGAAGCATTTCACTATACGATGGTTGTAGAGCAAGATTCACAAGTTCGTGTGGATCTGATTCAAGATCGTAAAGTTCCTCTGGTTCACCTTCGATGAGTGTTCGAATGTATTTATGACGCTTGTGCGCATACATGTAGTACCATGGAATTCCCGGGCCGTGATACAACGCGGCATCGTCTGAATCGGGAATCTGATGTGTTGCTGAACCGAAGACTTTTCCTGTATGGACAAGCAATGCCCCAGATTGTCGATGCGCCCCGGGCTCCGACACAAGACGGCTGAGATCTTCACCATGCATCTCCCACGGTAAAGAAATGTCTGCCTGGGCAAAAAATGTGGGAGGGAGATCAACACCACTCACGGGATCTAAAACAACTCGGCCTGCAACGTTCTTCCGGTCTTTCTCTGTCGGGCGAATGATCAACGGCGCTGCGACGGTTGCATCATACGGAGCAACCTTTGTTTTGAAGCCGTGCTGCCCCCACGCGAAACCTTGATCCGATGTGAACACAACAAATGTATTGTCATCTTGTCCTGTTCTCTGAAGCGCTTCCATCAACCGGCCCACACCCTCATCGATGGCCAAAACGCCTTGTTGGTATTGACGGACCCACTCTTTCAGTGGGCGACCAGGCATGTCCTTCATCGCAACCGGTGCCTGTTCACGAACCTTTCGCTCAACGGGCTCTCCATTTTTCCCTGGGGTCCAAAACTCCATCGAATCGACGTACTGAGGCTTCCCTGGACGAGGAGGATAAACGTCTTGAGGTACTTCAATGTCAACACCTGCGTACGCATGTTGATGTCGATCCGCAGGTGTAAATGGCCCATGAACAGCTCCATAACAGAGCCATAAACACCATGGACGTTTAGCGTCACGTCCATCTCCATTGATAAAATTTACAGCCCAGTCGGTGTAATTATCGGTGGTATATCCCTCAACAAGTTGAGGCTCTCCTCCATTGAACGTGGTCATCTGATGATCGTAGTAGTGAATTGCATTTTCAATGAAGCGAGGACGGTTCCAGACAATTTGAGCGTCCCAGTCTCGACCAAATCCCGCATCAGTGCCGGTATGCCATTTCCCTATATGTGCAGTGAAATATCCATTTTGACGAAACACATGCGGCCAGAACGGGCATTTGGAAGGATCATAGGTACTGCCTGGATACACTCCTTCCATACGCATTGACTCAATACCATGCTGATGGAGACCTGTAAGCATGGTGGCTCGGGAAGGCATACACCAGGCACCAATGTAGGCACGATGGAAACGAACACCTTCTAACGCCAGCCTGTCAATGTTAGGAGTTCGCACCCAATCATGAGATTCTGGATAACAACTCACGGTGCGATGAGATTGATCATCTGTGTAAATGAACAGAATATTTGGACGCAGGTCCTGCTGAGATCCCAACGACATATTGGTAGTCATCAGACAGACAACACCAGTGACCCATACCTTCACTCCGATAATAGCCCATCCTGAAAACAGTCTCGTGTGGTTGACAGAAACACGATTCTCCACTGGACACCACATGCAGTTTCCCCCTGACCCGCTGCTTCGTGTTAATACCATGCATGCTCAGGACATTGAGGACTGACAGCACGCAACAATCCTAGAGTACCTCATAGCGGGCCCTTGTTCATCACGCCGTTTGGAATGTTGTCAGTGCCTTGAGTACGGCGAGCGGGGCATCACACCTGAAACATCATGCAAGCGACGAAGCCTGGACGTTGCAATTCGATTGAGTGCACACTGCCGGAGCCTATGAAATTTGAGTAATTTGACTAAAAAAGGTGAGCAAACTTGGTTTTTGATTCATCAAACTCTATATTTTGATTCATCAAAAGGTCGCGTATGCCTCTCCGTCGAACACATACATTTGAGAACCGTTTCTCAGCATTCACACTTGTTGAACTGCTGGTTGTGATTGCCATTATTGGCGTCCTGATCGGATTACTCCTACCAGCTGTGCAATCCGCTCGCGAATCAGCTCGTCGCAGTCAATGCAGCAATAACTTACGTCAACTGGGTCTTGCACTACACAGTCACCTCGATGCCCGTGGTTTTTTCCCATCCGGCTACGAAGCAGAGACCTCCGCACACAACCGCGATCCATCAACATGGGATGCTGCCCCTGGTACCGGCTGGGGCATGGCGATCGCACCTTTTGGTGAAATGATAAACATAGCAACCGCATATGAGATGAATGTCCAGCTTGGAAAGGGGGTTAATCACCCTGATAATGCCGCTATTGTCAGGACGCAACTCTCTTTATTTCTATGTCCTTCCTCAACAGGATCACGAGAACCGTTTGTCGTGGTTGATGAGTCTGGCACACCAGTATCTCCCACAGTGACACTTGGCCGAACTGACTACGTAGCCAATGCAGGACATGAAGAACCCTGGGGAATGGCCCCCAGAGAAAGTTGGAAGTCGATTGCAAATGGTCCGCTCTATCGAAACTCCCGCCTCAAGCCATCTGAAATCAGTGATGGTCTTTCTAAAACAGTTTTTCTTGGAGAACACTCGCAGGCATTGTCACAAAAGTCTTGGGCTGGTGTTGTGCCTGGAGGATTTAGCCACCCGACTGATTTCTTCAAGACGTTCGTCGGAACAACCCCAGACTGTGCCGCCACGTTCGTCCTCACGCATAGCGGTCCGGCTGCATCTGAACTTCATGTCATTCATCCCCCAAATGATCCTCTTGGCCACGTATGCCAGATGTTTTCAGAACATCCATCAGGATCAAACGTTGTACTTGGGGATGGAAGCGTCCGGTTTGTGACAGCCAATGTGAATCATCTTGCCTGGGCAGCAGCCTGCAGCATAAATGGCAATGAGATTGAAACCTTACCGTAGGAAAGATTCTGTGTCAGAACATCACAAACGGTTCTACCACTACCTGAGGACGACAAATCTGCGATGGGAGTATGTCGTTGCGTTCGCCGCATGTGTTATTGCAGGCTGCTCTCGAGCCCCACAAGTCCCTTTTGAAAACCTTCGTTACTCAGCAGCGCTTCTGACAGCAGCGAACAGCCGTAATCTGTCCCACGTCGACCAGATTGTAGTAGCTATCAACAAGGATGTGGCTCACGGAGCTGTGCAGGACAGCGAACGACGAGCCTATGATTCCATTATTCTCATGATGCGAGCTGGCCAGTGGGATCAAGCTGAGGCAGCATGTCGCAAATTTCGGAAGGACCAACTGCACTGAAAACATGTCGCTCAAATTATTCGCATGGCAACAGCTTCAACCAGAACCGTTCTCTACGAAACTTCTATTGTGCAAGCACGTTTAATTTGAATAGAAGGCATATTCCCAACCGTCTGCTCAACTCACGCGTACGAACTGTCCGTTTTTCTCAGTGCAATTTCCTGTGTCATGCATAAGTTTTTTTTCTGCTTCATCGCCACACTCATTGTGGTTGTTGAAATACCATCATTAGCTGTTCAGCCAATCCGCCAGGGCCCACAACTCCTAAAACCAGCTGAACATGGGGTTGGTGATTTTGTGGAGTCGTTCGAATTCAAAGACATTAATGGCCAAACACATACACTCAACACTGCACACAAAGATACCCATCTAACGGTATTCTGCTTCACGAGTACATCCTGTCCACTCAGTCGAAAGTATCTTCCAACCCTTGCATCACTTGCAGCAGAGGCTCCTCTCGGTGTGCAGTATGTGTTGGTGAATCCCATTGCAACTGACCGTATTGAAGACATGAGATCTGCCGCGGCATCCGCTCATAATGCCATCTACGTTCACGATAAAGACGGTAACCTCACGC
>Ga0114925_10001623_pt1 | contig 11189 bp, 9 predicted proteins | sample SumtaG_2_FD_87287 | JGI IMG/M metagenome (GOLD analysis project Ga0114925, IMG submission 87287) | Deep subsurface microbial communities from Indian Ocean to uncover new lineages of life (NeLLi) - Sumatra_00607 metaG | ecosystem: Environmental > Aquatic > Marine > Oceanic > Sediment | place...
GGGGAATTCATGAATTGCCCTTACAAATAACAATTTCATTCAGAGGTGAATTATTATGAAAATAAATGGTGCAAGAGCAATTGTTGAAATTCTCCATAAGGAGAAGGTTACTACAATATTCGGTATTCCCGGGGGAGTTGTAATCCCGCTGTTTGATGCGTTTTATGAGGATAAAAAAATAAATATCGTTATAACAAAACATGAACAGGGGGCTATCCACGCTGCTGATGGTTATGCCCGAAGCTCCGGAAAGCCCGGTGTCTGTCTTGTAACAAGCGGCCCGGGTGCCACAAATATTGTGACCGGCCTTGCAACCGCTCATATGGATTCTATTCCGATCGTTGCTCTTACAGGCCAGGTTCCCACCGCAAACATAGGAAATGATGCCTTTCAGGAGGCTGATACAACAGGTATAACCCGGCCTGTTACCAAACACAACTTTATCGTAAAAAACCCGAATGATCTCCCTCTTATAATGAAAAATGCCTTCTACATTGCAACAACCGGAAGGACTGGGCCCGTACTCGTTGACATACCAAAGGATATCACTACTGCAGAGATTGAATTTGAATATCCTGAAAAAGTAAAAATCCCCGGCTATAACCCGACCCTTAAGGGGAATATAAGACAGATAAAAAGAGTAATGGAAACAATTAAAAATGCCAGGCGGCCGCTTATCTATGCGGGAGGAGGAATAATTGCATCAGGTGCATCAGAAGAGCTTAAAAAGTTTGTTAAAATTACCGGCATACCTGTAACACTTACACTTATGGGGCTGGGTGCCTTCCCGGGAACAGAACCCGAGTTCTTAGGGATGCTTGGAATGCACGGCACCAAAACGGCAAATTATGCAGTGAATAGGTGCGATCTGTTAATTGCAATCGGATCACGATTCGATGACAGAATTACCGGAAAGTTATCTATGTTTGCACCCCATGCAAAATTTATTCATATCGATATCGACCCTGCTTCTATAGGTAAAAACGTCATTATTGATGTCCCTGTTGTGGGAGATGCCAGGCATATCTTACATGAGATGGCAGGGTATGCTGAACCATTAAACATCAATAAATGGATTGAGGAAATCGAAGGCTGGAAAAAGGAACACCCCTTAACATACAGTAATGATGATGATATCTTAAGACCGCAATACGTGGTAGAGCAAATTTACAAAGTGACTGGCGGAGATGCGATTATTACTACTGAAGTCGGGCAGAATCAAATGTGGACAGCACAATTTTATAAGTTTACCAAACCGCGGCAGTTAATCACATCCGGAGGCCTTGGCACCATGGGATACGGCCTGCCTGCTGCAATCGGCGCACAGATTGCGCATCCTGATGCAACTGTTATTGATATAGCAGGAGATGGCAGCATACAGATGAATATCCAGGAAATGGCGACAATCAGCCAGCACGAGCTGCCCATTAATATTGCAATCCTCAACAATGGATACCTTGGTATGGTCAGGCAGTGGCAGGAGTTTTTCTTTAATAAACGGTATTCTGCAACCTGTCTAAAGCGTGTGCAGAGATGCCCGAAAATCTGCAATAATCCAGGAGAAAATTGTCCTCCTTTTGTTCCGGACTTTGTTAAGCTTGCTGAAGCATATTCTGCAATCGGTCTAAGAATAGAAAAGAAAAGTGATGTCGAAGGGGTGCTGATCGAGGCAGTAAAGACAAAGAAGCCTGTTCTGATGGATTTCATTGTAAATCCGGAAGAAAATGTAACGCCAATGGTTCCTGTAGGAGCGCCGATAAATAAGATGATCAGCAGCAAAGAAGATGCACAAAACTTTTTACTTGCTTGACGAAAAATGAACAGGCAAATGGAGAGGAGGTATAATGGAAAGAGAGCATACAATTGCTTTGCTCGTAGTGAACGAAAGCGGAGTACTCGCACATATTGCCGGATTATTCAGCGGCAGAGGGTTCAACATTAGAGAGCTTTCGGTAGGAGAAACGGAAAATCCTGAATACTCAAGAATGACCATTGTGGTGAAAGGCGATGACCAGATAGTAGAGCAGATTAAAAAACAGCTCAATAAGTTCATTGATGTTATTAAAGTTATCGACCTTACAAATATACCGTCCGTACATAGAGAAATTATTCTCATTAAAGTGAAGACTTCTGCCAACCGGAGGCAGGAGATCTTTCAGATAGCTGAAGTATTTACAGGTAAGATCGTCGATATTTCGCATGATTCACTCACACTTGAGGTAACAGGCATTACAGAAAAAATCGAAGCACTCATAGCTATTTTAAAACCCTACGGCATTCAGGAGATTGCGCGTACAGGCAGGGTTTCAATCAGCAGAGGTATAAGTCGGATAGGAGGTATTGGAAATGGATAAGGTCTATATTTTTGATACAACATTAAGAGATGGAGAGCAGTCACCAGGAGCAAGTATGGCAATAGAACAAAAACTCGAAGTTGCCAAACTTCTTGCAAATATTGGTGTGGACATAATCGAAGCAGGCTTTCCGATATCATCCCCGAAACAGTTTGAAGGTGTAAAACGTATTGCTGAATCTGTTGAGGGCCCTACAATTGCAGGCCTGGCGAGAACTCTTGAAAAAGATATAACCACATGCTATGAAGCAATAAAGCCGGCTGCAAAAAAACGGATACATACATTTATAGCGACATCTGATATACACATGACCCATAAATTGAAGAAGTCCAGGGATGAAGTTCTAAAACTCGCTACAGAAGCGGTTGCGCTTGCAAAATCTATGGTTGAAGATGTAGAGTTTTCTGCTGAAGATGCAACCAGGAGCAAATGGGAATTCCTGAGAGACGTATATACCGCAGCAATTGATGCAGGCGCAACGACAATCAACATTCCGGACACAGTAGGATACACTGTTCCGGATGAATACGCTGAACTGGTTAAATACCTTTTGAAAAATGTACCCGGAATAGAAAATGTTATCATCAGTGTCCACTGCCATAATGACCTTGGACTTGCAACTGCAAATACACTTCGCGCCTTGATAACCGGGGCACGGCAGGCTGAGGTGTCTGTAAACGGAATCGGGGAACGAGCAGGGAACGCATCCTTTGAAGAAGTCGTGATGAGCCTTAAAACCCGAAAAGATATTTTTAATCTAAATTCGGATATTAAAACTGAATATATACATCACCTGAGCAAGATAATCGTTAACTTTACCGGCATACCGGTGCAGCCAAACAAAGCGATTGTCGGAGAGAATGCTTTTGCCCATGAAGCTGGAATTCATCAGGATGGAATAATAAAACACAGAATGACCTATGAGATTATGACTCCTCAATCCATCGGAAGGCAAAAATCACTCCTTGTATTAGGGAGACATTCAGGGAAACATGGGCTGAAAGAGCGTCTGAATGAACTCGGATATGTACTAAAAGATGAGAGTTTTAAGAAAATATATGAAAGATTTCTTGAATTAGCTGATAAAAAGAAAGGAATCTTCGATGAAGACCTTCATGCTCTCGTAGAAGAAGAATTAAAAATCCTTCCTCAAATATTTTCTCTTGTCTATTTCAGTGTTATGACCGGAAATAAGCTCATACCCACTGCAACGGTCAAGCTGAAAAAAAAATCAAAAGTATATCAGGAGGCTGCAACAGGGGATGGTCCTGTTGACGCAGTATACCAGGCGATTGAAAAAATTACAGATACCCCGATTAAACTGATCAGCTATGCAATAAATGCCGTAACCCATGGCAAGGATGCAATGGGAGGGGTTACTATATCTGTTGAAAGGAATAATAAAATTTATCGGGGATATGGTGTTGCAACAGATGTCATTGAGGCAAGTGCTCATGCACTGCTCAATGCCATAAATCGGATTTTATACAACAGTATAGAAATTGAATAACAAGCTTATTTTACCGATAAGGCTGTTTTTGTGTGGAAGAAAATATGGAGTAATGAGCAATGGTAAAAATCTTTGATACAACCTTACGGGACGGAAGCCAGGGAGAAGGAGTTACATTCTCCAGTGAAGACAAGATAAAGGTTGCAAAAGCATTGGATGAGTTTGGGGTTCACTATATTGAAGGCGGATGGCCTGGATCAAATCCAAAGGATATAGCCTTTTTCAAAAAAATTAAACATATCCCACTTAAAAATGCAAAAATAACAGCATTTGGAAGTACAAGGCGGATGAAGAATGAGCCGGATGAGGATGAAAACCTCCAGGCACTTGTTAAAACAAAAGCTCCGGTTGCGGCAATAGTCGGAAAATCCTGGGATCTTCATGTAACGGATGCCCTTCATGTCACATTAAACGAGAATCTCCTGATGATTGAAGACAGTATTGCCTATTTTAAGTCAATCGGACGTGAAGTTATCTTTGATGCTGAACACTTTTTTGACGGCTATAAGTCTAACCCCTTATACGCACTCCAAACATTAGAAGCTGCACAAAAAGGCGGAGCAGAAACTATTGTATTGTGCGACACAAATGGAGGCACTCTTCCGCATGAGATAGGCCCTGTAATGAATGAAGTACAAAAAAGGATAAATATTCCTCTGGGGATACATGCCCATAACGATTCAGGGCTTGCAGTCGCTGTTTCTATAGAAGCAGTAAATCATGGAGCAGTACATGTGCAGGGAACAATAAATGGGTACGGTGAGAGATGCGGCAATACTGATCTCTGCTCAATTATCCCTGTACTTATACTCAAAATGGGAATTGAGTGCATCCCGGATAGTAATCTTAAAAAGCTTTCAGAGGTTTCCCGTTATGTGAGTGAGTTAGCCAATATGGTGCATAATACAAAAATGCCTTTTATTGGAGAAAGCGCATTTGCCCATAAGGGAGGAATCCATGTCGATGCTGTTATGAAAAATCCAAAAACCTACGAACACATTGATCCTGAGCTCGTAGGGAATATCAGGCGCATACTTGTGTCTGATCTTTCTGGGAAAAGCAATATTTATTACAAGGCTTCCGAGTTCGGTATCGATTTCAGTCAACTTGAAGACCATTCAAAAAAAACAAAGGAAATTTTGAAAAAGTTAAAAGAGCTGGAGGACGCCGGGTACCAGTTCGAGGGCGCAGAGGGATCATTTGATATTTTATTAAAGAAATTAATCAATCAGTTCAATGACTATTTTTCCCTTGAAGGGTTTCGGGTTATTACTGAAAGAAGGGGTCCGCATCAAAATGTATTATCCGAAGCAACGATAAAAGTAACAGTGGACGGTGAAAAAGAACTCACTGCAAGTGAAGGAGTGGGTCCTGTTAACGCTCTTGACAAAGCATTAAGAAAAGCTCTCCTGAGATTCTACCCCACTCTCAGTGAGATGAAACTCGTAGACTACAAGGTACGTATACTTGAAACCAATCAAGCTACAGAGGCGAACGTGAGGGTTTTGATCCAGAGCAGCGATGGTACTGATATGTGGGGAACAGTCGGCGTTTCTCAAAACATCATGGAGGCAAGCTGGCTCGCCCTTGTCGACTCCATATCATACAAGCTCATGAAGGATGAAAAAGCAGGAAGAAAGATTAAGAGGTAATTTGAAAAGTCATATAAAGTCATTTCCGGTGGGTACAGGAGAGAAGTGAGAAAACCGCACTAACATTCCAATCAGCGTTTTCATAATTTTATATATCGTAATGGCGTGCAAAAATCCCGGAGTACCGTTTTATCCACTCTTTTGCTGCCCATCCAAAATCAAGCTTAACCTTGTACCGTCTTTCTAACCGATTTTTAAACTCTTCTATCCTCACCGCCTGTTCCATCATCCGTGCTTTAAGAAACTCATTTGGGCTATTAAATACTACAGCAATGCTGAACTCTTTTTCATTATCTTTTTTTTCGCAGCGGACAATCCTTCCGTCCAGCAAAAATATTCTTTTTTCTATTGTCAGCTCAATTTCAACTTCACACCCAATTTGAATTTCCTGGTCACAAGTAAAAAGAAGCCCACCTGCACTAATATTATCCGCTTCACTCTGCACCTCTTTTCCCTCTTTAGCCGGATGGAGGATTTTTGTTTTAAGTGGGTAGCTTAATGGGTGGCGTATATACTTCCTTCTGTCAGATTCCATTTTCCTGTCCCTGACTGTTTGCCAAGTGTAAACGTAATATTTACTTTTCAGGTAAAAGATGCGTATAATTTTTTCCCTCAGCGAGCTCTTTAAACTGCCCTGTAAGTTCCTGGATATCAAGCACTCGTCTAAACGTTCCGCCTGTTATGGCTGCAATACGTTTTAACAGCCACTCATCATAACTCATAAAATCAAACGGTGATCCGACACCAACAGTATCAATGACGATATGCTTTGATGCTGCAGTTTTTGCCAGTGTAATAATTGCCATTCGACCTGTTGTAGTAGGAACCCCATCGGTTAACAGGACAATCCGCTTTGCACCGCTTGATAATGAAAGTACATCAATAGAGAGATTTATTCCTTCATACATTGCAGTTGAGCCGTTCGGGATTAAGACATCAGTCCTGTTTTCCAGATATTCATAATTCGTAGACGGCTTTTCTACGATACTGGCAAACTCTCCAAAACTAATAATCCCTATTTTATCATCATGTGACATAAGAAATTTACTTCTGATAAACTCTCTTACCGCATTCTTTGTAGCATTAATTTTTACTACGCCTGATATATAATCCCCCATACTTCCTGATGTATCTATGAGAAGGATTAATGATTCAGGGGGGATAATCTCAATATCATCACCTATATTAACCGCTAAAAGGTCCCTTGCCTTTTTATTAAGCCTGCATATCTGCTCCTCCCCATCCGAAGCACTCGATACCTCAACCCTCACTTTTACAAGATTCCCGTCCTTTTTTAAAACAACAGTATCCCCTTTATTTACACCGAACTTTTCTCTCATATATTTTGTCAGCCGGATGATCGGTTCAGGAACTTCTTTATCGCCTTTAAATCCTTCCATAACTTTCAGGCCAGGCTTAAGCAAAATAGTTGTTGGAAGAATCTCGGCATCATGTTCGTCTTTTTTCTTAAATATACCCATTAGTTGAGGTCCTGTTGATTTTTAAGGCTGTTTTATGTTTAGTGGTTTTTATATGGTCATAGATTTTTTCTGCCAAAAAGATCAAGAAATCGATCCTCATAATCCTGAAATATTCTCCATCGATCGAGTTCTTTTTTCAAATCTCCAGCTTTTGTAATATCCCCTTCAGCAAGTTCAAAAAGGTACTCAATTCTATCTCTTGCCTCTGGGGGTATTTTTTGCTGTTCTTTGCCTCCCCCTTCTTCTTTTTGCCCACTCTCTTCTCTGGTTTCCTTTTCAGTCTCTTCCCCAAAGAGCGTCTGTTTCGTCGTCTTACTTACCCTATCGATTTCTTCCTCTACGAATTTTCCCATTTGAATAAGACTGCTGAGATCTAAATCAACTCCTGTATATTTACTAAATACCTTTAATACTGCAAGTGAAGATTTGGGATTCTCGATTTTCGCAGTATAAAATGGTATTTCTCCCAGAAAGCATGTTCCTATCAGACCAGCATCCTTCCCAACCCCCAAAAGCAGGCCGTTCAGCCCCCCAATATGCCCTGCATTCATGACTTTCATTCCATATCCCGAAAAACTTTTTAAAATATCACTCTTCGTCGATACTGCAAGAACACCCGGCTCAGCATGATGGGTAATATTCACAGGAGTTGCTGCAAAAGTGATGATTTCAACCATCCTGTAATAAACCGCTAATTCCACAACCCTCTGTGCGAGCTCAAACTCCTTTTCCATAACGGGCTGTGACTCGCCGATGAAAATAATAAGATCGTTTCGATCGTTTTCATTCTTATAATAAAAGAATTCACTCCTGGGAAGTTTTGGAATCTTAACAATCCCGTCTATGATTTGTATGCCGGTCCGGTAAAAAATATTTTCAGGAAGAATTTCTGCAAACTTAAATGCCTTTAAACTTTCTTTCAGATATATTGCTGCTCCATAAGCTACGTTTCCCATTCCCGGCCACGCAGCAATAAGTATTGGATATTTCGGCTCTATCCGGTTTAATATCCGAATAGATGAGTTCATAATTTCCTCCATTTGCAAAATGTTTATTATTATATTAAGCCAGATACTGCAACTTAAAAAATTTCACGATTTATTAAAAAAAAACTTAAAGTTCACTCTATTAGTAATAATTTAATCAATTTAATTATTTCTTGCAATTACTTTTCAAAATGCTCTACAAGCAAGCAATAAACAAGCACTTAATATAAAATCTATATTTTTTTACCACAAAGACGCAAAGTACACAAAGATTCTATTAAACTTTTTCATGTTTAAACCTTTGAGATCTCTGCGTCTTTGCGGTTTTATTCCATGAATAACAATAATCAGTCTATTAATAATATTTGTTAATCGAAAATCATAAGGAGCGGTAAATGGATATTCTTGTTCTCAACAGCGGAAGCTCATCAGTGAAATATGTGCTGTACAGGTGGGATGCAAAGATGACAATAGCAAAAGGAATTGTTGAAAGAGTTACCATGGAAAATTCCTTTATCTCGCATGAAGTTAGAGGGAAGGAGACACTCAAGGTCGAAAGGGATTGTCCATTGCACCGTGATGCAGTCGATCTGATTATTGAGGTATTAACGAATTCAGAACACGCAGTAATACAGGATATTAGCCGTATTCAAGCAGTTGGACACAGGGTCGTCCACGGCGGGGAAAAGTTTAATAAATCCGTCATTATTGATGATACAGCTCTCAAAACATTTAAAGATCTTTCAAATCTTGCCCCGCTCCATAACCCTCCGAATGTAACAGGAATTGAAGCAGCGCAGCAGATCCTTCCCCATATCCCCCATGTAGCAATCATGGATACAGCATGGCATCAAACAATGCCGGATTATGCATATATCTATGCGCTGCCCTACAACTGGTACAAGGAGCACTCAATCCGGAGATACGGTTTTCATGGGACCTCATTCCTGTATACAGCAAAGAGGGCTTCAGTCCTTCTGGGGAAAAATCCCTTTGAAACAAATCTTATTATCGCACATCTGGGGAACGGCGTCAGCTTCAATGCGGTAAAAAACGGAGTTTCTGTTGATACAAGTATGGGATTCACCCCGCTTGAAGGAGCTGTGATGGGAACCCGTTCGGGAGACCATGACGCAGCAATAGATCTATATATGATGGAAAAATTAGGATTATCACCAGGGGATATGAGCATCATCCTCAATAAAAAAAGCGGATTGCTTGGAATAACTGGAAAGTATATCGACAGGAGAGATGTTATAGAGGCAGCAAACAGGGGCGATAAAAATGCCGGGCTCGCTGTTGAAATAGAATCATACAGAGGAAAAAAATATATCGGCGCATACCATGCAGCCCTTGGCCACATCGATGCTTTAGTTTATACAGCGGGTGTTGGTGAAATGAGCCCGCATATCAGGGGAAAGATGACCGAAGGGTTTGAGGAGCTCGGGATAATCATGGATAAAGAAAAAAATCAGTGTTCAGTAACACGGAATACTGAAACAGACATCACAGGAACAGGTTCGAGAGTAAAAGTATTCGTCATCCCCACCGATGAAGAACTTGTAATGGTTGAGGATACAGTCGCACTACTTGAAGGGAGGTATGATGTCCACACGAACTTCACCTATTCTTTTCAAAACCCGCACTATGTCAACAAATTGAGAGAAGAAGCTTTTCACAGGGAAGCAGAGAAAAAGCCAGAGATGCTCGAAGTAAGGGCTGAAATACCTTAAGTGTGAGTATATATGAAAGTATATGCAGGTTGAATCTTAACCTCTACGCTAAAAATAGTTATACTTTTAGTAGGAAGGAGAGTATAAAAAATGCCAAACATAAAAACTGCTGTGTCTCTGGATGAATCTCTGTTTGCACAAGCTGACAATCTTGCAAAAAAGCTTCATATTTCACGCAGTCGCTTTTTTTCACTATTAATCACATACCAGTTTTTAAATGGATTGCCTCCAATGCATCAAGGGAATTAACAAGCATTATGGTTCAAAAAAGGTTGCAGAAATAATAGGAAGTGGATTTGGGGGAAACCATAAGAAAAAACTTTTTGGGGTACCTTCCGGATTGTGCGTTATACCAGACCTTTGGCACTTTTATCCGAACACTACAGATGTCATTTATCCTTCATTTTTCAGCTTTGCTACTAATTCTGCAACTTTTGGATTTATTTCAACCGCCTTATCAAAATCTTCGTTTGCTTTACTTTCCATTCCTATTTTTTGATAAACGAGCCCACGGTTATAATATGCCGCATAGTCGTCAGGATCGAATTTAATTGCTTTATTGTAATATTTAATGGCTTCTTCATACTCACCCATAGCGCCATAATTATAAGCTATATTATAGATTACTTTTGGGTTATTGGGAAAATCTTCAAAGATTTTCCTGTAATCTTCTATAGCCTTTTTATATAAACCTTTATAATGATAGTCGAGGGCTCTATTATTATACGATGAATAATATCTATCATCCAATTCAATAGCTTCTGTATAATATTCAATAACTTTTGTATAATACTCTATAGCTTTATCATAATCTTTTTTTAAAGAATAAACATTACCTATAAAAAAATATGCTTCATTACTATTATTTGGTCTAAATTCAACTGCTTTAAAATAATCATTTATTGCTTTGTCATATTCTTTTTTTGCATGGTAGGCAGATGCTCGACCCATATATGCTTCATGGTGCTCCGAATCTAATATAATTGCCATAGAATATTCTTCTATAGCTTCATCAATCAAGCCCTTTTTAAACAAAGCATTTGCCTTATTTGTTCGGACAATTGCTTCATTTGGGCTTAATTCAATTGCTTTATCAAAATGCTCTACAGCAATATCATACATGTCTTTTTTAGCATATGAAATACCTATACCTTTATGTGCATCAATGGAATCTGGATTTAATTTAATTGCCATTGAAAGGTCTTCCATAGCCGCATCATATTCACCTATCTTGTTGTATGTAAGTCCGCGACTTAAATAAGCAAGATAGTTCTTAGAATCTAATTCGATTGCTTTATTTAAGTCATCTATTGCTTTTTTATACATTTCTAAGGCTAAGAAAACTGTACCACGACTAGCATATAAGTAACTAGAATTTTTTGCACTTTTCCCTAGTTCAATTGCTTTTGTATGGTATTTAACTGCTTCTTTATACTTAAAAGCATCATAATTTATAGCGCCCAAGTTATGATA
>Ga0114925_10001624_pt1 | contig 11184 bp, 32 predicted proteins | sample SumtaG_2_FD_87287 | JGI IMG/M metagenome (GOLD analysis project Ga0114925, IMG submission 87287) | Deep subsurface microbial communities from Indian Ocean to uncover new lineages of life (NeLLi) - Sumatra_00607 metaG | ecosystem: Environmental > Aquatic > Marine > Oceanic > Sediment | place...
GTAAGCATTGTAAGCAGATTCATTTTTTGTATGATTTGTTTGTTGATAGCGATAAAGATCACATAATGGCCCAGCTATTTCACATGGATCTGGCTCTACAACAACATGATCAGTGAACATTTCATCTGTAAAAGATAATGTTGCATTAAAGTTTAACGTATGGTTTGCAGGATTTGCAGAAGTTACATTAATTATTTCTGGAATTGTAACATTTTCTATCTGTAACTTGAGTTTGTATAGATAATAATCACATAATGGCCCACTCTCTTTGCATAGATATTGCTCAACAGCAACAGGATCAATAGTTATTTCAATATCAACCATTGCATAAATTTCTTGTATTGTCATGTTTTGGCCAACAGTATCATATTCATTACATCTAACATTACATCTTTCTTTTGTTTCTTTAACTAATTGATCAAATTTCCATTTTTGAGTTGTTGTAATATCATGTTTTACAGCATCCCAATAATATGTTGTAGTGTCATTAAAGAAAGTATAGTTGCCAGAATTATCACAACCACTTGCCATGTATCTCATTGTATCACCAAGTAAAAAGATCCAATTTGCAGCAGTAATTATTGAGTAACTACAAGTTGTACTTACATATCTATTAGCACCAATTTCAATACTTGTATCATTAATTTCAGTGGCTCTTGTTGGATAAATAAAATTATCAGCTTCAATTATAATTTTTTTAGCACCACTTAGTAAAATATCAGCAGGTGGATCAATCCAATAGACATTCTTAACATTTTGGTATGCTGTGCCATCAGTGTATCTATAATACTCTCTATGTTGTTTCATTTGTGCTGGGCCTCTTTCAAAAAATCCATTTTCATTGTAAGTAAAATTACCACTACGAGTTTGATCACTTGTATCAGAAAATATTACTAAAATCTCTTCATAGGTTGGGCAAAATGTACTTGTATTTAATGAAAGTAATCTTTTACAAGTATCACTTATTACAACTGTGATGTGATCTTTGTTTGAAATTGCATCTGAATAATGGATGGGTATAATTAATGCCAGAATTAAAATTGGCACTAAGTATATCCAGAGGCTCACAAATCATAAAATTATTACTTGCAAATAAAGTTACTTGATGAAATCCCTGCTTAAATCTTGATTTAAATTAAATTTTGGTATGATTCTTTTCAATTCATCATTAGCACATCTAATACAAAGTTTTCCAACTTTTTGCCTTATTTTGCATTTAGGGCATAATTGATTTTCAATTAATGGCAATTTATTTTAAACCAAATCTCATTCTTAAATTTGCCAAAGCACCTTGTGCTGCTGTTGGTGTTGTTTTAATTTTTGGTGTATCTGGCAATGCCTCTCTAACTGTTGTTTTCTTTGTTGTAAATTTTCTAGTGGCTGATCTATCCTTGGTTGATTTCTTTTTTGGTTGTTGTTTTTCTTGTTTTCTACCTCTCAACTTTTTGCCAAAATCCTCACTACCTTTGATAAAACCTCTAATACTTTTACCAATATCTTGTAAATCTTCTTTGTTTATTTTAATTTCACCTGCTTTTTGTTTTGAACCATTACCACTGCCAAACAAACCTTGTACACCAACATTGGTGTTTGCTGCACCTCTAATTGTTGCAGGTGGTAATTTTATACTTCTTGGTTGTTGTGGTGATTCTCTTTCTTGTTGTGTAATTTTTCTACCTCTGCCAGAAAAATCTAATGTACTTTCAACACCACGATTCATTATAGAATCATTTTTAATTTTTCTACCTCTGCCAGAAAAATCTAAACTATCTTCAACCATTGTTAGATTAAACCTCTTGCTTGTAATTCTCTTAATTTTTTCAATCGTTTTAATTCTGCAATTCTTGCAGGTGATAATCTTTCAAGTTGGCCATCTCGTAAATTCATTGTTTTTCTTTTTGGTAATGGGCCTGTTGCTCTTGGTGGTGTTCTTTCAGGTAATTTTCGTATTATGTTACCTCTTCTTACTCTTTTTGGTATTGGTTGATCCTTACCTCTTCTTTTAAGAAAATCTCTTGGCAATGGTGTAATTGGATCAAAAGCGTAAGATGGTTGTATTTGGCAAGCCTCATCTTTTGTAATGCCAGATTTATTTATCCAATCAATCAATGGCCCATCACTTACATCTTTAATGAATACGTTGTTTGTTTTTTCTAACTCTTTAACCAATTCAACATCACCTGATTGCTCAATAAGATAAGCCATTGCACATGGCACACCATAAACATCTTTGATGTGTGGTAATCTTTTCATTGGAAATTCAGTATTGGTTGGGAAAGATCCAGCTTTCCAATATTCATGAAGTAATTTAATCATGTTTTTTCTTGAATTTTTTAATTCATCATTAAGATGTGAATAATCTTTGGCAAGCATTAATTTTTCAGTATTCTCTAAATGATTTCTAATTCTTTCATCCTCTATTGAATTAAACATTTGTTGCCAAGCCATTTTATCTTAAAACCCCACTCACAATGTTATCAGTTGATACTTGGTTTAATCTAGTTGCTTTAAAATTACCCCTATCAAGCCTTGTTGATTTTAAAAATTCTCTTGCTGCAATCTCTGTATTGAAAAACTTTGCTCTGTTACCATTGGTTAATCTTGCAACAAAAAACTTACCTGATCTTTCTATTCTGCCACCCATTATATTTTAACACCTCTTTTGGTTGCTTTTCTTGAAAATGATTTGCCTTTTGTTAATTCATCAAGTGAAAATCCTTGGCCTCTTAATACTTTTGAAACTAAATTTTCACCTGTTGCTGCACCACCAATGGTATTTTTTCTTAACTCTTGTTGCCTTTGAAATGCTCTTGCAATAAACTGCTTTCTTTGTAATGGTGAAAAGTCTTTAAGCACACCTGATAATTCAGTTAGTTTTATTTTCTCTTGTTTAGTTTTTGCAGTAAAAATATTACCCATTTTTATATCCTCTCTACTCTTCTAAATCTTTTAAAACTTGGTGATGTTTTATTTATATTTCTCAAGAAAGTTTCAGCCTCTTGTTTTGTAAAAGGGCCATCACCAATATTAGCAACTGAATTTGTTACCTTGAAAAGTTTTTTATTTTGATTCATGTTTGAAATACTGTTTATTCTAGCTGCAAGTTTTCTTGTTTCATCCATTCTTTTTTCAACCTCTTGATCCCTGTTACCAAATACCATTTTACAAACTACCTAGATCCAAAAAGCCAGTGCCAGTACCTCTGCCTGTTCTAATTTTAAAATTACTACCTATTGCACTTTTCTTTAAAATGCCTCTAACATTAATTGTATCATCACCTCTTGGCCCTGATCCAACAATTTCACCAAGATTAACATTGCCAGATTTAGTTACACCTTTAAACAAAAACTTTTCTTTAAAGTCTAATCTTGAGCTTGGTACTTCAATGAATTTTTTACCAAATCTATCTACCTTAATTAATCCCCTTTCTCTTAATCTACTTTCAACAAATCTTTTTGGATCTGGAATAAACTCTTTGCCTTTTCTCAAACTTGTTGATCTTTTTGGGCCTGATGTGAAAAATCCCATTTAGAAACCACCTAATGTACCACTTGTAAAATCTAAGTTGCCTTTCTTTTTCTTTTGTACAGCTCTTGCAGAAAATGTTTTACCCATTCTATAAACCTCTTAATGTGCCTCTCACACTCATATTCTTTTTTCTCTCATCAAGTATTCTATCTAAATCTGCAAATTGTTTTGATCTAACATTTTGTACACTAAAAGATAATGTTGATCCCTTTGGCACATTTGGCCTGTTTAATTCTGCTCTTGCTGTTCTTTGAGCTGATAATGCAGCCTCTCTTGCTGATGTTGGTACTGTTTGCCTGCCTTGTGCAAGTATTTCATCAGTTGGTGAAACAACATCAAAAATACCAACAAACTCTTTTTTCTTAAGCCCTGTTCTTTCAAATTTAAATTTCTCTTTTTCACCTATACGTTGAAAATTTAAATCAAAACCTTTTGGTGTTCTTGTACCACTTTGTTTTTTGCCTTTTGCAACAAAGTCTAATCCAAAATTGTTACCATTACCCATTTTAGATTAACCCCTTACTTTTTAGAAACTTTATCCTTTCTTTATCAGCCCTGTTAATTGGCCTATCAATATTAAAATCTGTAATTCCTTTTGCAAACCTTACTCTTGTTTGAAATATGTTTTTTGATCCCTCAAAACCTATGTTCACATTTTTTTGTTTGAAAGTACCAATAACACTTTGTATCTTTGGTGATTTTCTGGCTTGGGCTGCAAACTTTCTTGCCTCTCTGCCTGTTCTAAAATTCATACCAATATCTCTTGGATCACCTAAAGAAATATCAAATTTTTTCTTTCCAAGCATACCCATTTTAGATTAACCCCTTTCTAGTTTTCAAATCTTTTAGAATACCTTGTACATTAATATTAATTGGTTTTACACCACTTGATCTTGATCCAACTGATGAAAAACTATTTTGTTTTAATCCAAGATTAAGGCCAGTTGGTTTTTGCCCAAGATTTATTTTTGTTTGAGGATTTCTGGCCTGATCTGCTGTTGATCGTATAGTTTTTGCAGTAATCTTTGCAGTTTCAGTAATTAGTATCAAAGATGCCAGTGATGTAAAAAGCCCAGCAAAAACCATTAGCCACCATACCTCTTTTTAATATTTAATGAAATACCATCAAGCATTTTGTTATCTTTCTTTGTTGATTTTTTATTCATGCCAACCATTTAATTCAACCCACTCTTTTTTCTTAAAGTGTTTCTTATATCAGTTATAGAATGTTTGCCACTTGCAACACCCATAATATTATCTGAAAGTTTTTTACTTTCTGCTCTTCTTTTAGCATCCTCTTGGCTTGCTTGAAAACTTAACTCTGCTCTTCTTTGTGCAGGTGTTTTTTGTTCACCCATCTAAATCATCTTTTTCCTTTGTGGTTTCATACCTGTAAGTTTTTCAACATTATCTGCAATTCTATCAAGATCACTTTTCTTTTTTTTCTTTTCAACATCTTTGCCAGTTTGTTCATCTTTTGTTATTTCACTCATCTTTATACACCTCTCAATAACCCTGCTGCTTTCAAAGCCTTAATTTTAGATAGTGGCATTGCCATTACCTCATCAACTGATAACATCCTTGGTTTTACACTTCTTGAAAGTCTTTTTTTCTCTGCAATTTGTTCAGCACTAACCATCAAATCTGTTAATGAAATTGTCTTACCAAGTTTTGCTGCTTTAAAAGCACCATCAACAGTTTTGTTATGCTCTGCAATGGCATCACTAACACCAAGCCCTGCAAACTTTCTTTGCCTCTTTTTATTTCTACGAATAAAATCTAATCTTGCTCTTTCAGCAGCACCCATTAAGCATTACCCTCTAAGTTTTTCTTTGGTTTGTAACTATTTGGCCCACCTGATTTTGTAAAACCTTGCATACCTTTTTGGTTATAACTAAAATTTTTCATTTTCTTTGATGCCATCTATAACCCACCAACCTTTCTTTTTGATGTATTACTAATTATTTTAGAATCAAAATTTCTAATTGAGCTTGATGAAACACCACTATCAACTCTTGCACCTTTCTTAACCAAGGATCTTGTTGGCCTTGGCATTAAACCATACCTCTCATTTGTTTGCCATTTTTAATATTAGTAATCATAGTTTTTGCATCAAAGTTTTTAAAATTACTTTCAGTTGGTTGGCCTCTGCCAGCCTTTGTTATTTTTCTAGTTTGATTTCTATTTCTTTGTGGCATTAAATAACACCTCTTCTTGATCTAACATCTTTTAGAATACCTTGTACACCTTTGCTAAGTACATCTGATTGTACAGCTCTTGATCTATCTGCTGTACTAAACAAAAGATTTGCCTCTCTTTTTTCTGGCAATACTTTTTTTCTTTTACCATTAATTTTTTTCTTAATTCCAAAAATTTGGCCCATTATACACTAACCTCTCTTAATGAGCTAGCACTTTCTAATGCACCCTCAGCCTCTTTTATTTCTCTAAATCTTCTTGCATCCTCTCTATTTCTAAAAGTTTTAACTTGTATTACACCACTATCACTAATGAAAGATACTTGAAATTCTCTGTTAGAAAATTTACTTTTGTTTGCTGTACGATTTAACAAACCTCTTTGTTCATCCCTTATTGAAGCTCTTACTTTTGATGCTGTTGGTTTTGCTAAACCTGATGCCTCAAGTACATCTGTATTATTAACATCCTCTAATGCAAGTTTGCCACTGAGTATGCCTTTCACTCTATTTTCAACTTGAATAGAATCATTTTTACTTGCTTGTAATGCTGATAATTCTCTTCTTGCACTTACAACTTTTGCAGCTTGTACAGATCCACTTTGTTTAATTGGTTTTATCAAACCTTGTTTTGATGTTACTGTAAATGATGGGCCAAAATCAATGGGCCTTAATTTTAAACCAATATCAGTTTTTCCAATCAAATCAACTTTTGATCGTTTTAAATCAATTCCTAAATTAATATCAATTTTTGGCATCTTGATGTTTAGAAAATTGCCAAATCCATTAACCATCTTACTTGGCATCTGATTTGGATATTCTTAAGGCTTTTGTAATGCTATCCCATTTTACGCCTATGATTACTAGAATAATTGTGAAAAATATAGATCCACCAAGGCCCATTAGAGAATTTTCAACAAAACTCATTTTATCTCTACCAATGAACAGTTGCCACATATTTTAATCCAATTATGTTTGTTATCATTCTTATCAGTTGAATTAGTACATATTTCATTTTGATTTTCAGTAATGTACATTGTTTCAAATTTTTTATGAAAATTTAATAATATTTTTCCTTTTTTTGTTATAGAGTATAATCTTCTACGATCTAAATTAATTAATGAAAATTCAACTAAATTTTTTATGTAATACGAAAAATATCCACTTTCATCTTTTTCTAATCCTCTTCTAAATAAAATATCTGTATATCTTTGTGGGCCATGTTGTTTTAACATACGCATTATTGCAATAGATTCTTTTGCTGTACCTATTGTAAATATATTTCTTAGTGTGTTTTAATTTTGCCATTAAACATTATCATCCTTTCTAAAAAATACTCTACTGCACTTTTGACATTGGCCCATATCATCTTTTACGATTTGTATTGTTTGTGAGTTACAACATTTAGCAAAAATACCATACCAATTAAACATTATTTACCATCCTCTTTTTTCCTTTTTCTATAATCTCTCATGTATGCAGCCCTGCTTTTTTTATGACTTTTATTGTATGCCTTTTCTCTTTTTCTATATTGTTTAATATTTTTTTGTCTATTCTTTCTTGCTAATTCAAGTAAATGTTTTCTATTTTTTTTATATTTTTGTCTTTGTATTGCATTGAAAGCATCACGATCCTCATCTCTTTTTGCTTTTGATTTAGCTAAAATCTTCAATCTATTTTTTGCATAAAAATCTCTTGATCTTTTTGTATATTTTTCATTGTGATCAATTCTTTTTTGTTTCATCTTTGCAAGTATTTTATCTCTATTCTTTGCATAACTTTTTCTTTGATAACCTGCACATCTTTCTCTATTATCTTTATTTCTTTGATTTTGTTTTGCAATCTTTGCAGCTTTCTTTTCAGGTGGTAATGATCCCCAGTATCTTTGATGCCTTGTTTGATTTTTCTTTGTGTAAGCAACTGGATCTCTCATCTTAACATTTAATCTTGATTGCCTCTGTTGCAAATTATGAATCTGCCTTTTAATTTCCTGTACAGATAATTCACTTGTTTCACTCATTGGTGATCCATTGCCTTTAACAATTTAAAAATAACAATTAATTGATTCAATGTTTTTATAATTTCATTTTTTTCCTTTGGCCTAATATTTTCATCCTCAGTTGTTTCATTCAATAATTCTTTGAGAGTTTCTAAATAATCCATTTTAATATTCCCTCACAAAAACTTTGTAATGCCCTTTAACTTTTCTAACATTAATTACAAGAATTGCAGCATTGGAATATTTCTTTTTAAAAAGCAGTATTGGTTTTTCAGCAGCCCAGTTGCCAGTTTTTACTTGAAAGAAAATAACCTTTGATAGTTTTGGTACAAGTGCAATGCCATCAAAAAGTAAAAACAAATCAGTTGCAAGATAATATGTTGCACCTGTAAATATTCTATCTTTTCTTCTTGTATGTCTTTTAAACCAAACATCTGATGCACCATATTCATACAACAAATAATTTCTTGCCTTTGCATTACTTGCATACATTCTTGATCTTTGCTTGCTGGCCATTATGTGTAAATCCCCATTGATTTTAGAGTATGGCAATTACAATCACATTTGTTTTCTTGATGCCAACAATCCTTGCAATCGCATCCTGTACAAGTCTTTTTATAATGTTCACTCATTTTTTAACATCCTGTAATACTTGATTTTTAAAATCATCAAATGTTTTTAAATCAGGTAAATTACTTTTTGCTTTCTTATTAATTTCAATCACAACATGATCCAATTTTGTATGCCTCTTAACCTCTTTTTTCAATAGGCCCATTTCACAATGCTTGCAAAAATACTTTAATCTTTTATCAACCATTCAAGCACTCACCTTATATTGAAAACTAATATCATCATGTATGCAACCACCAACACATCTTGTAAGTGATAATTTCTTACCTCTTAGAAAACAACCCAAACATTCTTGAAAATGCCATGTGCCAACATCAGTTTTTGCAAAGTCTTTGCCAAGCTCATAAATAATTAATGTTGATGTTTCACCAAACATATTAGGATAGTTGATCATATTCATTATTCAAACTCAACCTCAAGTGCAAGAAAACCTGCATTACAGTTACTACATTTATAATAAAATCTTGGTTTGTCAGCATCCTTTTCTGTATGGCCAGTTTCAATTTGTCGTAATGAATTTCTTAATCCACATCTAACACAAAATCTTACAAAATCACTTGCCATTATATTCATCCCAATTATTTTTACAGTCTAATCCTTTTCTATGTGGTGATCTATCCTCATTAGCTAGGTAAGTATTATCATTCTTGCTAGTGTACATCTGGCATTGCTTGTTACAAATTAAACAGATTGCTTTTTCCTGTTTAAGTTTCATTTCAATAGGCAGCAATGATGGTAATTGTTTATCATAAAACTCACCCATCTTAACTGCAAAATCATGTAAATTACCTAAATCTTTTGCAACATCACTTAACATTGCTTTTGTAAGCTCATAGAAACTCAATGAGTACGCACCTTAGCAAATTGTAGCATTTGATCTATTGTAACTTGCAATGGTTTCTTACATATCTTACACCAAAGCCAATTTGATTTTACAGTTGCACCTTGTTTCTTTCCATTCTTTAATCTCATTTCATGATAAAATAAAGTAACTAATCTTTGCTCTCTGTGAATTGGGCAACTAAAAGGATTAACCATTTTTTTTATCCTCTGCAAGTTTTTTCATTTTTTTCTCATACTCTTTATGGCAATCACATTTACATTGATCTGCTTTGCAGAAATGATCAACACATTGATTGCATCTACCTTTGTAAATCATTTTTTCCCAGCCCAATGAATTATTTGTAAATGTACTCTTTGCCTGCTCTGCAAAATATAATCTGTATTAAATTTAATAAGATAATATTTCCAACAATGTGAATCAAGTTGCCTCTTAAAATTTTTATATCTCTGGCTTGCATTTTTTGCTTTCATTAACCAACAACCTCTCTAATATCACCCAATGCACAATCCTTATCATGCTCTGTTGAATTATCAAACATTTTGAATCTATCAAGTATCTCTTTAATATCAGCAATCTTTTTTTGATACTCTGCAATTATAGTTTGTTGATCTTGAATGATACTCATTTCATGTGCCTCTTTAAAATATGATCTTCAATTTCACCATTTGCAACAAAATTACCACAAGCCTTACATCTATCTATTTTACCTTTTGAGTGCAACCATCTTGCAAGCATTGCACCACCAACAATTAAGAACATAAAACCAATGCCAAATATTACTGCATACTCATACCAATTCATTATTGTTTATCCTCAATTCTTTTTATCTTTGCATTAATTTCATTAATTTCAACAAGTAGTTTTGCAGCCAAATCATTTTTACCTGCTGCAACAGCTTTATCATAAGATCCCTGTGCAATATCAAGTGCCTTATTCAGTAATGTTAATTTAAAACCCACTACAAATTACCTCTTTCAATTACAATTCTTAACTTACCTTGTAGATCAATATCACTCATATCAAGATTAATTCCTTTCATAACTAATTGAGATCCTTTGTACACCTCTTTGCCAGTTGTTGTTATAAAATATAATTTTGTTCTTAAATCCTTTTTAATTAAATTAAATGATAATAATTTTTTAATAATATATGCACCAAGTGAATCTGAATTTACATTAAATTCATCAATCAATAATTGTTTAATATCATTATAATGAAAACTTGAATCATCCATAAACTTACCAAGTATCAATCTTGATGGTGGGTATGAAAGAACATGAAAAATTTTATCATGTGGGATCATCTTGTATGCTTTGTATGTTTTGTTATTATCTTTTGGATCAACCATTTTTCTCACCTGATTTACTTTTAAAATATTTGTTAGCATCATTCATAATTCTTGTTAATTCCTTTTCATCCAATGGTGGATCAAGTGTTTTATTCCATCTTTCCATTTCATATTTGAAAGTGTTATCAGAAACACCAACCTTAAACAATAAATTATTTGCATATTGTACTGCTGCAATATGCCTGCCACCTTGTTTGATGCCACCTTTTGCAAGTGTTTTTGATTCATCAAAATCACTTAGTTTTAAATTCTCAGGCATTATGTTGCTCACCTGATTGTTGATCTGCAACTGTATTATCTTGCTCAACTGTTTTTTGATCCAACATCATTTCAATAACACTGATAAGATAAAGTTTCAATGAGGCAATCACTTGTGTAAAAGTTGCATCTTTGTGTTGCTTTAACAATTCGTTTAGAGTTTTAATAATTTCAGCATCAGCCTCAGTTTGCAGATTAGTATAAATCTCATGGTATAGATTAAGTACATTATCTCTATTTACATCACTCATTCATTATCACCATCCTTATTCATACTATCACGAATAGTTTTAATTTTCTGCAAATCTTTGAACATACCATTTAATTGCATTAACTCATCCCATTCAGAAAGTGTATTTTTTTGTTTTTGCATCATGTAATCA
>Ga0114925_10001625_pt1 | contig 11183 bp, 14 predicted proteins | sample SumtaG_2_FD_87287 | JGI IMG/M metagenome (GOLD analysis project Ga0114925, IMG submission 87287) | Deep subsurface microbial communities from Indian Ocean to uncover new lineages of life (NeLLi) - Sumatra_00607 metaG | ecosystem: Environmental > Aquatic > Marine > Oceanic > Sediment | place...
CTGGAGAAAAACATCCAATGTTTGGAAAAACTGGAGAAAATCATCCGATGTATGGAAAACACCATTCAGAAAAAACTAAACAACTAATAAGAGAGAAAAAATTAGGAAAGTATGTTGGAGAAAATAATCCACAAGTGAAAATAACAGAACAAGATGTTTATGATATTAGAAGATCTTTAGAATTGAAATTATATACACCTAAACAATTATCTTGGATGTTTGATGTAAGTATTGTGACAATCTCATTAATAAAAAACAGAAAAAGATGGAACTATATAAAAATGAAAGGAGAATAAATAATTGAATTATAAAGAATCTGGAGTGGATACTGACAAAGAAGAAATTATTATGAAGGCATTTATAAATCAAATAGAGAAGACTCATATAAACTCAGATAAGATATTACAACCAAATAGATATTTTGCAAATGTTATTAATTTAACAGATGAAATAGGATTGGCAGTATCGACAGATGGCGTTGGGACGAAAGTTTTAATTTCACAAATGATGGAAAAATATGATACAATAGGAATCGACTGTGTTGCTATGGTTGTGAATGATATAATCTGTGTTGGTGCTAAACCAATAACATTCTTAGATTATATTGCGATAGAAGAACCAAATGAACATTTGATGATGGAACTTGGCAAGGGTTTAGTTGAAGGTGCGAATCAAGCCAGAGTGTCAATATCTGGAGGAGAGACAGCACAGGTTCCAGAATTGATTCGTCGTACCAAGTATTCTAAAACAGGATACGGGTTTGATATTGTTGGAATGGGAATTGGAATGGTTCATCCATACGAGACAATTGATGGGAGTTTTATTTGTGAAGGCGATGTAATTATTGGAATAGAGAGTAGTGGTCTTCATTCTAATGGTTACACACTGGCAAGAAATATTCTATTTGATATTGGAGGTTATAGTGTAGGTGATTATATTGATGAATTGGGAAAGACTATAGGAGAAGAATTGTTGGAACCGACAATAATATATTCGAATATTAATTTTCCATTTCAAAGTATTAAGGCTATGATAAATATTACAGGTGACAGTTTATTGAATCTTCTAAGAGTCAACAAAAATGACATTCAATTTGTTATTGATAATTTACCAGAACCGTATCCAGTTTTTAAAATGATCCAAGAAATGGGTAGAGTTCCAGACGAAGATATGTACAGAACATTCAATATGGGAATAGGTTTTTGTATTGTTGTCAGTCCATCTTATGTTGATGACATCCAGAGTCGAGTTTCGAGTAAAGGATTAAAAAGTTATAGAATTGGTCACGTCATAAACAGTAAAGGAAAATCTGTGATAATACCATCAAAGGGGTTAAAAGGATGCGACAGAAAGTTTTATAAAGAAAGGAAATTCAGTGATGTGAAAATTAATAATGGTAATTAAAAATGATGGAATTGTTTTTGATGGTTTAAAAAACTGTGCTAATTATTTAAATAAAAAAGGAGAATAAAATGAATTTAGAAGCTGTAAAAGATAAAATTGTTGTTAAGGTTTTGGTACCTAAGGAAAAAATTACTGAGGGTGGAATCGTTTTAACCGAAGACGCAGTTAAGAATCAGGAACCACAAATTGCTGGTATAGTTGTTTCATTTGGTAAAGATGTTTCATTTGACACAAAGGTTGGTGAGATTCTATTAATGCACAGAAATGCTGGAATGGATATGATTATTGATAAGATTATTTATAAGGTTATCAAAGATGATGAAGTTTATTGTGCTCTTAGGGATGATTGTGTAGATGAATTGTGTATAGAGAATAGAGAGTGCGATAAAGAATGTGATAGTTGTGATGATATAGATAAAGAATTACCAAGTATCTGTAGAGAACAATGTGATGAACCAACTGGAAAATTTGGACCAGAATTATATTCTTGCGCAGGAAAACCTTTTACGCCAGGAGAATAAAAAATAAAAGAAACTTCCCCCAATTAAATTTGGGGGAGAATTAATATAAGGGAGATTAAAATGATAGACAGTTTATGGAAAACAATAAGTGATGAAGATATTTATGAAATTCAAAAATTATTAAAAGAAAAGAAATTGACAAAAAAAGAAATATCTGAAAAATTCGAAGTTAGTGAATCTACAATTTTGATGATAGAAGTTGGAAGGACGTGGAAACGTCTTATGTAAAATCCAAATGAAAAGAAGGTAAAATAATGAAAGAACTCAATAAAAATAATTTTGAGAGTAATACCCTTAAATCTAATAAACCAGTCGTTGTCAAATGGTGGTCTGAATTTTGCCTCCAGTGTGAAGCGCTTACGTCAACAATGAAAAAACTTGAAGAGAAATATAAAAATATTAAATTTTATTCAGCCAATGTTTCTGAACTAAATGATATCGCCGCAATATGGGGAATTATGAGTTTACCCACAGTTATTATTTTTAAAGAAGGAAATTCAATTCATCAGTTTTATGGAAATCTTCCACAAGATGTATTTGAAAAAGAATTAGATAAATTATGAGAAAAATCATTGTAATCAATGGTGCTGGAGCTTCTGGAAAAGATGAAGTTTTTGAAATAACAAAAAAATTAATTGATGGTAAATATGTTGTTGTAAATATATCATCAGTTACTGCTGTTAAACTTAAAGCTATGTCATTTGGATGGAATGGTAAAAAGGATGATAAATCTAGAAGATTATTGTCAGATCTGAAAGATGCATGGACACGTTATAATGATGGTCCTTTTAAAGATATTAAACAATATATTCAACATTTTCACACATCAAAAAATTTTTTAATATTTGTTCATATAAGAGAATGTGAAGAAATTAAAAAGATAATCGATTATTATGGTAATCTGGTTGTAACATTATTGATAAGAAGACCAAACACAGAAAAATTTAATAATCATGCTGATTCTGATGTTGAAAATTATCCATATGACTATATAATAGAAAATAATGGAACACTTGATGATCTAAAAGAAAATGTTAAAATATTTCTAAATGATATAGGAGTAATTAGTAGTATTGAATATTCATGAATCGACAGTTTCCAATATAAAAACTGGAAAACTCTGGTACTATATAAAGGTGTGAAATGATGTCTGGATATATGATTGCTGGATTTGAAATTTTGACTACAGTGATTGATAGTTTCTTTTTTTCCCCCAATTTTAATAACAATTTTACAAGGCAAGATTTACAAAAATTTTTTAATAAATTTGGTCTACTACACTGTTTTGGAACCAATTTTAGTGGTAGAAAAAGAATTGATAAATTTATTAACAAAGAAATTAGAACTTTGGAATATTGTCGTAATACGGGATTTTACGATGAATCAAAAATTATATTAGATTCTGGAGGTTATCAGGCTTCTATTGGAATATTTGATAAAAAAGAAATAAATGATTTATATAATATTTATTATAAATTTTTAATAGACAATGAAAGTTTATATGATAAAGCATTTATCCTTGATCTTCCGCCGAGTAATTCTTGTAAGATTTTTAGATCATTTAAAGATGTATATGATGAGAATTTAAGATCATATATTGACGCATCAAATTTACCTAAAAATATTAGAGATAAGATTATTTACATCCACCACTTCAGGACTCCAAAATTATGGGACATTTATACAAAGATTTTAGATGATAACGATTTATTTGATAAATTTAAATACTACGGAACTGGTGGAATTGTTATGGGATCATCAACAGATTTAATTATACCATGTATAATATATATTCTTCCATTAATTCCATTATTGAATAGAGCAAAAAAATGTGGAAGAAAATATTTAAACTTTCATATACTTGGTGGCGCGGGATTTAGAGATGTACTATTCTATGAATTATTCAAAATTCATGTTATGGAAAAACATGGAATAGAATTAAATATAACATATGATTCTTCTGGAATTTTTAAAGCCCTTATGATCGGACGTTTTATTCATATTATAAAAGATGAATCCGTTTTTAAAACGAATATCAGAAGTTCAAATCTAAATAAGAGACATAAAAATTATAATATAAAAATAATTGATTTATATAGAGGAGCTTTAAATAGTTTTGCTGATGAGAATAACTTTAAACGAATAAATCTGGATAATATATATAATCCAATAACTAATACCTTTAATGAAAATGTTAGATTGTACAGTATGTTGTACACTCTTAATAATTATTCAAGAATGGAAAAAATATTAAATAGAAAATCATTCGAGGTATACGAATTATATAAAAATAAACAATTCGATGAATTTAACAGAGAAGTTGAATTAATTACACAAAAAATAAATAGTGAAAAAATTACTAAAAAACAGAGAGTTAAATCAAATTCAGTAATTAGATCGTTACATATGTTGACGGAACTCGATGAAGATTACTGTCAATATTTGGTTAATAAATTTTTAGCCAAAGATGAGTTTGTTGAGCTTGAAGTAAAAAAAATATATACGTTCTGAACTTGGTTCAAAATATATAAAGTACTAACATACTAATAAAGAGAAGATAGATTACCGGTTTTTCTTTAATTTTTGCTTGAAGAATAAATTTAGAAGAAGTTTATAAATAAAAAAGGATGGTGATTAATATGATTACAGAGTGTTTCATTAACAGTTGTTTTTCCTTGATATTTTCAAAATCTAATATACGTAAAGACAAAACCATGTTCAGAGATATAATTAGTGTTATAGATTTTAATAAAAACAAAAAAGATCAATTAGATATTCCAATATCAATTAAGAATAAAGCCGAATGTTTATCAAAGGTCTGTTATTTGAAATTAGATGATAAGACAAATGATTCAATTATAGACAGTTTATCATTTAGTGAAAAATACACAAATATTTTGCCAATGTTAGAATTAAAGAGAGGAGATGAGTTGAGGGACTCAGTGTCATTGGATCTCGTTAAACAGATACGTTTAAGAAAAAAACTAAATTCTCTCCTTCAAAATTATGATAAATTATATAAGGTTATGGAAGATGTCCGCAATTCTTCGTTTGATTCAATCGACGATCTTGTTATAGAGTACGAATTAGCAATTAAGCTGATGTATTCCAAAGTTATTGAACAGAATAGGATCGCATCAATCGAGGCGACTTCATCTCTTGATTTAATAAAAGATGATTTTACACCAATGCTTGAAAAAATTATTGGTAAATATGATAGAAAAAATACAACACCAACAGGATACAATATACTTGATGATTATGTATTAAATGGTGGATTTGAACGGTCAAGATTATATATTTTTGCAGGTACAGCAGGTTCAGGTAAATCAACATTATTAGGGAATTTAATTGTAAATTCAACTCGTAAAAGTTCCTTCATGTATAATCAAGAAGAAAATAAAAACAATGAAATAAATAAAGTCTATATTTATATCACAATGGAAAATACGATTGAAGAGGCATTTATGAGGATATATCAATCTTTATATAATAAGAAAACTCATGATGTTTTAAATGACATTATTGGTGGTGTAGATATTAAGAAAATGATTGTTAATGAATTTGCGAAGAATAATACAACAGTTATTATGAAATATTTTAAACCGGGAACAGTTAGTTGTACAGATTTAATGGTTGTATTAGATGATATAATTGAAGAATATGGGCAGGATGCAATTAAAGGATTGTATGTTGATTATCTTGATGTCTTAAGAAATGATATCAGATATGATATTAAGTGGATGGAAATTGGTGAGATTGCATTATCATTAAAATTATTGGCTGTTGATTACAATATTCCTGTTATAACACCTACCCATTTAGATAGAAGTGCATATAGTGCCGAAAATATAAAAAGTGTGTCTTTAGGAAATATGGCCAAGAGTATACAAAAGGTAGAACATGCTGATTATGTTTGTATACAAATTCAAGATCAGTTTGATACACATTTAATACACATGAAAGTTCTAAAAAATAGATCTGGTAGATCCAATATATCCATTGACTTCAAAGTTGATTTTAATTATTATAAATTTATTGATGGATTCCGAGCTGAAGGTGAAAAGGCAACCATTCAAGAAAATTATGATATAAGAGATTATTCCAGTGAAAATATAAAGAATGGATTTTAATTTGTAATTTCATTTTTAATTATGGAGGATGATTAATGAATAAAATAAAAAAATTATTTAAAAAAATAGAAGATTTTGTAAAATTCATGAATTCAATATCTGTGACAGGACCATTTGATGAAAAATATAATAAAGATAAAGACAAAGATAAAGATGATTCTGATGACTCTGGATGTTCTAGTCTCCTTGGTGGTATGATGACCTTCTGACGCGTGTTATTAATTAAGAATAAATTAAGTGTAAAAGGTGAGTTCAAAAAATGTGAATAGTCCATTTTGAGTGGGAACAAATAAATAAGAGATAGATAGATATTGCAAGTCGAAGAGAATTATCCAGAAATTCCTTCTATCTCTTTATTTGATTCTGGGAAATCTAACTGGAGGATTTAAAATAATGGAAGATTATAAAAATTTGAGTTTGGAAAATATTGATGGAGAAATTTGGGAAGAAATTGATGAGTTTGACGGTGATTATTTTATAAGTAATCATGGAAGGGTTAAATCACTGAAATTCAGAAAAGAAAAAATTTTGAAACAACGTAAAAATAGACCTGGATATTTATACGTTAGACTATATAGAAATGGAAAACCTGAAGATAAACAAATTCATACATTATTATATGAATCCTTCAATAATTGTAAATTAAAAAATAATGAATGTATTCATCATATAGATTTTACAAAAGATAATAGATTAGATAATTTAGAAAAAATGACTAAATCTGAACATTCTATTTTACATATGTCTGGAGGAAAACATCCAATGTTCAGAAAACATCAATCAGAAAAAACTAAACAATCGATGAGAGAAAATCATGCTGATTTTAAAGGTGAGAAACACCCACAGTCAGTATTAACAAAACAAGATGTAATAAAAATGAAATCATTTTGGGACAATAATATAAAAATATCAAATAAATTATTATCTAAATGGTATAAAGTTAATCCCCAAACAATTTCAAAAATAAAAACTGGAAAAGCATGGACTCATATTAAGAGTCAATCACTATAATAATATAGTGTAATTATTAACAAATTAAAATTAAAGGAGATAATAAATTGGGGAAAAGATCATACAAAGAATTACTAAAAGAGTCGATCATTAAAGAATTTGATACAAGTAAAACCGCTGATGTTAAAGGTCCAATGTTAGATGCTATCTTATCTTACACAGGCGATGGTGAGTTACCAACCCATCAGGATGCTGCGTCTATTCTTGAAAGGTATTATTATGGTGAAGATGAAGATAAGGGTATCAATATTATGGAAGCTCCTCAAAATGAGATTCCAGAAGTACCTGAAGATAACCTTAATAAAGCTAAAGATGATATCGAAGATGAAGTTGAACCGACAAAAACTGTTGGTGATTCAAGTGCCGTTCTAATTAAATCTGGCCCTGAAGATATTGAGGAGTCTGAAGCAATTGTGGAAGAGGATTTAGAAAATACAGTTCTCGAAAGATTGATTTCTGAGTTGGACGAGCAAGAAGAGTTAGGAGATGAACCAGAAGAAGATACAGATGAAGAAGAAATGGAACCTAAAGATGTTGAAAAATTGGATGTCGATAAAGAACTAAAAGAAGCTGAAGTATCAGAGGTGGCTGGTGGTGGTTCACTTCCTGGTGGAAAAACAAGCTCTGGTAAAAAGTTAGGAACTAGTGGATCTTATTCAGGTGACGAGTTAGAAGAAGCATTTCAGTTGTTCCAAGAACAAATAGAAGATGAAGATGAAGAAGAGGAAGAAGAGGAAGAAGGCAAAACTAAAATTCCTGAAGAGAAAGTGGAGAAAAAAGAAAAAAAAGAGGATTAATTTGGTAGTTTGAATAATGGTAAGGTTAACGCCTTGCCATTATTTTTTCGTATTTTTAAATAAAAGGAGATTCGATTATGAAAAACGAAAAAAGATTTTATGTACATATAAAAAAGAGCCTATCAGGATTTTTTACAGTTGATGGAAGAAAGGTTAGAACTCCAGTTCGTTTTGTTGCATTAGAAGGTGAAATTCTTTTAATCAAAGCAAGAATGATGTTAGAATCAATAACTGAATTTGATATTACGCCTATCGTGAACGATAACGAAAATGCAACAGCCATAGCAAAATGAATACTGGGAACAAATTAATGAATAAAGTAAGGGATGCTCAGTCCTTCACATACTGAGGTAAAATATGAAAATTATAAAAATATTCCAAGAAAATAATGAAACGATAGAATTGATAGATAATGATGAAACTAATAGAACCGATTATACAACTCAATTAAAGAATTTACTTGAATCAAATGATATTATGATTTTAGAAACATCTTCTTCAAGTATAATTATTAGACCTCATAAAATAAATTCTATATTGGTGATTGACGATAAAGAATCTATTGTGGAAGATAGTAAAGATGATCTTATTGAAAAATCTGAAGATTTTATTAGAGGATAGTAAATGTTTAATTTATTTACAATATCTATATTTTTTTTGATTTTATCTATTACATCTGGCGGAATATTGTTTTTTAAAAAAATCAAGGGAAAGAATACTATGAAACAAATAATGAATTTCAGAATGCTGAATATGGAGATTATAAAAAATTTTGAATCGTATATTGCGGTCATTGAATATCATATGAATAAAGCGTATGATATTATATTTAAAGATCAGATTATGATATATTCAATAGAAGCAACAAAATTAGATGATAAACACTTTGAGGAAGTCTCTAAACAGTTTATAAAATTAGTTTTAAAATTGATAGGTAAAACTTTTCAAGAAGAATTTGAATATTTATATGGTGATAAAGAAACATTTTTATTTAATATTACTGAATATTTCAATAGAAGGTATGAAGATGATGAAGTGCGAAAGGCCAGCCAGAAAAATCTTATGGAAGATGATGATGAAGAAATAGAGCAGAAAAATAATCCTTTATCAATACAAATTTAAGTTGGAGTACATTTGTTAATAAATTTTATATCTTATATTTATTTGGATTAGGGAAAAATATGAAAACATATAAAATAATTCAAAGAAAGGAGGTAATCAATGGGTCTTCAAGACACATTTTCGAAATTAAAGAATAAATTAATTGGAACTAAAACGGCTACTATAGATGATTCTCTCGACAAAGCCGTAAAAGATATCGCTGGTTATAAAACTCAGAGTGGCAGATTGGGATATATTGAATTATTAAAAACCTTGATAAATAAACAGTCATCTCAAAGTGTATTTGGAACGACTGGAATTATGAAAACTGTGCAAGGACAGTCACCTACACCAGCAATGTATGGACAAGCAGGAAGATTGGCCAGATACAAATCATATGAAGCTATTATCTCAAATATAACATATTGTTTTAGAGCCTTAAATGTGATAACTGATAATATATTATCACCAGATGATATAACTAAACAATCACTTGATATTAAACCTCAATCATATTTGGAAGATGAGGTCGATACGGAATCCAAAACCAAATTGGCAGAGGAGGTTATTAAACAGATAAAATTAGAACAAAACTTAGATATAATTATTAAAAATACATTAAGTTTTGGTGATTTTTTTGTTGAAATTGGAACGGCAAAAACGGCCTTGGTGAGTAGAGCATACTTAGCTGAATCTTTATCAACTGGATATAACGAGGCTATCGATACAATTCGTGTTGAAAATGGAAATAAAGAACATTTTAGTATCATCATGGATTACACTTAATTTACAGAAGCCAGAAAAGACAGTGATAAAAAAGATGGTGATGATGATTTTGATCCTAATGATATCAAATTAATGTTTCATGAGCCTAGAAATGTCGTCAAATTACAAAGCGAATTATTTCCTGTTTGTTTTGGTTATTTAGTATTTCCAAAATACATAACCGGAAATCAATGTCAAATGGGAGATCAAACCATAAATGATATATGTTTATCTATATTAAAAAATCTGGAAAATAGAATTCCTGAAATGTCAGAATTTAAAAATAATAAAGAATTACAGGATATAATTAAACACATTGTCAGTGGCTCAGATTATAGTTATGGAAAACAATTAAATATTCGTTTTATTCCACCAGATAGAATGCAACATTTTAAAATACCATCAACCAAATATTATCCATATGGAGAGTCAATATTTGATGCGGTTGCATATTCGGCAAAACTTTTAATTTCTTTAGAAACTGCTTTGGCAATTCAAAGGTTATCCCGTTCAACTGAAAAAAGAAAAATAGGGATTGAGATTGGTTTACCTAGAGATGCGGCAAAAATGGTTGAGACACTAAAAGAACAATTTAGAAAAAGAAAAGTTAGTTTAGATACATTTGGAACTGTTGATACAATTCCATCAATGATCACTACTTTTGAAGATATATATATTCCGCAAAAGGATGGAAAACCATTTGTGGAGATTGATACATTTACTGCTGGTAATGTTGATATTAGAAGTAAAGTTGATGAACTAAAATTTATACGTGATGAATTGGTGGCAGCGCTTGGTGTTCCACCTGCATTTATTGGTATTGAGGAAAATGTCAATATTAAAGCCACGTTATCTGATGAAAATGTTTTATTTGCGCGTACCATTATAGCTCATCAAAAATATTTATCACAACAGATAGTTGAATTAATTCAAAAAATATTTCAGATGATTAATCCTGAAGAAGCATTAACTCTTTTGGATAATATTACAATTACCTTACCAGCTCCAAAAAGCTTGCAATTTGAAATGTTGAGTAGACGTGTAAATGACACTATAGGTTTAATAGAAAATTTGGAGAGAATAGGTGTTCCAAAAGAATATTCAAAGAAGAAATTTTTGGAAGATATCGCATGGGACGAAGTAGATAATTATCAAGTTGGTGCGGATATTGATAAAAAATTAGGAATTGCTCCTAAAGAAGAAGAAGAAGGTATGGATATGCCTGGAATGCCTGTAGGTGGAGTATAAATGGATAAATATTATATTAAGGAGTCACTATGATCAAATTAATAATTGAAAAATATCTTTCTAAAATCCAAGAAGGATGTGGTGGTGGTGGGTGCGGAGGAAGCGGTTCCGGTGGCTGTGGTTTTCCTCCCATTGGACGCGGAGGAACTGGTGTTTGTACAGACTATCAGGATGTTGAAGATGTAACTAAAGGGTACGATGAC
>Ga0114925_10001627_pt1 | contig 11182 bp, 6 predicted proteins | sample SumtaG_2_FD_87287 | JGI IMG/M metagenome (GOLD analysis project Ga0114925, IMG submission 87287) | Deep subsurface microbial communities from Indian Ocean to uncover new lineages of life (NeLLi) - Sumatra_00607 metaG | ecosystem: Environmental > Aquatic > Marine > Oceanic > Sediment | place...
ACCGGAGATCGATGTCTTTGTCGACCTGTTTGCCGGAACCGGGGTGGTGGGGAATTCCTTTCGGGCTCACGCCGCCACGGTTATCGCCAATGACCTGCTTTTCTCCAACTACGTAGTGAACCGGGCCTATCTGACCTCGAGCAGGGCCACGGTGGACCTGGACCGGGTGGGTGCGTTGATTGAGGAGCTCAACCGCTGTACCCCCATTCAGGGCTACGCCTACGCGAGCTACGGCGGTACCTATTTCACGAAGCACAACGCCGCCCGCATCGATGCGATCCGGGAGGCCATCGAGTCCATCTATGCGGAACAACGCTGCAGCGAACAGGAGCGTTTCGTCCTGTTGACCAGCCTGCTTCTGGCCGTTGACAAGGCGGCGAACACGGTAGGCCAGTACGACGCCTTCCTCAAACACATCGACAATCGGGAGCAGGCGGACAGACACCTAATCGACAGCAACGTACACAAGCCTCTGCGGCTGCGGGTACCGGAGATCGAGCTGATCGGCAATGATGGGAATGAGGTGTACAACCAGGACGCCAATCGGCTCGTCCGCCATCTGGAGGCGGAAGTCCTCTATCTCGATCCTCCCTACAATACCCGCCAGTACGTCGACTGCTACCATGTACTGGAAAACATCCTCCGTTGGGACAAGCCGCCCCTGCATGGAAAAACGAGAAAGTTTCAGCGGGATCACCTGAAGAGCCGTTACTCCCGCAAGAACGAAGCCGCACGGGCCCTCGAGGAGCTGATCGAGGCGGCCCGGGCCAAGCATATCTTTTTGAGCTACAACAGCGAAGGGATCATTCCGGAGAAAACGATTCGGGAGATCTTCAGCCGCCGGGGAAAGCTGGAAGTTTTTTCTCGGGAATACTCCGTGTTTGGAAACGGAGCCGGAAGCTCCCGCAAGCGCATGCTTTCCGAGCGGATCTTCTACTGTCGTACGGCACCCGGCCGCCGGGTGAGCGGCGTTGGGACCCGCCGCTCTACCCCACGGAAGAAGACCGAAAAAATAGAGCTGTTCACCGAGCAGGGAGAGAGCCGGGGGTATTACTCTCCCCGAAATCGGCTCAACGACCTGACGGGAAAAGAGTGGGTATACTGGAGCAAGAGCGTCATCAACAAGCAGTACCCGCCCAATCTGCAGCACAAACTCCGTTCCAGCCATGGGGGGCAGAAGCCGCCCGATCTCTGCGCGGATCTGATCGAGGTGTTCACCAAGCGAGACGGGCGGGTCCTCGATCCTTTTGCCGGTGTCGGCGGAACGCTGTTGGGGGCGGGGTTGCGCGGTAGAAACGCAGTGGGAATCGAGATCAATCCGCGGTGGATCGAGATCTACCGCCAAGTGTGCTCATTGGAAAAGATCCCCGAACAGAGGATGATCTGCGGGGACAGCCGGGCCGAGCTGCCCGTTTTAGCTAAAAATGAAGAAGAATTCGATCTGCTTCTCACGGATGTGCCCTACTGGCACATGGACAGGGCTGAAAAGAGCAACGGAAAATACAAACGGGTCGGGGAAGGGCAGAGAGAACTCCGGCGATCAAAGCTCGCCGCTTTCAACAGGAACAATTATGAGAGCAAGGAGCACTGGCTCGAGGAAATGGCCGCCGTATTTGCTGAGGCCGTGCCGCTGCTCAAGGACAAGGGCTATCTGGTTGTGTTCATCGGTGATATGTACCACAGCGGCCGCTATCATTTCCTCAGTTCCGACCTGGCTTCAGCCTTGACCGGCCTGGGACTGATCCCAAAGGCCAATCTTATCTGGTACGATGTGAGCAAATCTCTCCACATATACGGGTATCAGTACGAATATATTCCCTCGATGATTCACCAGAATATTTTAGTGTTCCGTAAACAATCCTGAAGCTGTAGAATGGATAGGGATCCGTAGGGAGGAGGACACATGGCAGGAATATTTAAAACCTACGACATTCGCGGAGTATACGGAAAAGATATTGATACTGCCCTGGCCTACAAGATAGGTCGCGCCTTTGCCCGCTACATCCGGAAAAGTTCCTTCATGATCGGTTACGACGCCCGCAACTACTCGGAGGAGCTGTATCAGGCTCTGAGCCACGGATTGGTGGCGGAGGGAAAGAAGGTGCGGGGTATCGGCATGGTCACCACCCCTCAGCTGCACTTCTACCAAATGAAAGAAGGATACGAGGCGGGTGTCATGGTTACCGCCTCCCACAACCCGCCGGAATACCACGGTTTTAAATTGTACGACGATCGGGGGGGTTCGGTCAGCTACGAGAAGGGCTTGAAGGAAATCGAAGGACTGGTTGCTGGAATGGGGGAAGAACCGGTTCTGAGCGGCGGATCCTTCGATGAAGTGGACCGTATCGATGAATACGTCGATTTCGTTACCGCTGCCCTCAAGGGTGTGAAGCTGAAAAGCAAAGTGGTCATCGACGTGGGGAACGGTTCGGCAGGCCGGGTTTTCCGCAGCATAAGCGACAAGATACCTCTGCACAGCTACATCCTCAACGAGCAGCCGGATGGTTCTTTCTTGAGCCGGGATCCCAATCCCCTCAAACCCGAAAGCAGGCTTCACGCAGCGGCGAAGGTGTTGGAACACGGCGCCGATCTGGGTGCTCTTCTGGACGGGGACGGCGATCGGGTCGTTTTCCTCGACGAACACGGGGAGAGCGTGGCCAACTATTTTCTCGCGGCGCTGATTGCCGAAGAGCTTCTAAGCGAGCAGCCCGGCGCTGCTATCGTCTATGATCTGATCTCCTCCCGGGCGTTACCGCAGCGCATCGGAGAGCTGGGCGGGAAACCGGTCGTCTCCCGGGTCGGCTACACCTTTCTCTACGATGTCATGATCGCCGAAGGCGCCGTGTTCGGGGTCGAGACCTCGGGGCACGTGTACTTCAAGGTTACCGACAGCTACTACACGGAGTCAGCCGCCTATGCCCTGGTTGTCCTGCTCAAACTCCTGCACAAACGCCGGAAACCCCTTTCAGAGCTTCTGGCTCCGCTGCGCGGGCGCTACTACCAGTCCGGGGAGATCAATATAGAGATTGCCGATAAAGAGAAGGTGTTGAAAGAGCTGGAGCGTCACTACGGCGCAACCGGTGGGACGATCAGCAAGCTCGATGGGGTGAGCGTGGAATTTCCTGATTACTGGTTCAACGTCCGCCCGAGCAACACCGAGCCCTTGATCCGATTGCGTCTCGAAGCGGTGAGCCGCCGGGTCGCGGAACAAAAGACAGAAGAAATACTTGAGTTTCTGAAGAGGTTCGTCTAGATCTGTGAGCAAGACAAAGGGCAACAACCGCTCATTCGCCGACGACAATCTCAAAGGCGTAGTCGTGCAGGAGCTGCAGCAGCTTCTTCAGGCCTCCCTAGAAGCCACGGCGGACGGCATCCTGGTGGTCGACAAGGATGGTCGGATCATTCTCTCCAACAACAGATTTGCGGAAATGTGGCGGATTCCGCAGGAGATGATCCGTGACAAGGATGACATCAAGATCCGCGAGTACGTCATGGGCCAGGTAACAGATCCCCGGGCCTACATGGACAAGATCCATGAGCTTTATGATACGAGCGATGAGTCCACAGATGTTATCACCTTTAAGGATGGAAGAGTTTTCGAGCGTTATTCAGCCCCTCTGGTGATTTCGGAGCAGATCATCGGCAGGGTGTGGAGCTTTCGGGATATGACCGCCTACAGAGAAGCTCAAGCACGGCTGGAGAGAAGTGAAGAGAAGTACCGGGAGCTGGTAGAGAACGCCAACAGTATCATTTTGCGCTGGGATATCAACGGTGTCATCACCTTCATCAACGAATATGGTCAGAGATTGCTGGGCTACAGCCAAGCCGATTTGGTAGGACAGCCGGTAATCGGGACGATTGTCCCGGACAAGGATTCATCGGGCCGCGATCTGGTAGCTATGATCGAGGGGATAACCGACAGACCGAATGAGTTTATCTGCAATGAAAATGAGAACATCACCAAGGACGGGCAGTCGATCTGGGTCTCCTGGTCGAACAAACCGATCTATAACGAGAGGGGACAGAAGGTTGGGATCCTGAGCATCGGCAATGAGATCACAGAGCGCAAGAAGCTCGAGCAGCAGCTGTTTCAAGCCCAGAAGATGGAAGCGGTCGGTCAGCTGGCCGGGGGTATTGCCCACGATTTCAACAACATGCTGATGGTAATTAACGGGTACTGCGAGCTGCTGCTCGACGAGTTGGAAGAAGGGAATACTCTGCGGCGGGACATCGAACAGATCAAGGCAACCTCCTCACGGGCGGCCGCCCTCACTCGCCAGCTGCTCGCCTTCGGCCGCCGCCAGGTAGTTCAGCCTAAGGTGGTCGATCTCAACAAGCTGCTGTACAGCAGCCACGAGATGATCACCAGACTCGTGGGGGAGGCGGTGCAGCTGAACATCCGTGGACAGGAAGGTCCTCTCAACATCTATGCCGATCCGGTTCAGGTGGAGCAGGTGATTCTCAACCTGGCCGCCAATGCTCGAGATGCCATGCCCGAAGGCGGAATCCTAACAATAGAAACCCGTAGAACAGACATCGAAGAACCGGATTCCGGAGAGCTCTATATGGTCCCCACGGGTAGTTACGTTTTTTGTTCGGTTCTGGACACGGGAGTCGGGATGTCCTCCGAGACCTTGGAGCACATCTTTGAGCCCTTTTTCACCACCAAGGATCCAGGCAAGGGCACCGGGTTGGGACTGTCCACGGTGTACGGAATCGTCAAACAGAACGACGGCTATATATTTGCTCACAGCGAACCGGGCAAGGGAAGCTGTTTTACCATGTATTTCCCTCTGGTCACTGAAGAGGAGCTGATTCTCAGCGAGGAGCCTCACAAACTGGAAGAAAAGCTGAAGGGAAGTGAACGAATCCTCCTGGTGGAGAGCGAAGCCAAGGTACGGCGATACACCAAGACGGTGCTTCAGAAGTACGGGTATACGGTGAACGCCGCGGCCAGCGGTTCCGACGCCCTGGGCTTGTGGAAGACCTTAGATGTGGACCTCCTGATCAGCATAACCGAGCTTCCTGAGATGAGAGGTGTCGATCTGGTAGAGAAGATCCGGGAGATGCAGCCCAACATAAAGGTGTTGATGATTTCGGCAAATATGGGCCATGAACCGACGGAAGAGCTGAATGTGATCACCAAACCCTTTACCAGCGAGGCTCTGCTGCGGAAGATCAGAAAGATCCTCGACACTTGACAGTTTTTGAGGCTGTCCGTAGGTTAATCCCATGCGAATCCGCTACAATGCGCCTGTAATTCTCACCTTTACACTGCTGTCCACGGGGATTCTTATCATCAATCAGGTGGTCGGTGGATTCACCGAGGCCTTTTTTGTCTCCTACCCAACCTTCAGCGGGTCGATCCTTGATTTCCTTCGTCTGTTCACCCACGTTGCAGGGCACAGAAACTGGCTTCACCTGATGAGCAACTTCAGCTTCATCCTGCTGATAGGACCGGTGCTCGAGGAGAAGCATCGTTCCGGAGCGCTGCTGGTGATGCTTATGGTGACAGCCCTGGTTACCGGAATCCTGAACATCATCTTCTTCTCCACCGGATTGATGGGAGCCAGCGGGATCGTGTTCATGCTGATCCTCTTGAGCTCTTTTACCAACATACGATCCGGGGAGATCCCCCTGACTTTTGTTCTGATCGTCGTGTTGTTTTTAGCAAAGGAGTTCATCAACGCTTTCGCCGAGGACAACATATCCCAGTTCGCCCACATCATCGGCGGAATCTGCGGCAGTTTGTTTGGATTCATCTTCACCAGAGCGAAACGCCCGGCTTCTTCCTCTGACCCCAATTGAAAGGGGATCTCTTTTATAGTACCTTAGCCTCTGGGACTCGAGAGAAAACCATGTTTGAAAAACTAGACAAGATGATCGAACGCTACCAGGAGCTGCAAACCCTGGTCTCCGACCCGGCAGTGATGAAGGATCAGCAGCGCTATAAGGAGCTGATGCGGGAAATGGCCGGCCTGGAGGAGGTGGTCGAGCGGTACGGCCGATACAAGAAGCTGAAATCAGAGATCGATAGCACCGAGCAGCTGATCGAAGAGGGGGGAGAGGGGGAGCTCATCGCCCTGGCCCGGGAGGAACTGGAAACCCTACAGGAGCGGGAAGAGGAGATGGAGCAGGAGCTCAAGGTTCTGCTCATTCCCAAAGACCCGATGGACCTGAAGAACATCATCATGGAGATCCGGGCCGGCACCGGAGGCGAGGAGGCTGCTCTGTTCGCCGCCGATCTGTTCCGAATGTACTCCAAATACGCAGAGGCGCGGCGTTGGATCATTGAGATTCTCTCCTCCCATCAGACCGAGATCGGAGGGTTCAAGGATATTATCTTCTCGATCAGTGGAAAGAGCGTCTATGAAAGACTTCGCTACGAAAGCGGCGTACACAGGGTTCAGCGGGTTCCCGTCACTGAGGCGGGAGGCCGAATCCACACCTCCGCCGTGACCGTCGCCGTACTGCCGGAGGTGGAACAGACCGAAATTGCCATCCGCCAGGAAGATCTGCGGATCGATGTCTACCGCTCCTCCGGGCCGGGCGGACAGAGTGTGAATACGACAGACTCCGCCGTGCGGATCACCCATCTTCCCACCGGATTGGTGGTCACCTGTCAGGACGAGAAGTCGCAGCATAAGAACAAGGCAAAAGCACTGCGGGTGCTTCGGGCGCGCGTGTTCGAGCAGGAAGAGGAGAAGAAGCACGCAGAGCGGGCCGCGGCGCGAAGAATGCAGGTCGGCTCGGGAGACCGTTCCGAACGGATTCGCACCTACAACTTCCCCCAGAACCGGGTCACCGACCACAGGATCAACCTGACCCTGTACCGTCTCGAAGAAGTGATGCTGGGAGACCTGGAGGAAATCAACGACGCCCTCAAACTCAGCGCCCGGGAGGAATACCTCAAGAAGCTGGCCGTATGACCGTCGGACACGCCCTGAATCAGGGCAAGAGACTTCTTTTCTATGCCGAAGTAGACACCCCCATGCTCGATGCCACGGTGCTCCTCTCCGAAGCCCTGGAAACCAGCAAAGAAAGACTGCTCGCCTCTCTTCCGGATCCGATGGACGAGGAGGGTTTGAGCCGCTTCCGAAGCTTTGTCGACCTGCGCTGCGCAGGTCTGCCCGTCTCCTACATCCGCAAGAAGAAGGAATTTTTCAGCCTGGAGTTCCACGTGGATGAGCGGGTCCTGGTTCCGCGGCCGGACACCGAGATTCTGGTGGAGGAAGCCCTGCGAACCTTGAAAGCCAACCCGCAGGCCAAGCGGGTCCACGACGCCTGCACGGGGAGCGGATGTGTGGCCATCGCCCTGAAACACGGCATTCCTGAACTCAAAGTCTCCGCCTCCGACATAAGCGTCGAAGCTCTTCAGGTCGCCGCCCACAACGCCCGCCGACTGCTGCCGAGTGCTCGGATCCGTCTGTACCGTTCCGATCTGCTCGCCGGGATCCCCGGCCGCTACGACCTGATCACGGCCAATCCACCCTATTTGACCGATCTGGAGGTCGAAAACATGAGGAAGGTGGGCTGGCCCGAACCGGAGCTCGCCCTGCAGGGCGGCGTCCACGGTACCGATCTGCTCCACCGCCTGATCCGCCACTCCCCCCGGAAACTGCACTCGGACGGATATCTGCTTCTCGAAGCCGCTTCGCAGCAGATGCCGGTTCTGCAGCGTGAGCTTGCGGATCAGGGATTCAAAGAGATCACCGTGACCCCGGATTTGGCAGGTCGGGATCGGGTAATCAAAGCCCGGCGTTGAAGCGAAGATGGAAGCTTCAGCCAAGACCTTGATACGGAATTTCTCCCGGAAACTCGATCATTACCCCGAGGAGGAGCGCAAAAGGATCCTTTCAGCCCTGCGCTGGGGTGAAGGCCTACACCACAACCAGCAGCGGGCCAGCGGAGAGCCGTTTATCGTACATCCCCTGACCGTGGCGGAGATTCTGGTCGATGCCCACCTGGATTACCAGACCGTGATCGCCGCCATTCTCCACGACGCCCTGGAGGACACGGGCCTCTCCCCTCGGGAGCTGCGCAAGGAGTACGGCCGGGAGGTGGAAGCCCTGGTTCAGGGGGTGACCAAGATTTCAGTGATCCGGGGCCGCAGCAAGACCACCCACGCAGCCGCTTCCATCCGGAAGATGCTCTTCGCCATGGTCAAAGACATCCGGGTCATCATGATCAAGCTGGCGGACAAGCTGCACAACATGCGTACCCTCGAATATCTCGAGCTGAAGAGCCAGAAACGTATCGCCGATGAATGCCTCGAGATCTACGCTCCCCTGGCGGACCGCCTCGGTATGTCCCGGATCAAGAGCGAGCTGGAGGACCTGGCCCTGCGGGTGCTTCATTCCCGGGCCTACGAACAGATCGATCATTTCGTCCAGAAGAAGAAGGAGGATCTTCACGAGTTGTTGAGCTCCATGGAGCAGAGCATCCGCGCCGAAGCAGAGAAGGCGGAAATCCCGATTGTGGTGGAAAGCCGGGTCAAGCACTACTACTCGATGTACAGAAAGATCAAGAAGAAGGGCAGGATGATCGACGAGATCTACGATCTGGCGGGTATCCGCCTGCTCTGCGACACGCCGGGGCAGTGCTACGAACTTCTCGGGATCTTGCACAGTCTCTGGAAGCCGATCGAGGGGCGTTTCAAAGATTTTATCGCCATGCCCAAGTCCAACCTCTATCAGAGCCTCCATACCACGGTCATGGGACCGGAGGGCAAGATGCTGGAGATCCAGATCCGCACCCACCAGATGCACCGCACCGCCGAGGAAGGAATCGCCGCCCACTGGCTGTACAAGCGGGAGCTGAGCGGGGAGCGGATCAAACCGGAGCAGCTGACCATCATCAATATGCTGAAGAGCTGGGACTCCACCAGCATCAGCTCGCCGGATTTCCTCGAGGAGATCAAGCGGGAGCTGCTTCGGGACTCGATCTACGTGTTCACCCCCCAGGGGGACATCATCGAGCTTCCCCGCGGCGCTACGGCCCTGGATTTCGCCTATCACATCCATACCGAGATCGGCAACCACTGTATGGCCGCCAAGGCCGACGGCAACCTGATCCGGTTGAACGAGGAGCTGAAGAACACCCGGGTCATCGAGATCCTCACCGCCCCTTCGGCCCATCCCCATCTCAACTGGCTGCGCATAGTGCGCACCTCCCGGGCCCGATCCAAGATCCGGCATTGGCTGCTCCAGAACGAGCCTAACCTGATCATCGACCGCAACATCGTGGCTAAGAAAAAGGCCCGTCCGGAGGCAGAGAAAGGGCGAGGTGGGCGGGAAGCTCAGCCGGATCGTAAACCCGGGTCGCCAAAACGCCCGGGTCGGCGTTGGCGGGACCGGATGGAGTCGGATACCCAGATCCGGGATACCACCAAGGTGGGTATCCGCATCGGGGATGAGCGGAACATGATGATCCACCTGGCCGGCTGCTGCCGGCCCGCCGCCGGCGATCAAATCGTCGGCTACATCTCCCGCGGGCGGGGCATCATCGTGCACAAGGCCTCCTGTCCCAATTTGGCGAACATCAAAGAGTTCGACGAACGGCATCTGGAGGTGGAGTGGGAGACGGTCAGCCCCAAAGCCACCCGCCGTTTCGAGGTCACCGCCCGTATGACCACCAACCTCTTCTCCGAAGTGGAGGGGGCGATCAAGAAGTTCAACGGACACCTGATCGAGGGCAAGCTCGAGGAGAACATCCCCGAAACCCTCCAGGGTTTCTTCACCGTGGAGCTGGACAACGGCAGGGACTTCGACCAGGTGCTCAAGAGCCTGCGTACCATCCCCTCGGTCCTGCAGATCCGCAGCGTGGGCGGGTGATCGTTATCCTGGCAAAAGACCAAAAAAAAGCTCTGAATTTCACACTATAGCGTGATATCCATTGTATGGGTTGGCAAATCCGAATTCGGATATGCCGCGAAACCTTGTTTTTTCATTCCTTTTTTCAAAAGTCCTGAAAAAGAAGTTTTTTGCCGACACAAGATGTAGAGTCGCATAAGTGCAGCTCTACTGTGTGGATCGGAGAAGAATGGGAGGGGGGAACGAGAAAGTTGGACAGAGAGAAAGGGAAGAATAGATTTGAAGGGAGAGACATGGAGCTATGAACGGGTACGTAAAGAGAGCCTCTGTATTCATTTTTCTCGTTAGCATTTCCTTTATCTTCTTGGATTGTAAGAACCCATTTACCCAGATCGGTTTGGGCGACAAGATCGATCTCGATGTTCCGGATCTCTCCATCACCAGTTACAGCAACGGCAGCTATGTAACGGGTACCGTGAATCTCAGCGGAACCTTCGCCGATGATTTCCAGGGGGCCACCGTAAAAATTTCATTCGACGGCGGCGTAACCTTTATAACCGCCCAGGTGGATGAGGATGCCGGCACCTGGAGCTATCCCCTGGTTACCACAGCATTCGCGGACGGAGAGAAAGACGTCGTAATCACGGTCACCGACACCGTCGGCAAGATCATTGAAAAGAGACTGCTGCTGTACTTCGACAACACCCCGCCATTGGTGCTCGTGAAGGTGCCCTTGGGATACGATCCGGCACAATTCGAATTCAACGGTGACGTTGCTATCAAGGGGGATGCCACCGACCAATTCCCTATTGACAGGGTGGAGGTGGAAGTCCTCGACGGAGGCATCGTAGTACCTGTGTCTAACATTGTCGCCGGAACCAATAGCTGGAGCTTTGAGCTTCTCGAAGGTGAAAACCCTGTCAGCAGCATCGGTGACCTGGATTTTGTGGTCACCGCCTATGATCGGGCCGGCAACAGCTCCACCTATTTCTACCACACCGCGGACGTGGCGACTGAAAATGGGGATATCCCCCTCTCGGTCGAGGATCTGTACACCATCGACAACGGCGGTACGGTATCCGGCGCGACTGTTACCAAAGCCCAACTCGACCTTATCGCCATGAACGAATTGACCCTGCGGATCAACCAGGCCCTCGATCTGCCCCAGTTCGACATTTACAATCCCGATCCCGGGGGCCTGCCCGCCGACAATATTCTTTCCGCCGACTCCAAGGCGATCGGTATGGTCACCGACGATGAGGAGGGGATCAATATCTCCTCCATCCAAATCCAGTTCGACGGAGATTCAAATCCCTGGTTAGTGGTCAGCGACACCACGGGATCCGGTCTGGCCGTACGGTGGGAGCATC
>Ga0114925_10001628_pt1 | contig 11181 bp, 11 predicted proteins | sample SumtaG_2_FD_87287 | JGI IMG/M metagenome (GOLD analysis project Ga0114925, IMG submission 87287) | Deep subsurface microbial communities from Indian Ocean to uncover new lineages of life (NeLLi) - Sumatra_00607 metaG | ecosystem: Environmental > Aquatic > Marine > Oceanic > Sediment | place...
GGATTCTGCTACAATGACGATCACGTTTCCTCCGTGATAACGTTTCTTTACAAGGACTCCCTTTCCAGCCTAGAACAACTTATCTATCACTTCTTCCATGCTCTGCACCGGGTGAAAATTGATCCCTTTCTTGACGTGTTCCGGTATATCCGCCAGATCTTTCTCATTTTGTGCCGGAATGATAATCTCTTTTATCTTATTGCGTTTGGCGGCGATCACCTTCTCCTTCAAACCACCGATCGGCAGCACCTGGCCTACGAGGGAAAGCTCTCCTGTCATTGCAAGGGAACGTTTTATCTTTTTCTCGGTCGCCAGGGACAACAGACAGGAGGCCATGGTAATACCAGCGGACGGTCCGTCCTTGGGCGTCGCTCCTGCGGGCACGTGGAGGTGGATCTGATTGTTCTCGAAGAATTCCTTGTCCACCCCGAATTGTCCGGCAATGTGACGGATATAGGTGTAGGCGATATTTGCCGATTCCTGCATCACATTGCCCAGCTGCCCCGTGAGCTTGAAGCCCTCTTTCCCCGGATTGGCCACCGCCTCGATGGTGAGCATAGCCCCTCCCAAGGGCGTCCAAGCCAAACCTAAGGTCATACCGGGCCGGGTTATTTTCTTGATACCCTCTTCGTAGAAGATGGGTTTGCCCAGGTGTTTTTCTATTTGCGCCGAATCGATGGCGATGGGAAGCTCGAGGGTGTCCAAAACAAGCTTACGAGCCAGTTTTCTATGGATCTTGTCCAGGGCCTTTTCAAAATTCCGCAGGCCCGCCTCGCGGGCATACCCTTCGGCGATCTGCAGCAGCGTCGCCTTTGAATATTTCACGTCCTTTTTCTTCAATCCGGTTCGATCCAAGGACTTGGGGATCAGGTATTTGCGGGCGATCGCCACTTTCTCGTCATGGATGTACCCGGAAAGCCTTGTGACTTCCATCCTGTCGAGAAGCGGGGCGGGAATCGTGTCCAGAGTATTGGCTGTGGTGATGAACAGGATGCCGGAAATATCGAAGGGCAGGTCCAGATAATGATCTCGGAAGGCAACGTTCTGTTCCGGATCCAGAACTTCGAGAAGCGCGGAGGAGGGATCGCCCTGGAACGATACACCGAGCTTGTCGATTTCGTCGATCATGAACACCGGATCTTTGGTCTTGACGATTTTCAGTCCCTGAATGATCTTTCCGGGCATCGCCCCCACATAGGTGCGACGGTGGCCCTTGATCTCCGCCTCGTCCTTCATGCCGCCGACGGAGAAGCGGAAGAATTTTTTATTCAGTGCCCGGGCTATTGATTTTCCTACGGAGGTTTTCCCGACACCGGGAGGACCGACCAGACAGAGGATCGAGCCCTTGCTGTCCTTCTTGAGCTTGCGGACGGCGAGGTATTCGAGGATACGCTCCTTGACATCGTCCAGCCCGTAGTGATCCTCATCAAGAATATGTTTGGCCCGCTGCATATCCAGGTCCTTCACCGGGGGATCTTCCCAGGGAAGGCTGATGATAGTGTCGAGGTAGTTCCGGGTAACGATGAACTCGGGGGAATTGGTATCCATCAGGCTGAATTTCTCCAGCTCCTGCTCTATCTGATCGCAAGTATCCTTATCCAACTCTAGTTTGTCGATCGCGTCCTTGAAGCGCTGGTATTCACTGGATTTGGAGTCCACAGGCATTCCCAGCTCTTGCTTGATCGCTTTGAGCTGTTCTTTGAGAAAATATTCCCGCTGACTCTTGGATATCTTCTCATTGATCTGCTTCATGATCCTCTGCTGGATGGACATCAGCTCCTGCTCTTTACGAATAAACACCAGGACTTTCATCATCCGTTCTTGCACATCCAAGGTCTCCAGAACTTTCTGTTGTTCGTTTCTATCGATGTTGAGGATCGAAGTGATGAAATCGGCGATCTTTCCCGGGTGGTCGATGTTGACCATGTTGAGTCTCATCTGTTCTGAAAACAGGGGATTGTTCTCCGATATCTGCTTCATCTCCGATATCAACGATCGGGTAAGGGCCCGCACCTCGTTGGATTCGTAATTCTTGTCTTCAAGATACTCAGCTGCGACGGTAATCGGATGTTCCTTGTAGATGTACTTCTTGATGCGAAAACGCTTGAGGGTGGAGATGAATATGTTTATCCCGCCGTCCGGTAAATTGATTTTACGCACCACTTTTGCCACGGTCCCTACCTTGTGCAGGTCATCTCCGGTAGGATTCTCGGCGTCTTCCGTTCTGGTAAGAACAAGTCCGATGAACCCATGCTCGGTCATGATATGCTCTACCAACTCCACGTCTCTCTCGATCGCCACTATCAAAGGGGTAAAGATGCCGGGGAACATCGGTGTCCCGGTAATGGGCAGTATATTCAACTTTGGGGGCATTACCTGTGAAGTCGGGATTATGTGTCTCTCGTCCATTCGATTCCTCTTCAAGTCGAAAACCCGAGTACAAGATTTGGGGTTTCGTTTATTATCGTAATAGAAAAATAGTACCGCCTGTAGGGGTTGTCAAGCTGACCTGCCGTCAACCCTGAGATCAATTTACAGCTAAAGGGAACAGGACGCTTGCTTCCCTACAGCTTTCCCAATAAGATAGCAAAAAGCGATGGTACGTACATCCACGACCGAGGCAGTTGTTCTGCGCAAGATCCGGATCGGCGAGATCCACAAAGCTCTTACCCTTTTTAGCCCCGAGAATGGTCTGCTCAGTGCGATTGCCCACGGTGCGTTCAAAATGAAAAGCAAGCTTCGTACAGCATCGGAACCGTTCCATGTGATCCGGGTCTATCTGTACCACAACCCGGTGAGCGATCAATACAAAATCACGGACATCGAGAGCTTGAACGCCCTCGATGGAATTAGGCGCAGCGTGGAGCGCTACTACGCCGCCTCGCTCTGGGCCGAGGTGATCATCAAGTCCTACGGAGGGGGCGAAAGCTTCGGCGTACCGTATCGCCTGCTCGTCGATTCGCTGAGCCTCCTCGAACACGCCCAGCAGCGCTGCATCACCAATTTAACTTGCCAGTACTTGATGCGATTTCTTGATATATTGGGACAGAGGCCGGATTTCGAGCACTGCGGCATCTGTGCTTCCGGATTCGATACTCAATCGGGAGTATATCTTTCGAGGGAAGAGCGAGTCTTGGTCTGTCATCGATGTGCCAAGCCAAGCGCCATGTACTTGCCGGCGGGAGCTCGGCGTTACCTGGGAAGCACCCTGAAGATGCCGCTGGAGGTGGCGGTCCGTATCGGTCTGGAGGATCGATCTCTCCAGGCCGTGAAGGAAGCCGCCTATTTTCTGGTGCAGGCGACTTTAGAAACGAATCTGAACGCTTTGAAGAGTGGGGTGGGGATCCTATGAGAATATTTGCGGCTCTTCCTCTGCCTTCGCAGGCAGTGAAAAAACTGGAAGAAATGGCGGCGGAGCTGAAAAACCGCTACCCGGATCTGCGGGTGGTCAAACCGCAGGGGATGCACATAACCATGGTCTTCTTCGGCGAGTTGAACCAGGACCAGGTCCTCGAAATCATGCGGGTAATGGATAACCCGGAGTTGAAAGTGGCGAGTATCCAGGTGGTCTTGGGTGGGATCGGCCAGTTTCCGCCGAAGGGTCGTCCGCGGGTCATCTACTGCCCGATACACAGAGGAGCGCCGGAAATCAGCTATCTGTATCATCTGTACTATCAGCTCTTATCAAACACCGGCCGTTTCTCCATCGAAGAGCAGCGGGAATTCACACCCCATATCACCCTGGCCCGCAATAAAGACACTCGGGTGTCCTTGTCGGGTGTTGAGGCGATGTTTCGATTTGAGTATTCCCTGATTCTGGATAGGCTCGTCCTGTACCAGTCGATCCTTCGGCCCCAGGGTGCTGAATACAAGGTCATGAAGACCGTGATGCTCGGATAGGAATGGATATGAGAGCAGTCGATTTGATCGTAAAGAAGAGAGAGGGTCAGCCTCTTACGGAGGAAGAGATTTCTTTTCTCATTCAGGGGTACGTGAAAGGCGGCATCCCGGATTATCAGATGGCGAGTTTCGCCATGGCCGTGTTTTTCAAGGGTATGAGCTTCGAAGAGACGGGCTATTTGACCAGAGCGATGATCGACTCAGGAGAGGTGATCGATCTCAGCGGGATTCAGGGGCCTCTGGTGGACAAGCATTCTACCGGGGGTGTTGGGGACAAGGTATCTCTGATTCTGGCTCCCCTGGCTGCTGCCTGCGGCTGTACCGTTCCAATGATGAGTGGCCGAGCCCTCGGGCATACCGGCGGTACATTGGACAAGCTGGAATCCATACCGGGGTACCGCACCGATTTGTCCGTCCAACGCTTCACCGAGCTGCTGAAACGAACCGGTTTTGCCATGACCGGCCAGAGTGAACACATAGTCCCCGCGGACCGCAAGCTCTACGCGCTCAGAGACGTCACAGGCACGGTGGAATCTATCCCCTTGATCATGGCCAGCATCATGAGCAAGAAGTTTGCCGGGGGTGCGTCTGCTATAGTCTTCGACGTGAAATGCGGCTCCGGCGCCTTCATGAAAAATTTGGATCAAGCCCGGGGGCTGGCCGTATCCCTGGTCCGCACCGGGAACAGTCTGGGCCGGCGTACCAGAGCTGTCCTCTCCGATATGGACCAACCCTTGGGCTTGATGGTGGGAAATTTCCTCGAGGTCCGGGAGGTGGTACAGTGTTTGCGCGGCGGAGGCCCGAAGGATCTTCTCGATCTGACGGTTCGACTGACCGCTCATATGCTGGTGCTCGCAGATCTGCAGCCGGAAGTGCCCCAGGCAGAGACCGAGTGTCGCCTGAAACTTCAAGACGGCTCGGCCTGGGAAAAGTTCATCGAAAATGTCGCGCTGCAGGGGGGCGACACAAAAGCCGTTGAGAAGGAAGACGGCGGTCCACGGGCGAGTCTGATTGAACCATTCGCTGCACCGAAATCAGGGGTCCTCCAGCGAATCGATGCATATAAGGTCGGGATCGCCGCCGGGCTGCTCGGGGCCAGTAGGGAGAAAAAAGATGACGAAGTACTCCCCGATGTGGGAATCGAGTTGAAAAAAATCCAGGAAGATGCGGTGCAGGCGGGGGAAGCGCTCTGTTTGATCCATGGACGGAACTCCGAGAGCGTTTCCAGAGCCAGATCCTACGTGGAAGCTGCCTACTCGATCGGCGAGGAGGCGGCGGCACCGCGGGACCGCATTCTAGAAGAAATCGGGGAAGATGATCTGGGAAAAAACTGAACTGAATCCCGACGAGGTCAGGGAGATCGCCAGACGATACGATCTGGACCTGATAAGCACCGCGGTCTTGATCCGTCGTGACTATCTAGACGGGGAGTCCCTCCGCTTTATTCTCGAAAACGATCCTCTTCTGCTGCACAATCCCTTCCTGTTCCAAGACATGGGTAAAGCGATAAAGCGGATTCACCGGGCGGTTTCCGAAGGACAGACCATCCAGATCTTTGGAGACCGGGACGTCGACGGGATTACCTCTACGATCCTGCTCCGGGAAGTCCTCCAGGGGCTCGGAGCGCAAGTGCGGTGGCAGATCCCCGTGGGGGAGGATGACTACGGGCTAACCCTGCATGTGGTGGACGCTTTCGCCGCAGAGGGCTGCAAGTTGTTGATCACCGTAGATTGTGGGATCTCGAACAACGAAGAGATTGCCCGAGCCGCGGAACTGGGGATCGATACGATCGTTTTGGATCATCACAATCCACCGGAGCAGCTGCCCGAAGCGCTTGCCATCGTTGATCCCAAGTGCCGGGACTCTGCCTATCCCTTTCGCGATCTTTCCGGCTGCGGCGTTGTGGCCAAGCTGGCCGTGGCCGTGGCCTTCAGTGCGGCTCCAATATTTGACACACCTATCTGGTTCCTTCATGTTCAACCTGCAAACGACACTTTCAATATCGAGGCGGTCAGGCTGGTGAATTTGGTCGTGGAGGAGCGAATCGTCGATACCCTTCCGGCCGGAGGCTTAGGTTTTGCAGGAACCAGATGCTCCGGCAAACTCAAAGGGAATAGAGTTCTCGTCTACGATCGGGAGGCCCAACTGCGTTTTCTGCGGGAGATGAACGGCGAAGGGGAGTTTGAATTGGAGGATATACAGCCCAATATCGCTGCAATTTTTCCTGAGTTCGCCGGAAAAAGCCTGATTCGAATACGGGAAATGATGGGGACGCTACGCTTCGAGCGTAGGGCAGAGATGGACGTGCTGTTGGAGTTGTACACGGCGATTACTTGGCGTAAGCTCGATCTGCACACGATTCTAGAGCCGATTGTCGATCTTGCCGCATTGGGGACGATCGCCGATCTGATGCCCCTGGTCAACGAGAACAAAATTATCGTGCGGCGGGGCCTGGAAGTGATGAGCCGGATGCGGCGTTCCGGTCTTCGTGAACTTCTGATCAGGCAGAATCTGCACGGTCGGCGGCTTACCACCAAAGATATTTCCTGGCATATCACTCCTGTCCTCAATTCAGCAGGCAGGATGGGCGAACCCCAGCGAGCGGCCGAGCTTTTCCTGTCCGACACTCAGGAGGACATTGAGGGGGTCATCGATTCCATCCTCCAGCTCAATCGACAGCGCAAGCAGCTGGGTGACAAGGTTTGGGATACCTGTTTCCCTCGGGCCCGGGCCAGCCTGGAGCGCACCGCTGGAAAGCTCGTTTTCGTGGCGGATGCGTCGATTCGCCGAGGCATCACCGGCATCTTGGCGGCCAGGCTGGTGAGTTTTTTCAAAATACCCTCTATCGTTGTATCCCTTGGAGAGAGCAAAGCTGTGGGATCCCTGCGAAGCCCGTATCCCGCCGACGGGTTTCTTGACCTGTTCGCCGAGTACTTCCTGAACTACGGAGGACACGATCGAGCCGCGGGTTTCAGTCTCCCCGCTGATCTGTTCGAACAGTTTGAAACCCGTTTCTTTCAGATAGCCCAGACCTACACACCCCCTGATCGAGAAGAAGCAAAGATCTCCGTAGACGCTGAGGTTCCCCCGGCCTACCTCAATCCTGAGCTCATCAAGATCGTGGAGACATTCGAACCCTACGGGGAGGGATGTCCGCCCCTGGTTTTCCTAACCCGGGGAATACGTATCGAGCGGGTGGAGATCGTAGGTCGAAAAGAGCCGGCTCATGTGAAGATGCTGCTCGCTGCGGATCGTTATAAATGGCCCGCCGTGTACTGGAATGCCGCACCCCGCGCGGGGAAGGATTTCGATCTCAACGACACGGTAGACATCGTATTTCGACTGAACCGCAACTATTTCATGAATACCGAAACTCTTCAGCTGACGATTCTAGACCTGAAACGATGAGAAAGATCCCTCTTCTCGCCTGTTTGCTCGTCGCTCTGCTCACGCCGGGACCGATCAGCCCGGAAACCCTGCGGCTGCCCGCCGACTCGGTCGCCTCGATGATCCTCGGCGGAAGGCCCTACTGTAGAATCTCAGAACAGTGCCGTTATGAATGGTTGCACGGGGAGCTCAACCCGGTGGAGGGGCTCTTCTCCTACTATGCGGCGAATCAGCTGCCCATCGGGGCTCGGTTTGCCGTGCCGGAGCAGACGGCGCGGGGAGAGGTGCTGAGCGGTTATTTCCAGTTCACCGAGAGCATCGATCGCCTCGATGCCAGCCTGGAACAGCGGGATGGAGATAGCAGCATCACAGTCAAGGGATTTCCCGTCGATGATGCAGGACGTGCCTGGTATTTTCTGCTGGGAATCCCCAGCACCGCTGAGTCTGGAAAGTATTCGTTAAACGTTCGCGGGTCCCGGGATAGACGGTACACCCTCTATCTGGCCGAAGTGGAGGTTCGCTACAAGCGGTTCGGCAGCGAGGAAATTGCCTTTAATCAGTCCCTCTCCGAGCTCATGACCACTCCGGATCCGCGCAAAGTCACGGAGTTCCATGAACTGCGTGAGATCCTTGCCTCCTTTCGTTCCCGGTCGTTATTTCATACGGGGAACTTATCCATACCGGTTGAAGCCACGCGGCGCTCCTCCCAATTCGCCGATCGCCGGCTGTACAGCTATACGGATGGGGGCAGCTCGCGATCCCTTCACAATGGGGTTGATCTGGCAGCATCGGAGGGTACGCCTGTTTTCGCCTCCGGGGCCGGGCGGGTGGTACTGGCTAAAGAGAGGATCATTACGGGCAACAGCGTGGTGATCGAGCATCTTCCCGGCGTGTTCTCCCTGTACCACCACCTGCGGGATATCGAGGTTCAGGAGGGGCAGCGGCTGTTCCAGGGTCAGCGAATCGGAACCGTCGGAATGACAGGTCAGGCAACAGGTCCGCACCTGCATTGGGAGCTGCGAGTTTCGGGAGTGGCCGTGGATCCGGATTTTTTTGTTGGCCGTCCTATGATCGACAGAACCGTTTTTTCACATAATATTCTGGATCAAAATTAGAAGAGGGGAATGATTTCCATAAGAAGAAGGCTATGGAACGAAAGCGGAATAAAAATCAGAGGGAGAGGTTTCAGCCTTTGAACAAGCGCTTTGCTCTCCCTCCTGCCAAGGTAGTGCACTTTTATTGCGAGCGCGAATCTGTGACCCGGAGGAACCGGCGGTCCGTCGCTACGGTGGGGGAAATCCGCACCTCCGGGTCTGTGTGTGTGTGGGCGGGTAACCACACGGGCCTGCCCGGCAATATCGGGTCGTATTAATCTTATCGGTAGCTATTTAGAGAGTACTTTCAACTCTTCCCGAATTTCCGGTTCTTGCGAAGTTGTTCACTTTTCTTTCTATCGAATTTGAATCTCACAAAAGAGGTATAATAGTTATTCCATTTTGGTTAATAGTGGAAACTTGAAGTGGCACAATGGGTGGTGGGCGAATACAGCGGGAAGAAATTTCTCACCTATTGACAAGATATCGATGATACTATTAATTAGTATCATATAGCGCCGTGAATAAGAAAAACCAAAATACTTTAGCGGCAATATTCGAAGAACCCGTTCGATCGGACATCTTATGGAAGGATATCGAAAACCTTCTCTACGCGCTAGGTGCTGAAGTCAGTGAAGGCAAAGGGTCGCGAGTCCGCATCGCACTGAAGGGTGTCCGCGCTGTGTTTCACAGACCCTATCCAAGGAAAGAGACGGAAAAAGGATCTGTGAAATCAATGCGGAGGTTTTTGATCGCCGCAGGAGTGAGCGATGTTGAAGTATAAAGGATATACAGGCTACGTCGAATTCGATGATGACGCCGGAATACTCCATGGTGAAGTCCTGGATACTAAAGATGTTATCACCTTCCAGGGAGAGACTGTTGAGGAATTGAGAAAGGCATTTCGGGATTCGATTGATGATTACCTTGAATTCTGCGCCGAAAGGAATGAGAAACCCGAGAAGCCCTTCTCAGGTAAGTTTATTGTCAGGCTGCCCTCAGAACTCCACCATCGCGCCCATCTTAAGGCTATGGAGCAGGGGAAAAGCCTCAATCAGTTGGTGGTTGAATCGCTAGAAAAAGTTATCTGAAGCCCTGTACTTTCCTGCTCTGTGATTTCTGAGTTTTCGACAGGAGCATTCGTAATATTGCACAAGGGTGGGGTGCCATTGCGGAAAAACACCATCCTTAGGGTTCTATTTGATTTCGACTATGATCTTCTTACCGAGTGCCTTGGCAACGTTTTCGATAGTAGACAATCTGATATTCTCCGCGTGGTTCTCGATACGGGATATTGCACTTTTCGTTGTCCGGATCCATTGTGCCAGTTCCTCCTGAGTCAATCCGCTTTTCCGCCTTGCTTTTCGCAAGATAACGCCGATCTTGAACTCCTCATATCCGGAGTCATAGGACTCAGCATACTCAGGGTCACTCTTCTTTCGGTTTTCGATATATCGCTGTTGTAAATCACTCATCTTTTCCTCCGATGCCAACACTTATGTCAGCAAGCGATACAACACTGAAGGGAAGTTGTTGGCAACGCCTACGTGGTAGATTACAAGGACTGTCATTAGGAGGATAAGTATGCCCGTAAGGAAAAAACAGCCGACCCATCCTGGTGGAATTCTTAAAAGGCATTATCTTGAGCCGTTGACTTTGACAATTACTGAGGTGGCAGATGAGATAGGCGTGTCTAGAAAGACTCTTTCGAAAATCATAAATGAGAGAGGATCAATTACGCCGGATATGGCACTTCGACTGTCGAAGGCATTATTACCGGAAACGCGAGGTGGCTCAAGCGGTTTCGGGAAGAGGTGCGGCGGGTCTGGCGGAAGTGGCTCAACCGACGGTCAAAGAATCCGGACATGCCATGGGAACGGTTCGAACGACTTGAGCAACATTATCCACTTCCTATGGCTAAGGTCATGCACTCCTATTGCACAGCGAAACTATGACTTGAAGAACCGTATGCAGGAAATCTGCACCACGGGTCTGTTGGGGGCCCGGGTGGGCAATCACCCGGGTCTACCTGGCAAAACAATCAATCGATACGCCGTTCTATCCGCTCATAGACATCTTTGCGGTGACATATTCCCAGAATCAGAATATCTTCGTCTTGGAGCTTTAAGACAATTCGGTAATCCCCGACCCGCAGCTTTCGATAGCCTTTCAATGTTCTTCTTAAAGGTTCTGAATACCTCTCGGGTGCCACAAGCAATCTTTTCTCTATTGCTGTCTTGATTCGTTTTTGGATGTTCTTGTTGATCTTGGGAAGATCCTCATCTCTAAGGTCCGGATGGTACCGTAACTTGTAGGGCACCTCTATCCCCAAACCTCGTCGTGGGTCAGGCTTTCCCGATCAGCAAGAGTTGTTTCCCTCGCCTCGGCGATGGCGGACAGGACTGCATCCTCATGGATTTCCAAAGCATCACGAATTAGATCACGGGTTACCATGGACAAGGACAATCCCCGCTGTTGGGCAAGTTTCTCGATTAAGGAATAGATTGGTTTCTCCAAAGCTACATTGATACGGGGGTTCTTTGTTGGCATTATGTACCTCTGTTGGCAAGTGTAACACTTTTGATACACTCATGGCAAGTGTCCTCGAACGCAACCTTGGCAGTTCCGAGAGTGATAGCTGTATAGTCCCCAAAGGGGTGTAGATTTGTCAAAAACCAACAAAAATTAGTCTTTGCCCCTTTTAGTTGAATATCCTTCTCTTTTCCTCGCCTCTTGTGAAACCTTACTGCTTGGCCCATCTCCTCTTGCTACAGAAACGGCAAAAAACTGATCAGCGACA
>Ga0114925_10001629_pt1 | contig 11181 bp, 10 predicted proteins | sample SumtaG_2_FD_87287 | JGI IMG/M metagenome (GOLD analysis project Ga0114925, IMG submission 87287) | Deep subsurface microbial communities from Indian Ocean to uncover new lineages of life (NeLLi) - Sumatra_00607 metaG | ecosystem: Environmental > Aquatic > Marine > Oceanic > Sediment | place...
CAGATGTGGGCATTGGTAGATGGATCCTGAAAGGCATTCGTGATGTTAAGCAGTGGAATGAACCAAACACAAATCTTGGCATGCTAATACTAATGATTCCATTAGCAACTACTGCAGGAACATTAACTAACAAAAATAAATTTGGAATAGGAGAATTAAGGAGAAATTTCGGTCAAATTGTTCGTGCAACAACAGTCCAAGATGCACTCGATCTATACAAAGCCATTTCTATTGTCATGCCAGGAGGCTTAGGCAAAGTTGATAATGCGCCAGACGTTACTGATGAGGATACGTGGAATGAACTAGTAGAAAAGGAAATTACTCTTTTTAAAACAATGGAAATCTCTCAAGAATGGGACACGATCTCTAAAGAATTTGTTAATGCTCTTGAAATCTCTTTGGAGAAAGGTTATCCTTTTTTTAGGCACGCATATGAGTACACGAAGGATATAAATACAGCAACGGTACACACATTTTTATTTCTTCTTTCAAGCACCCCAGACACCCTTATTCAAAGAAAACTAGGTAGTGAAGCAGCAAAACAAATATCTCACAAAGCAAAGGAGGTACTTGATCTGGGAGGTCTTTTAACAAAGCAAGGCACTGAGGCACTATACCGTTTCGATACAGCCTGCGAGACTCTGAAAACAGATTTAATCCTGGTACAACAGCAGATCTCATAACAGTTATACTGATGGCAAATTTATTGAAGGGAATACAAATAGTTTAGGTTCTAATTGTGCTTCCTTTTTGCTACGAATTAACCATTCATTAACTCATCTTTCTCGGGCGATAGGGATCTGTTGTAGAATTTCCAAAAAAAACAAATTTCATATAAAGTTAGTATTTTTTATATGAGTATATAGAAAATATGGATTTTATATATGCACAATTCCACATCAATGAGTTATTGAACGGATAGGTGAATATAGTTGGAACTTAGGAAACTACAGCAGACTGGAGGTGTCGATGGAACCTTCCTTATTTCATTACCTAAGAAATGGGTTACGAAACGTCATCTAAAACGTGGGGACGTACTCCACATCATTGAACGAGCGGATGGCTCACTGGTGCTAGCACCTCAAGTTGAGAGTATTAATGAACTTACCGAATCTACAATCCCAATGGAGCATAATATTAGACGAGGAATCTTAACAAAGTATCTCCTAGGCTATGACAAAATAAAAGTGACATCTAATAAACGGCTTAGTCCTGAAGAACGTGAAAATGTTATGAAAATCGTACGTCGATTGGTCGGTGTTGAGATTGTTGAGGAGAGCTCAACTGAAATTGTTCTTCAAGCTTTAATTGCGCCTACAGGAGTTCAAATTGATCAAACATTACGAAGAATTTATTTACTCGCAAACAAGATGCATAAGGACTCGTTTATCGCGTTTTTTGACAATGATATTAAGTTAGCACAAAACGTGATCGACCGTGATGATGAAGTTGATCGATTCTATTTTTTGGCTGTAAGACAACTTAGGGCGGTTATTCAAAATCCATCTCTTTCTGAAAGAATGAATGTAACCCCAGTTGAATGTCTGGACTATCGAGTACTTGCAAAAAGTCTAGAAAGTCTAGCAGATCGTGCTGTTGAGATAGCCGAAAAAGTTTTTTCATTAGAATCATATAAGCGGGCAGATTATAAACAGATTTTCGAGCCATTTAAATCGCTGAATGAATTTGTTGTCAAAATGCACCAACAGGCATTTAACGCAGTTTTGAAAAAGGATTCTGTTCTTGCGGATAAAATTCTTGCAATGCGAAAGCAATTTCTAAAACAATATGAAAAGTTAGAAGCAATCCTTGTAAAACAAACACCTAAGCAACCGATAGATTTATTCTTAGATCTAAAAGACATTTTGGAGATCGAGGATATTATCAGCGAAATAGCTCTCGACGTAGCAGATCTGGTTTCTGAATGAAATAGTCCCATAGGACATTTTTTGTCGGAGAATCTTATAAATGAAGAAAAGATTATAACTCTCGAAAACCATTACAAATCAAGAATAAAGGAGCAACTTGTCAGGATGACCACTCGTACAAAGTCCAAAGCTACAGAATTTTTAAAAGAATTCATTTGTTCAGGATATCAAGTTGGTTCAGATGTTCTTGACCTTTTAATGTCAAAAGAGCAACCAGAAATTCTAATTAAACAAATTATTGATACTGCGAATCAATTATCCAAGAGCCCATTAGTAATTACAAAGGAGTTCCTAAATTCTATAGAACCATTAATTAAAGGAAAAAAGCGTTCAATAGGAACAAATATATTTAAACGGGATTTTGAAAGAGCAACACCTGTTATTAAAAGAGATATGCTCCGAAATGCTACAGAAAAAAATTTAATAGATGCAAAGGAAGTTGAGGCAGACATTACGATAATAAAGACACCGAACACTACAAGAACTGCTTCAAAAATCCCAATTGAAAATTTAACAAACCTTTTTCAGTCTAGATATGATAAACTCAAAAACCTCCTTCTAGAACGGAGCGATACACAAAATTACGTTCCAATAACTGAATTGCATAGTTCAGACGAATGGGTAGACTTCCACATTATAGGAATGGTGGCTTCAAAAAGGGAGACAAAAAAGGGAGGATATTTTTTAGAACTTGACGATCCTACAGGAACACTCCAATTAATTGTTCCTACAAAAGAGGATAACTTAGTGCGAAAAGCTGAGCTATTATTAGATGATCAAGTGATTTGCATTCATGGTGCTATGCGTAACAAGGTGTTCTTGGTAAAAGATATACTCCTTCCAGAGATTCCCACAACTCATAAGTGGAAGGGGGCGCCAATTCCTATATGTGCAGCGCTAATTTCAGATTTACATGTAGGATCTGTGAAATTCTTAGATGACGTCTTTCATCAATTTACATTATGGTTAAAGGGAGAAGTGGGAGATAAAAGAGCGAGAACACTGGGTAGAAGTATAAAATACTTGTTAATTGCTGGAGATATTGTTGAAGGCATAGGAATCTTTCCAAACCAAGAAGAAGAATTAAGCATAAAGGATATCTACCAGCAATATGATGAGGTAAGCAAACTCCTCGAACAAGTGCCCGATCATATTGAAATAATCATAATTCCTGGAAACCATGATGCAACACGCCAAGCTTTACCACAACCACCGGTTCCCAAAGAATTTGCAGAAAAATTGTATGAAATGTCAAATGTGCAAGTTCTGGGCAGCCCCGCATACATTAAACTCCACAACATAAAAGTTCTTCTTGATCATGGCAGATCTCTTGATGATGTAGTTGAAAGCATTCCAACTATTGAAACTAAAGCTCCGGATTCAGCTATGGTAGTGCTATTGCGAGCAAGACATCTAGCTCCGCGCTGGGGTGGAAAGACTACATTAGCCCATGAAACTGACTTCTTAGTCATTGACGAGATACCAGATATCTTCCATGCGGGACATACACATACCAATGGAGCAACTGTATATCGAGGGGTCACAGTAATCAATTCAGGGGCTTTTCAAGCGCAAACAAACTACCAAAAAAGAATAAATATAAATCCAACGCCTGGCCGCGTTCCCATTGTTAATCTCAAAACAGGCCATGTAACTGAAATTGATTTTAATTAATTTACGGACGTAGCAAAGTAGGTACGAAGTCTACTACTTGTTTTAGTCTACCCGTCGTATCCTCTTCTTCTAATACACTTTTCACCTGTTCGGGAGGAATACTCAATTTTATTCTTCTAGTGCGTCCGTACCGTCCTCGGCTAATTTCTTGCGCAGCAATAATCCCATGCATAATGAGTTCATTAATGAAATCGCTGATTCGCCGTTGTGTTAATCTATCTAGGCCTACAATCCCACAGATTTCGGCATATACATCATAGACATCGCCGCTAAAGATCTCTTTTTTTCCATTGACTTCTAACAAATAAATGCAATGCAGAACTGTCTTGGACTGGATTGGAAGTGTCTTTAAGAATTTGTCAACGGTAGCCTGCTCAATACGTTTTCTTGCTTGTTTTACAAGTTCCTCAGTTACCTTGTTAAGTTTTTTGCGTTCAGCAAATTCACCACTTACTCTTAGCAAATCTAAAGCGCGTCTTGCATCTCCATGTTCCCTAGCCGCAATTGCCGCACATAAGTTAATGACACCATAATCTAACACATCTGTTTTAAATGCCATCTTTGCTCGCTGAGCTAGAATACTTTGCAATTCAATTGCTTTATATGGAGCAAAAAATAACTCTTCTTCACTTAAACTACTTAAAACCCTAGGATCTAATTGTTCCTTAAATTTAAGGTCGTTGGTGATCCCAATTAAACTTACTCCTGCTCGTTTCAAATCTACTTTCATGCGAGTAAGATCATATAGGACATCATTCCCACTCCGAGTAACAAGTTTGTCTACTTCATCAAGAATAAGAATCAACAATTGTTCAGTCGTATCTAAACCTTCTCGAAAACGTGAATAGACCTCATCAGTAGGGAGTCCTGTGAAGGGAACATTGATTCCAATTGCCTCGCAGAGACGTGCTAATACCCGATAATTTGTGTTGATCTGATTACAATTAACATATGCGTTGATAAGAGGAATACTTTTTTCTCTACCTTTGGATATTAGTGATCTTAAAACTAATTTGGCAGCTGCTGTTTTTCCGGTCCCTGTTTTTCCGTAGATGAAGATATTAGAGGGTGTACCACCCTTTAATGCGGATGCAAGGATGGAAACCATTTTATTTAGGTGTTCCTCTCGATGTGGGAGTTCGTCTGGAACATAATGGATACTAAGCGCATTTCTGTTCTTAAATATCTGCGGCGCTTTTTCCAGGTGTTTATCAAACATCGCATCAACCGTAGATTGACGGTCCACTTTATTTGCCCCCTTATTTAATGCATGCAACTTTAGGATAAGGCCAAATTACATTATTTCTACAAGAAATGCCATTATTTCTTATAAATATTGATGCCATCTTAGTAGGTATCTTGATAATACTACAATTATGTGAATTTATCATTCATAGATTTCATTATCTCGCGTTTCCTTGTTATTGTAACAAAATTCTTCCTAAAAGGGGTGATAATAATCCCGGTTTTAATGATCTACGATATGCGAAAAGGCATGCAGAAGAATCCACGAAGAGTCGAGTTTACTAAAGGATTGTACGGTTTCAATTACTCGTGGGATACAAAAAGTGGCAGAAAGCATCAAAGAAAGGAAGGACTACTAGAAATCCTACATAGTTATGACAAAGTTGGTGAAAGTGCCATTCTAATGCAAGACGAGGATTTTGATAAACTGAAAGCATATTTCCAAAGTTATTCAGATGTTATTATTGCAAGAGCGTTTAAAATCGCTCATGAATTGAGCCTGTACGATATCAATGTAGAACATATAAGGAAGAGTTTTTTAGTTCAGGAAGACAATAAACGATAGTAAACGTTTGGACGCCCTCGTTTTCGCTTGCTCGATGAAAACCTTTCAACTCTTTCTTGCATGATTAGTTTGACTAATGTGTCATAGAGTGTGGTCCTTGGTATACCTGTAACAGCAGAAAGTTCACCCCGAGTCATTGGACCGTCTTGCAATATTTTCAATAGGTATTCCTCTAGTTTAATAGATGGACTAATTAGCCCTCCGCCTAAGTACTCGTAATCACTATCTTGCCTTTGATGTAAATTTCCACTCAAACTACGTTTTTTTTCGTGTTCTTTTAATGGAACCTGTGTCACCATTCATGACCTCCTAAGTTCATAGTTCACTAATGATGAAATGCTGAATTAAGGTATAAAACATAGACGGGCGTCTTTCGAGTGCAGCCAAGTATTTTTTGAAATAAAGGCATTCTAGAATTCTATAACTGAAAAACGGTATGATATAACCAGATAATATAAAATAAAGATGACACAAATACTAAAATTGGTTTTACACTAAGGAAACATAACAAATCAGATAGCTTATATATTAATCCGATATAAATGAGTTTATTTTTATTTAAGGAGCATAATTAATATATTTTTAATTAAAATGATATTTATGAAAATTATTTTGAATAAAACGTGTCAGTTAAGCATAAAAATGGTTTAAGGATGATCTGCAACATGTTAGAACTTATGTTCTAAGGAGAGTGTCCCACCCCATTTTTTCTTATGCAAAGATAATATAACATAACATCTAGTTTGTTAGAACATATGTTCTTATATATTTCAATTACTCTTATCGTTTATTAGATTTTCGATTAGAAGAAGAGGGGTAGGGAGGAGAAAGATTTAATCATTTCCGATAAAAACAGTTATGTAACTAATAAATCGACAAAACTTACCGAATAATTTCTCAAATAAATATAGAATTTCATCGAGAAACAATTCGACAAAAACTAGAAGCATAGATCCCTGATAAAATAAGGTTTTCGTCGGAAAACGAGGTTCTTAATTTCGTCTTATTAAATTTTTACTTATCCATTTTTACGATATGCCTTCTTGCAAGAAGGCCTTCTTTTAAATCATTGTAAAATCAATTGGAACACATGTTCTAAATATTCTAATGAAGAAGTTACATTAAGTGAAATAATATGTGATAGAGATTAACAGAGTAAATAAATAATAGAAATTTCAAAAATTAAAAAAGATTAGATTAGCAAATGATTAAGGTAAAATCGTTATTATCTCCATAAGCAAAGCGTTTATACAAGTTAAAATGAAATTGCAATTCTTGGTCTGTTAAGTAGTGAAGGTTTCATTTTTTCCATAGGAAATAAAGGGGTGTGTTCTTTATTGAAAAATAAAAGAAACTATTTAATTTAACAATGATTTGTTAATATGAGACGGATGGCTAAAATAATTTAATTCCCTTATGAGATCTTTAAGGTTATAAAATTGACAAGTTAAGTTAGTGTAAAGCATGTTATGTGAAGTAAACATGATAAAAACTTAAAAAGTCCGGCAGAAGAACGATTACGACACTAAGTAAGAAATTTAATTATGAAGGTAATACCCTGATAACACGACTTTTTTAAAGGTAATACGCCTAATTTTTCTTAACAAGCGTTAACATCTGGGGTATTATGGTTGACAAGGCTTGAAATTAAACTAGATCCTAAAACAGGCAAACCCATGATTGTGGTAGAAGCAGACATACCCATTAAAAAATTAATCGAACAAATTGGAAAGACCGATCTAGCAGGATTAGTTGAACAATTGTACACAGTAGAATCCAAGCAATCAGCAACAGCAACCGTGAGACCTCAAGATGATGTTCTCTCATCCTTTAAAGTGGTGGATAAGATAAAACTCATTTTGAGTAAATTGACAGTTGGTTGGCACACGACAGCAGAGGTTAAGGAAGAATATGAAAGAGAATTCAAAGAGGAAATAGCGCAAGCTACTATTTCGCAAAACATGAAAAGACTTTTGGAGAAAGAGATTCTTGAAAGAAGACCTACTAGAAGGGGAAATAGTTTTGAATACCGTGTAGAAAATCAAGAGAAGTTAAATGAGTCCCTTAATTTACTAGAAGAGTCTGTTTAATCGTTGTTATGTTTTTTTTCAATTTCTTGCCACCTGAACTATCATCTTGAGAAATAAAGTCAATCATCATCATTGTGTAGGTCCTACAGGTGGCCATTTAAAGTGATAACTAATCAAATCAATTTTAGTAATAATTCCTAAAATGTTCCCTTCCTGTTCAACTAATATTGCTGGGTGTCCTTCTTTAATTAACTTATAAACATCCTCTACGTTTGCCTTTGGATCGACGGTAGGTAATTGAACGCCCATCACTTCTTTTACCTTTTTATTAAGAGCTTTTGGAGAATCAATAATTTCACTTACGATTGACGTCTCAACAATAGCACCAATCTGTTTACCTTTGTCAATTACTGGGAGTTGGGATACCGCATTTTCTCTCATAAGTTCGGATGCATGTGCAAGGAGGTCGTCTGGTCCTATTGAAATAACCGTTTGACACATGATATCTTCTGCGGTAGTATCTCTTTGTTCCTTCGTAGATTGCTCTAATGCCTCTAGAATCCTTCTAAGGGTTGAAAGCCGTGGATCAACAGATCCTGACTCAATCCTTGCAATTAAAGATTGGGATACGTTAGCTCGTTGGGCAAGATCTGTTTGTGTAAGACCTAATCGTTTACGCATTCGACGAATGTCTTTTGGGCTAGGCAAATGCATCAATTTTACCACACTAACAAATGCCTTACTTAGATTTCAGAAAAGAAATTCTCCATTACTCCAAGGCATAATCTATGTATATTAGTTTTTCTGCTAGATATCGTTTGTGAAATAACAATAAGTTATTAAACGGCCTTCAAATTGTAGCGAATTTATTTAGTGTAAATGGATGACGATAAGCCCGATAGATAGGTACAAAATGTACTAATAAATATACAGAAAAAATATATATGCCTCTATTTTCTCCTTTTGGATAAGGTGTTTCCTGAATATACCTAAATTTTACCCAAAGTTATAGTAGAAGTATATTTAGAACATTGGACAGACAGAATTAATTGGGGTGATTACTAATGACTCTGTTTATGGCTGTATGTGATGTTGAAGCTGGTTACGATAAACTCGCCTACGAACTTCTATTAAAAAATCTATCAAGAACAGAACATGTAGTACCTTTACTTATTGGGCAAATCTTTGAATCAGCAGATCTAGAAATAATGATTCAAGCAGACGATGTGGATTTGTTAAACGATTATATTTTGCAGAGAATTCGTAGTATAAAAGAGCTTCGAGAAATTATGGTGTATCCTATAACGTCTTTCAAAGGGCTAGCTAAATTCAGTCTCGCAGATTTCAAAGATTCGTATCCGGATCAAGAAAAGACAGTTGAATTTCCTCTTTTCACAGTTAAACTTGATATTGCACCAACAAAGGATACTGAGGTCTATCAAGAACTATCTAAGACTTCTATGAGTGATACAGTCTTACCAGCATTCCTAGGTTACACTTTCCAACAAGCAGATTTTGATATTGGATTTTATTTCTTTGCAATGGACATTCAAACCGCATGGGACTTCGTACAAAACATACGCAGTATAGAAGGCGTTTGGGATACTGATATCAGAGTTGTAACTCGTATCAAATCACTTGTTTCCGCACAAGATATGGCCCAACTAATGCACCAACAAAAACTTTGAACCTAAATTTTTTAAGAACTGACATGGCTCAGGAGTCTTTTATTAGGGCGGTGGTCGAGCTAGGAGAAGACATCGGTCTCCGGAACCGAAGTAATGCTTCATTAAGGATGGCCTATCATCGGAAAAGGGAATTCCAGACAGGATTCTCGGCGACTCTCGGGTTCAAAACTTTCTTAAGGATATTAAGGAAGGGCAAATCCCGACCGCCCTGCCATTTCTCTTTTCGTAATGAAGAATAAGTAGTATCCAATTTCAGGATAATTAAATCCCTTTACATGAAATTGCGTTTTTAAAAATTAAGATATTTTGATATAAATTATTTAGAAACCAATCATAATCTTTAAATCTGTAAAGCTTGTTTATAGGCTGGTTTACTTTTGACTTCTTAAAGCAAATGCAATTTGGATTAAATACACTTTGAGTTGAAATTTTTGGAGACTGATGTTGCAATAATTGGTGCTGGACCTGCCGGAATGTTTGCGGCATTGGAACTGGCTGAAAAAAGCAATCTCAAGATACTTTTAATAGACATGGGACGTGACATTAAGGAAAGAAGGTGTCCTGTTACCATAACTGGCATCTGTGAAAGATGTAGTCCTTGTTCACAGATGAGTGGTATAGGAGGCGCTGGTACACTCTCTAGTGGGCTTCTTAATTTGCGTCCTGATATCGGCGGGAATCTTGAAGATCTAACCGATAGTCCGGAACTGAGCTGGGATTTAGTGCGATTTGTTGATGATGTATTTGTAAAATATGACGCCCCACAAAACGTGTATACTGCGGATGATGAGCAAGTAAAAGACCTTGCCCGAAAGGCAGCAGCATCTGGAATTCGATTTGTTCCGATACCTCAACGACATATGGGGACTGATAACACTCCTAGAGTTATTGAGAATTTTAAAGATGACTTAATTAAAAAAGGAGTCCACCTTCTGATCAGAAAAAGGGTAACTCAAATCGAACAGGGTAAAATACAATTAAATGATGGATCTGATATCTACTGCAACTATATACTGGCGGCCCCGGGCAGAATTGGCGCTGCTTGGTTGGCAGAGCAGGTCAGAAAATTGAATATTTCTATAAAGCACGGTCCGATTGATATCGGTGTACGTGTTGAAGTGCCTGCTATCGTGATGGATCCTGTTATTGAAGTAAACTATGACCCGAAGTTTCATATTTATTCAAAAACGTACGATGATTTCGTAAGGACATTTTGTACGAATGCCAGAGGATTCGTTGTTCAGGAAGTATACGATTCTACGATTGGTGTCAATGGACATGCAATGCATTCGAAAAAGAGTGATAACACAAACTTTGCGTTTTTAGTTCGTGTTAATCTAACTGAACCTATAGAAGATACCACGGCTTATGGACAGAGTATTGCGGCGATATCAACTACGCTAGGGGGCGGTAAGCCACTTTTGCAAAGACTTGGTGATTTAAAACAATGGCGAAGAAGTACATGGGATAGGATAAGACGAAGCAATGTGAAACCAACTTTGGTAAGCGTGACACCAGGAGATATTGCAATGGCCTTTCCTCATCGAATAGTGACTGACATTTTGGAGGGCCTTGATAAACTAGATAATGTTGTCCCTGGAGTTGCTAGCAGTTCTACACTTCTTTATGCACCAGAAATAAAATTTTATGCAAACATGATTCATGTGGATCAAAAACTCGAAACAGCGGTTCCAAATCTGTTTGTAGCAGGTGATGGTGCGGGATTGTCGGGAGGTATTGTAACCGCTGCCGCTACAGGAATAATTGCAGCCCGTGGAATATTAACTAAAGAGGGAATTGAGGACACATAATCCTCTTAGATTTGTATTTTCAACACATATTCCCTTTATCAATACACGTCCAAGAAGACCCCTCAACTTGAGGGGGGGGATGAATTGGACACTCTATCCTTTCTGCGAGCACAGGGATAGGTGCCCATAGGTGTGTTTAATGACGGGGACTCGCAAGTCCCGTCCTCCCAACACCAAGGGAGTAGGTTCTCTTCGCCAAGGTTATCAGTCAGTACTATACGATGATCACTGAGAGTTTCC